>JAEEGJ010008854.1_pt1 | contig 27435 bp, 32 predicted proteins | sample 8958761 | NCBI WGS metagenome assembly JAEEGJ01 (sample SAMN16246546, study PRJNA631951) | gut metagenome | biome: gut microbiome; feature: rumen; material: RS-attached | host: Bos | place: Iran: Karaj | collected 2018-10 | reverse complement strand
GGCTCTTGAAGTATTCAGAGCTGCCGTCCTGCTTCTGATACTGGCGCTCAGCGTATGCGCCCACCGCTACAATAGTCACTAATGCTTCCATACATTTTAGTTTTTAAGATTAAACAGATTCGATGATATAACTCTCAATAAGGGCCTGCTTTGCCAGATCGTTCTCCTCGTCCAAGATGGCCAACTGCTCCTCCAGTGTGAGATCCTTCGGAATACTTGAATAGCGCTTCTTTCGCGTTATCGACTCCTTCACCCACCCCCAAGGCAGCTTCTTCACAAGCACATCCTTCAGACGCTTTTTCGGCAGGCGGTTGTAAGCATTAAAAATGAACACATGCGTCCACTTGTCACGATGCAGTGAACCCTCCACGTACTTTCCTTCTAAGAGGCGTACGAGAACCTCTTTATCAATAGCAATTAATTTTTTGACTTTCAGTCCAAAATTTTCTCGCTCGGCAGAGTTCAAACCTGTTTGACTCTGCTCTCTCTTAATCAAATTTTTCATAATCTAATCGAATTATGAGCTTTGGAAAAGCGGGGTTTTAGTTTGAGCTCAATTCGTACGTACACATTTCCTCGCTCATCCTCCGACTCGGTTATGTCTTATCCTTTCTTTTCTATAATAAATGATTCAAGCAGACAACGCCCTCTACCGTCATTATCGTTATGATATAAATTAGACTCGTCGTAGAAATAGTCACTCTGGGCATCTTCCCAACGGAAACTCCAAGTCCACTCTTGAATGACATTAATTTCATTTTTCAATTGAAATAAATCTTCTGCCGCGTTGAGAGCGTCTCGTCCAGACCAATCATACTGGTATTTTTTGACTTGAAGCCAGTCATGCTCATAATTTTTCAGAAGATGCTTCTCTTTATTGGTCAGCTTCATATCACTGCTTACCACATCCTCTATAGGCTTTCCGAAAAATACTTTCACTATCAGTTCTTCATCCGAAATACGACTTCTTACATCAAGTACCAAAAAGCGTTGACCATTTAGTTTTAGCAGATTACCCAACAAAATGTCACTGACACTCTCGGCCTTCTTGTTGGCAATCTTTTTTCTCATGCCATCCACAAGAATCTGTTTAATCTCCAGTTCTTTAGTCTCATCCATCAGCTGTTTAGCCAGCTGCTGCTCTACATAATAAGATGATTTCATAATATTCTTTCCTTTTAACTTTTAACTTTTTACCTTTTTACCATATTTGCGAATCATATACTTCATGTGTCCGGCAAACATCAGCTCCGGCATATCTCTTAGGAGAAACTGACGCATGATCTTGTAGTGCTGATTAGCTACGGCACTCTTGAAAGTCATCTTAGTGCCAGTCATCATATAAACCACCAGCGCATACGCCATAGCGGCGCGATCAAGCGGATGATAGTATTCGAGCATTTCCTCCACCTTCTCGCGACTCTCCGGAGTCAGCCAAAGCTCCAACAGCTTCACCATCATTTTCGTGGCCATCGAGGTTTCCCAGCTTCCCAGAGATTCCTCACCGTCAGTTTTTTCAATCCAAGGAGCCAGGAATTGCAGCACATTCGTCAGTTCTGCGTTTTCTTCGTTGCTACTTATTTCTGTTGCTGTAGCCTGCAACAACTTTGATTTTGTCATAAATCTAAAAACCTTAATTAATAATACAAAAAAATTACCCACGGTCATCATTTCTGATTTCCGTGGGCAAAGATTCTGAATTACTTCTTTTAGTTGCAAAAATAATTCAGGAAAAATATTTTTGCTACAAATTACTGTTTTTCAGTGCGTTACCTAAATTATCACAGTTATTTCAAAAATAATTCGTAGTAATCCGTAGTAATTTAGGTTTTAGGGTACTTTCTAAGCAGCCCTTTGAAGGTGTTTATCAGCATTTCGCTCTCCGTATTACTTAATTTTGAACTTAATTTGCCGACAGCAGTAGCACTCATGCCAAAGAAAGGCTCAAAGGCAAACTTCATGTCCGACTTCTGCAGTTCTTTCACCCTCAGTTCTTCGATGTCGAGTATCTCGCCAACGAAGGGAGCCACAGCCGATACGCTGGTACACCCTTTAAACAGGTCAAGATACTCTTTCACCTTCTGCTCTGAATTCTGACGCAGATCGTCGAGCATCTTCGAGATCCTATCTGCATCAACATAGAATATGTATTGGCCACTCCATCCCTTGGCATTGACGGTTATCGTCTCGCCGTTCTTCTCAGCAGCTTTGAAAAAGATAGCCTTTACGCGATCAATAAAGCGATCAACATCTGACTGCAGATCCTCTTGGGGCTGTTCCTGCATCTCTTCAGCATGATGAGCAGTTTCAGCCTGTCCCTTCATCATCTCCTTGTGGATCAGGTGGAACTTCACATCCAATTCAAAAATGGCGCGAATCTGATCTTTGTCGAATTGATTGAAATTGTCAACCACATACTGTCCGTATCGCTCATAGTTGAACACCAGCATGTTTCCCCTCTTCTCTGCAAACTGTCTGAATTGTGCGTATCTCAGCTTAATTTTATCCGTTATCTCGAAATCGCAGGGAAGGAGGTCTGATTCCAGTTCAGGAGCCACCTTGTTAACCTCTTGTCTTGATGGTTTTTCAGCATAGTCGAATATGCCCTGATTCAGTGCCTTGATCACCACCTCAAGTTCCAACTTTTTCAGTTTACCAAACGTGACAGGTTGAATTCTGTGGAGTTTCCGATTAAACCGTATCACCACATTTTCATAGTTGTATTCCTTCTTCTTTCTTAAAAAGAACTCCTTGAAAACAACAGGATCACAGTTTAGCTTGGCAATTTCAGCCTCTGCCAGCAAAGAATTGAATTGGGTGATAAGACGCTTCAAAATAGGATAAGCCTCTTCGTGTCTTACCTCTTCACACAACTTCTCGATAAAGAACCAGAAAAGAAAGTGTTTGTCATCATCGTCTTGTTTCGACGACACTTCGAAGGGTTCAATACACTTGGCCTGTTTCAGGTCTTCGATGTAGATAGGCAATTGCTCGTTGGCATCCGTCAGCATGCCTATCAAGGAATTAACCATCCTCTTCCTGGTTTTTCTGCTTTTAGTTGGTTTTTCACTATAATTGCAGACTAAAGTACTGATGTCACTGATATCGTCACTCAAATCAGTCAGGTAGTTAGGGGAAGTCCCGTTGTCTGCTGCCAGAACTCTCCCTTTAGTAGAGCCTTCAATCTCTTCAAAAGCTTCCATGATAGTTGATAATATTTTTTAAAGTTCTTAGTTCTTTCAAAAATTGAAACTAACAGATGCCCGGCAGAAGGCGAAATAAATCTTAAAAGAAAGCAGAGACGGAGCCATAAATGATACGATCTCTACGGGAATTCCGAACCCTCGAAAGCAAAATACCACCATGCTCACGCCTCTGCAGAGGTATGAGTCGGTAGCCTTCGGCTTTCTTGAGTCTTTTGTTTTTTCGGAATTTCGTAGAGATCTCGAAGAACCTGGCTCTATTTCCAATAAGATTTGAGTGCAAAGATAGTGCAAATTGAGCGAATAACCAAATTTATTTGGATTTTTCCGAAATGCAGCCTATCTTAGAATCGCATCAAAGATAATCTAAATCTTTGATCTGCCCAAATAATTACACTTCTTTTCCTAAATTGTCTTTACCCTCCTATAGTTTTAAATGGTTATACAAAGAGTCCATAAGGGCTTTCACCCTTACTTGTTTATTCCCAACAAAAATAATAGAAATTCTCCTATTTCATCTTTCACAAATAGAAATAGGAATAGTGGGTGAGTTCTCCTGGAGGGCACCCATTTTCAGGAATGCCGCCCAACAAATTGATCCAGGGGATAGTTGATTCATACTCTATTTATACTCGCTTTTGATATTCGGCATGCAAAATTATACGGATTTTACCATACCTGCAAATATTTTCTCTTAAAAAACCTTATGCCCCCTAAAAATTTTAGGTATACGACACACGCTAACCCTATTCCCCTACTCTGTCGCAATCTCCTCCCCTTGTCGCAACAACTCCGACAAGAATCCAGCTAATTTCTTGGAATCAGCCCAAAATCACTGTACCTTTGCATCAGTTATTTGAATCATACGTTAATATTTCTTTTGCATAAATTTGTTTGGGTTATTTGGTTATTTATAGCATACGGGGGTCGCAGGGATGCGGGCCCTTTGCTATGATAATTACACCATCATTATCGCCAAAAATGCCTGGCCCTATTACTCTAACTGTGTTTGGTATGTGAAGCTTAAGAAACTTCTTACTAGTAATAAAGGCGTATGAACATATTGTTGTCACACCGTCTTTTACCCAATACTCTTCTTCATCAAATCCCCATCTGCATCCCAGTAGGCGTTTGCCACTCTTACTATATGCAACTTGGTGTTCATCCCAACATCTATCATCTATATCTGACAAATCAGGATCCAGCATATTATCAATGTCATTATATGGCCCATCCCAAATAGTAAAGTTACACATCACCTCCTCACTACCCCATATAGGGTGATTATTCTCATCAAGATGCATCGTATATGGGATATCCAACTCATTGATTTGACACCCTATTAAAGCATTCTTCTCTATACGTTCAACACCTTCAGGTATTCTGTATTTATCAGCATTCGCTGCCTTTAATAATACCTTTCCGTCTTGACTATATATGAATCCATACTCATCTTTTCTGCCATTCTTAATGTCTTGCTTCAGCTGCTCACTATCTTCTTCTGTCTCATAGGGCCAATGCCATTTCTTCACATCTATAACATGATTACAACGCTCAATGGCATAATTCATATTTAATTCTGACTCAGAGAAAGTGTATGGTAATTCAAGCTTTTTTAGGAGAGTGCAGTTTCCTAAAGCATTAGAAGCCATCCTTCTGGTCCCTTCTTTTATCCTGTAATAAGCAACATTGGGGATACGGAGTAGCAACTCCCCATTAGGAGAATAAATTTCCTCCTGATCAGCAAGATTCGCGTCAATGGGATAGAATGAGCTATAAATGTCAATGCCACAACTGTCAAGTGCATCCATTAGTCTAACCATATCTTCTGTATTGTCAGCAATGTATTCAACACCTAAATGATCTTCCCTTAGCCCCATTTTCAATCCATAAAAATGGTTGCACACTTTTATTAGACCCTCCAAATCGTCTATATTAACAACTTTAGAGTGGTATAAACTATACAAATTACAACGTAGCTTCATGCACACCACAACACCATCCTTTATCTCACTAAAGAATTTCGAAACGACGGCGACTCCATAAATACCATCTGCCTGCAATAACTTGAGCAGTTCTCTGTCTTTTAAATCTTGCAAGGCTATCGATATCCTATAATTAGGATTAGCTCGTCCTAAGTCCCAAATCTGTTTCATACTTATCTATATCCTATTTTTGTTACTATTTGTCTGCTAAGAGTTTCTTCATTACAATACTGCTTGATTCTATCTATACATATAGACTCCTCGCCATAAAGTACACTATCAATACAACATTTTCGAGCGATGTTTTCAATTTGTCCTCCACTAAAATCGTAGGAACTTGCAATTTGCTCTATTTCTTCATCAGAAAGCGAAGGTAGGAATGACTTCCATATTGATTGTCTCTGCAGAGAAGAAGGTTTATCAAACTTTACCTTATAAAGAAAACGACGTTCAAATGCCTTATCCAGATTCTGCTCCAAATTCGTTGTGGCAATCATGATACCTTTCATCGTTTCCATCTCCTGTAGGATGATGTTCTGGATAGAATTCTCCATCTTGTCAATGGCATGGTCTGCCCCCTTTTTCCTAATACCCAAAACAGCATCTGCTTCATTAAAAAGTAATATAGGAACCCTTTTTGAATGTCTAATCATCGAGCGATAACGATCGAATATCGCTTTAATATTCTTTTCGCTTTCACCAACCCATTTACTTTTAATCTCTGAGATGTTTACCTGAAAGATATCCCTACCACTTCTCTTTGCCAGTTGTAAGGCACTCTCTGTCTTTCCTGTTCCTGGCGCACCATAGAATAAGCATGCAAAGCTTTGCCGCATCCCACTCTTCTGAAGTCTGTTGCAGATGCGTTTATACTCTTTATCATCTACAAGCGCCTCCAGTCTGCCAAGTTGCTCTGTGATCTTCGTGTCAAAAAACAGGTCCTTCGATATAATGTCTCTATGATTCAATTGATGACAACTATCAATTTCTGTCTGCTTTATAGCAAAGCCCTTCAGTAACTTTTTTTGTGCAGAGTCTGTCAAGGCATATTCTTCGTTAGAGCTAAATCCGTCATTGAAAACAGGTTCTATCAGACCTTTTTTTACTATCGTATGTGAACCGTTTTGTAGAGCATATACAACAACGAACTCCTCACGCTGGGTGTCAAAAAGGAATCTAAGCCAATCTATAGAAACTACCCTTTTGTCAGTCAGAATAGGATACATGCAAAAATGGGTAACCAATAATTCTTCCTTTTTATTCAATTTAAACGTCTTTAGATTTTTGACATAATCTAATTGTTTATTTGCTTCAATTAAACGTTCTACCTCATCAATAAGTAACGCTGTCGATAATTCTCCTTCATGTCTTAATTTGGTTATTTCATAATACTTTTGAAAGAACTGAATACCAGTCAAACCAGAATATGACTCATGGTGATATGGTTCATCTTCTGCTAAAGACGAAAAAATATCGTTTGGAATACAATAGAGATTGTCGTCTTTCTCATCCTTCTTGTATCTTCGAATCAACCCCATATTCACAAGCCCTTCGATTTCCTTCTGATATTTTATTACCTTGATATTACTACAACCTATATAGTCTGCAAGATCTGAAAGACTGGTTTTCGTGCCAGAAGCACTGAGCTCAACGAATAGAGAGAAAAGTACGGCTTGGATCTTGCTGATTCCTTGCCTGTCAGACAAATATGTAATGTATTTGTTCGCTACATCAAAGAATTCGTTTTCAAAACCAGAATCTTCTGCTAATTGTACGATACAATCAATAGCTGACATCATCATTATTTCTGGATTCCGCTCTTCTAAATGCTTTGCTTTCTTTTTCAGCATTTCCAAGTCTACTTTTCTCGTTATAACCCTATTAATTATACCTCTTGTCATTGCTCACTTTATTGAAACTTCTCAGGATCTGTATAAAGCTGAATATTTCCAAAAGCATTTCTGAAAGCTCGTCGCTTTCTTTCTTCGTATGCATCCTTTGCTGACTCTTCATCAGGAAACATCGTACAGCTATCGTGCTCTTTATGAGTTTGATACTCCAGAAGTCTGACATTAAATAGTTGAAGTTTGAACGAAGGAACGTCAACTTCCCCAATAATGCTTCTCAACGCTTCAAGACTGATCTGCTTGGAATCTACTCGACCCAGCGTCACATGTAGTTTGAAATCCGGATTATACTCATATCCTAACCTATCCCCTGTTTCCCTAACGCATTTCACCATATTAATGAATTCTTCTGTTGGGCTGGTTGACGTCAGGTAGATGATATGCTGCCCTGACTTGGTCGTGAAAGCATCCACCTTATCAAAAGCCAAGAAAGGGGCTGCCTTATATTTCATACTCTGGAATATAATTGCACCTGGATGATATTTCTCGGGTAATTTATAAATGAATAACAACGTGATATGATAATGTCCATTCTGCCACTTCACATCAATCCCCCTTTCAGACATCTTTCCTCTAAGATCTCTGAACCACTCTGCATCCTGCTTTACAGGAACTTCGACTTCAATATAACTACTCATAAATACTATTTTTCTGGATTAATTTGATAATTATTTATCGGTAATTAGCCATTCGTTCCACATCCAAATATCGTATCTGTTCTCGGGATCTCCCCACGGGCTTACATCGATTATACTATTGTCGTCGGTGTCCTTGATGGAATAGTTGACATACCCATTGTCAAGCCACTTGTAAACAACGACGTTATGCACATACTTAATGAACACATGGTCCCCGAACTTTTCCAATTGGTATTTAATTTTGAGGAGATTACCATTTCCCTGCTTCCAGAAATTAATCTCTATCCAACCCTCGGAAGGGAAATTGTCATATATTTCTTCCCCATTCTTGAAATAGTCCAGATACACATGGCGTATTTGGGATTTGAAGGTAAAGTCATTATATACCCTAATCCTCTTCGAACTCCACGAACTAACCTCCATCACGGCAAGGAATAATACCGTTATTAATGTAATACCTCTTTTCATAACCCTATAAATTTAAACTGTTTGTTTTGCTCATTTGTTAAACACTTAATAATACCATCACTTTCTGCTATTATTATGGAGCAATACATTATCTACATGATGCTATTTATACATATAAACGAAAAGCACGGCTTTTGCCGTGCTTAAGATTATTACGAATTGTGCATCTTTTCAAAAAGTTCAAGCATATCTTTCAACTTGTCTTCTGTTAATGATATAGCTTTTCGAGGCTTTTCAGTCTTACGTTTTTCCTTACCATCAAGATTAACATTAAAGTATATCTTAAATGGAGGGATTGTTGAGTATTGCATAAACTCATCAGGAGTAAATTCACGAAACTCAAACTCATCACTATGACGTATGGCGATTACAAAGCGGAAATAATCAGGTGTTTTTAGAGCTTGTTCCCATTCTGTGAGTGTTGCTGCTCCAAAATAATCATCTGTCCTATCTGTTAGCTTTATTTCGTAATACCACGTCTCACCATCTTTTGTTGCAACAATATCAGAAGGTTTAGCCTTTACCTCTGCTGAGTCAAAGCCATCAGCTAAGAGCTTCTTAACAAACTCCTTTTTTGCTTGAACGTCTGATTTAAATGCCATAATTGTTTCAAATTACATTATTCATATAGAGATTCTGGAATGTAACATATATAAAAATAGGGCTCATATTCATCTCCATTATCAAATTCTTCATAGTCAGCAGAACCATTAAGGTAATCTGAAAGAGTACCTTCTTCTTTATGTTTGATATAACCACGAAGTAAAAATTGAGCAGTTTCGTCAATTTTGTCGTACAAAAGACCATCCCCTGCTTCAAGAATAGGCATGAGACCAAGCTCTTTGCTGATAGTAGATTCGTCAATAAGTTTTTTAAGTTTTGAGATTTCTGAGTCTTTCAGATCAATACTAAAATCCATAGTTTCATTTAACTTAGAGTCCATAAAACTATCCAATTCAGAATTAAAACAAATTGTAAATTTAATCGATCCCATAATGTGACTTATTTATTTTCATTAATTAGCGTCCCGTTAAAATGGGACATTAATAAATATATGTTTATTATTTACTCATTTGTCAAATTTTCAAACTTGTTAATTAATTTCCATTTATTATCTTCTGTTTGAACGAATGCCACCCCCTCAGAGAAAGGAAAAACATCATCCCATTCTCCAAAATTCTGTTGTTTGCCATTGTAATCAATATAAATACATTTGTCTAGTGCATCCTGAACAGCGGCCATGCCTTCTGAAAAAGGCCTAACATTTTGAAATTGGGATCTAATAGTAAGATTCCCATAAGAATCAATTGCCCCCCAATAATCAGAAATACCTTTTACCCAAGCGATACCCTCAGAAAACTTGTAAGCACTCATCCACTTAAAGTCAATAACTATTTCGCCTAAAGAATTAATATAACCCCATTTGCCATCATCGTTACATACAGGCGCCAAGCCTTCTGAAAAATCAGAAGCATCTTTCCACTTGCATGGAATAGACAACTCTCCCTGAGTATTTATATACCCATATTTTCCTTCTACATCTTGAACGTATGCTAATCCATTTGAAAATCCAGCTATTCCTTTAAGTACGAACTCAATGTCCTTACCTTTCCAAATGCATGGTATGACAAGTTCTCCGCTATGATCGATAACCCCCCATGATCCATTTTCATCCCTAATACCAGCAAACCCTTCAGAAAAACTATGCACTTTATTCCATTGATAATCAATAACAATTTTGCTGGACTTATTAATGAAACCCCACTGGCCCTCTTCATTGCAAACTGCTGCTAAGCCTTCAGAGAAAGGGGGAGCAGCAATCCACTGTTCATTTCGTCCAAGTACAATATCCTTATTTTTATTTAAATATACCCATTGCTTATCTTTTATTCGTACACTTGCCAAGCCTTCTGAAAATGGATCAAAATGAGAGTTCTTTCCATATTCAGACCTCAATCTGTAAATAGTATCTTCTATAGATAGATCTTCAGGATTTACATCTAAAAGTGTTTGAGGCTCTGAAATAAAACCACAAATAAGGTCGCCCACTATATTTATTATTCCAGAATCACTATTGTCGTTTTTAACTATAGCATAACCTCTGTCAAAATCATCAGCATATGAAAAAATTGCAGGTATGACAAAGAATCCTTTCGAGTTCACATAACCCCATTTGCCATTTTCTGCCTGTTTTGGGACCAAGTCAATAGTTATCATAATGTTTGTAATTTTAGAATTATCTTGTTAAAACCATAAAAATCATTAGAAAGAATGTTTGTCTTATGTTTAAATTGCAACCGTTCTATATTCAACGTCAAATAACTCATAGGATGTAATTCTTTATATTTTAGGTTTGTGGTGCAAATATAGTAAAAAATGCACCACAAACAAAATTATTAATAGAAAAAGTTCAGAAATATTTGAAATTACCATCATTTTACTACTCTTCTTCAACAAATTCAGCACCAAGTGCAGGAATATCATCAATATCAACAAGTTGTGGCAGAGGATTCTTGGTGCTCTGCTTGGCACCAAGTTTCTGCATCTTGCCACATGACTGGAGGATGCTCTGACCCTGAGGCTGGAGTTTCTTCTCACCATCGTCGTAGGCTTTCTTGGCATTGTCTAATGCCTTTCCAATGTTCTGGTAATGCTTCACAAACTGCCCTACACGATCCATGATCTCATCTGCAAGCGCATACACCTTCTGGTGGTTCTGGGCCTGCTCAATCTGCGTCCACGTCAGTTTGATGATTCGCAGAGCAGCGTACAAGGTCTGTTCGTCGGCAATATACACATTCTTCTCCATAGCCTTGCGCCAAAGGTCAGGCTGCGTATTGAGAGCCGTCCACAAGGCACCAGTATTGGGCACGAACATGATGACATAGTCCATCTTCACCTTTGGAGGCTGGATGTAAGAAGAATAATCCTTGGTGGAGAGTTCTTTCACATGTTTGACGATGCTATCAATATGAGCTTTTAGCGCCTGGTCGCGCTTCTCGTCCGTATCGGCATTGACATAATCCATGAATGCAGTCAGTGACACCTTGGAGTCGATGACCACTTCCCTACGCTGATCCAAATGGAGAATGATGTCAGGTCGCATCATAGCTCCATCGTCAGACTTGATGATATTACCCTGGGCATCGCGGATGTAGGTCTGCACATCATATTGCACGCCCTGAGTGAGGCCCTGAGCCTGCAGGAGTTCGTCGAGCACAGTCTCTCCCCAGTCTCCTTGTACTTTGGAGCCATGTTTAAAGACGCGTGTCAACTCATCGGCGCTCTGCTTGGCAGCTTCGCTCTGACGCAGCATATTTGCTATACTTTCCTTCATCTCGCCACTAAGCGAAGTCTGCTCTTTAGAACTTTTTTCCATGGTCTCCTTCAAATTCGCAATGGTATCCTTCAATGGATTGACTATCTGACCAAGATTCGTATTGCTGGCATCAGTAAACTCCTTTTGACGCTGCTTCAGCATCTGGTCTGTAGCAGTTTTCATCTGCTCACTCACCTTAGCCATCGTTTCTTCTATCCTTTCCTGCTGAGCCTTGATTGCCTCAGAATGACTTCTCTCCTGGGCATCAAACAGATCTTTTGCTGCCTTGTCCTTTGCCAGAAGTGTTTCCTGGTAAGCCTTGTCTTTCTCTGCCAGAACGTCCTGAAGATGTTTTTCTGCATCCTCCTTAACCTCTTTGATGCGATTGGCGGTTTCTGCTTTAGCAGTTTCAACTGCATTCTTGGCATCTTCCACCTGACTGTTCAACACCTGAAGTTGAGCCATAAGACCTTGCTTCTGACCACGAGTAAACAACACTCCCACCAACACTCCAAGTGCCACACAAACTACTGAAACAATAATCATCTCTGTCATATTAATATCTTTTTATTAATTGTTTATATTTCAAAATGATTATCAGCCATCTTCCCCAAAAACTCTTCATTTGAGTTATAATGCAGATTTCTGTATGCAAATATACTAAAAAAAAGATAACTTGTTCATTTGCGATGATATTTTTAGGATTAATTTAGCTAATATACTTACAAAATGTCACTTTGGGGAGTAATTGTTGATAATCATTATCTCAAGTATGCGTAAGTCTATTGTTTATTTAGACTGATTTATACATATAAACTCTTTTCCGGCTGGTTTGCCATAACTACGATATAATTGCCCTTCTTATACTTTTCCATTAAAAAGTAGTCAAATTGAATAGAATCTTGCCAATTCTCATATTACCTTCCCTTATGTAAATGCAGTCACCCTCATGGCAGATGTTGGCGACTATGGGACCATAAATGCTATTCCCTGTTCGCAAGTTGTTCCCTTCACGAATTAAGAATGTCTCGCCAATACCAATAGGAGCATTTCCAAGTCTGATTCTATTGCCGTCAATCTGGCCTATAATAGATCCAACAGATGTACCTCCTGCACGGATGTATCCAGTATCCGTATTAACGTTAAATAGGATTTCGCCATATCTCCAGTCACCTTGTCTTACATAATATACCATAGTCTTACAATTTAGAAATTAATATCAATACTTATTTATCTTCACTTTTTTGAACATGGAAAGCCACATCCGTCCAGTCGAATTTGCTGATATAATCATCACGCATACGTTTATAAACTTCAGAGCGCGTGGGCTTATGCAGATTCTCGCACTTGCTTTCTGCTTCTTCTGCAATCCGGATGTACTCATCCCACTTCTCAACAGTTTTGATATTGTCGAGATTCGCCTTAGGTCTTCTTGCCATTACAATTGTCTTATTTGCATTCATAATTCTCAAATAGTTTCTTTAATGCTGCTCTCCTTTGAGGTGATATGGGTAGTGATGGCTCTAGTGCACATATAGTAGGAACATGATCTACACCTTCAATAGAGGGAACAAGAACTGCGTACATGTCTAACGAAGAGCTGAACTCATACGCCAGTCCTGTATCAGTAACATCGAAGCCATCATGTGTAGCCAGATATTCTGCCTTCATTTGGGCAATTTGATCTACTGTATAAGGCGTATTGACAACGATACCTAAAGTTATGGTATTATTATCCCAAAACATATTGCCTGCACAGCCAAGAATTTCCACAATGTCGCCAGGCTTGAATTTTATTTCTTCAGGTTTACGCCCCCAGAACGCATGCTTTCGTCTCCAGAATATGGTTGTTTCTGAATCGGCATCATCAGGAACATAGTTGGCATACGAGTTTGTACACCATAAAGATCCGTCACGCAAATACAATCTGAACGACAGGTAATGGTGATCCATTCCTAATCCCAGACCAAGAGGCAATTCATAGACTGCAAAAGCATAAAGAGCTGATTCAATCCCCAGTGAAGTCCATTTGGCATACAGTCTCCCTTCGCTCTTGATGAAACGCTCAACATCGTGTAGAGAAGAAAAATACGTCACATTGTATTCATCCACACTGATTTTCGAATACGACATGGGTCGATTATTCGGATGCCAATAAGAATAGGTAATAACCTTAAAGATACTATTTATTTCTATGTTCATTTATTACTTTTGTTATCAATGACAATTTTAGAGCAATTATAAAATGTACCATCAGTGATACCACAAACGCCTGCCTGGAAGTCAACTCGACGAAGATTCAGGTCAGAACAGAATGGCTCATAAGTAGTCAGTTCCACAGGATGCATAACGGTGATAGTCTCGACAAAGTCGTTTGCACTGATGTCGGCAATCCGTTTCACACATTCTGGCACTACATAGTGTTTCTGTTGAGTCCAACAGCACACAAGCTCTTGCTTTTCATCATTTATCAAGGCATCATTTTCAATGTGATATCCCTTTGCATAACACTCTACACCTTTAAAACCTTCGTGAGCAGACACTATACCATAGCCTATATGAGTAACACTTTCTGGAATAACCAGTTTTACCAAATTGTTACAATCCCCAAACGCCCAGTAACCTATTTCCTTGATATTCTTGTGAATTTCTATAGACTCTATTCCACTATGGGCAAATAGTTCTGGGGGTAATGCCTGAAGATTGGCTGGCAATCTTACTTGCTTGAGTGACTCACAACCACTGAATACCCCATCTTCAAAGAACAAAATGCTATCAGGCAATGTCACTTCCTGGAGCTGACGACAGCAGTTGAAGGCACATATCTCAATGCCAGTAATGCTTGATGGCAGGGTAACACTCTTAAGTTCTGTACAATTCTCGCACATGCAACCTGGAACAATTGTGATACCCTCAGGCAATTCAATGTCCTCTATCGCACTATGGATAAAAGTATTGCAGCCCATCTTTCTTAATGTGAAGGGGAGTTTAATCCTTCTGAGGTTCTGTGCGTACCAGAATGCATTGTCCTCTATTTCGACGACGCCCTCAGGAACAGCATATTCCTCACAAGCAAATCTGTCATGATCTACTTCTTTGAGTACCCTACCATTACTGCTATAGGTTACTCCCCATTGGTCAGTATAATCCTTGTGTGCACCCATATTTATAATAAGGTATCAGGAATGAGACAGATGTAATTGTAAAACTCCTCCATTTCTTCTTCATCAACAATACGATCATCTTCATAATCGTCTTCGCCAAGGAAAATAGACAGTGTTTCTTCTTCCTTGTGCCTAAAATAATCGCGAATGACAGACTGTGCAGCACTATCCACCTTATAGTGTAATTGAGGAGTTGATGCAAGGATCGGCATTAACCCAGCTTCTTTATCAATAGAGGAGGCTTTTACAAGATCCTTCATGGTAGCGATCTCGTCATCAGAGAAGAATACACCAATCATCACACTCTCTGTCTTTGACACAGGAACTCCTACGCAGCAGGGTTCTGGTTCGAATTCGATAGTAAAAGTAATCTGTTTCATATTCTATATTTCTTAGTTTCTACCTATATTATGGTTGGTGTTTTGAAACCTGTCGCCAGTTTATACATATAAATGACTTTTTCATACTATTTTTATTGTGGCGAAAAAAACTCCATAAAAATTTGGTAGATTCAAAAAAAAAATTATATATGTTTTGAGTTTTGACCAAAACGAGAAATAACAACAATAAATTTTACACATAAGTTCACAATTTAATTGATTGATTTTTGTAATATCATTATTCATTTAAAATACAACAATCTGTATGTCAATTATATATATTATTCAAGAATTTGTTAAAAAAGAGGTAAATTTGCACCAAATTTACAATTATTAACTTGCAATATTTTGATATTTCAAATTTTATTCGTATTTTTGCACTCAAGTTTTGACCATAGCGAGAAATAACAGCTGGCTCCCAACGGTGGGAGCAGTATAAGTTATGAGTCAATATGGAGAATCAAAAAATTTTTTCGAAAGACTGCTTCTCAAGCAGAGGTCCCCTTTACACAAAGGGTATTGAGACTATTATGCCAACTCTGATGGAGATGGACAAAAACGAGTTACTGGCACTTTGCAAGATGATTGAGAACAGGATTAAGCCTGTAGGTATTAAGGTGGTGCTCAATTCGTCAAGACGCAATCGCAAATGTGGTTACTGTGACGTTATCTTAAAAATGTCTGACGGATCAGAGACTATTTTGGATTTCGTTGGTAGACCAGCCAAGGTATTATATGTGTATGCGCTTATGAATAAACATGGTTTTAAGCGTAGCAGTATCTGCGTGAATAGAGAAATAGCCCATCTCTTCAGCAAGATGTATCATCTTCCTGTTGATAAATTAACAGGTATTGGGGGAAAGCCTCTTTATCAGGCAATCTCAAATTCTCGTGCTGCCATTTCTGAAGCCATAGGTATCGAGGCTATTGATAAGGAATTCGCCTTCGACGAGAACATGTCACGCAATGGGGACACTTTGGTTATTCCATTTGCCAAGAACGGTGGAAATATCGAGTTTTTTAATTTCTAATTACTAATTTAAAACAATTATGACTATGTACACGAACAATTTGTATGCAAACAATTCAAAGTCTATTAATGACATCATCAAGGCGAACAAAGGGTATGTAATTGAGAGAGCTGCCGAATATAGCAATAAATACAACCTCCCATACGACGACCTTTTTTCAGAAGGCCAATTTGGGCTAGCCGAAGCCGCAAGCCGCTTTGACCCTACAAGAGGATTCAAGCTGCTTACTTATGCAGGATGTTATATTGAGGGGCGTATGAAGCGATTGATTAAAAAGGAAATCCGTAGGCGTAACCATCAAGCCGAGGATTCTTACGATACAGCTATTATATGCCGTGAGGACTCGTGCAGAGCAGATTCTGAGATAAGATATAATGATCTTTATCAGATGCTTCAGCAGTATGTCGATGCGAGATACTATCCTGGTATAGCCCAAAAATATCTTGAAGTAATTGAACTTATAAGCACTGGTTACAAAGAGAAAGAAGCAGCCGCCAAGTGTAATATGGAGCTTAGTTTCTTCAAGAAGATTAATGGCGATGTATGCAGGCTGCTGAAAAGCCGCCACTATCGCTAAATATCGATTTTTTCCAGTTTTATAATTAGGGACTCAGCAGAGTCCATTTTATTATTTTCTTTTATAAAATTAATATTTGAAGTTACCCACTTACCCATTTACCCACTTATGACAGGAAGGTTTTCGGATATTGGGAGCAAGTGCCTGTTATTTAAAGAAAGTATATTTTATAATTTATATATTATATTATATATTATAATATATAATATAATATATAAATTCTTAGTTAATAGGAATTTTGAAGTAAAAAATACTCCTGTCATAAATGGGTAAGTGGGTAACTGGGTAACCTTAGGGAATACACAACCCAGAGAATAGCACTAAAATAATTCGAAAAAAGTTTGATAAAAATTTGGTGGTTCCAAAAATTATTCGTACCTTTGCACTGTAGTTAAAACGCTACAATATTTGCGGCTAAGCCAAAGTAAAAATTTTTGTAGGCCTACCAGAAAAAATTCTTCAGCCACACCGCAAAATCACGAATCAAGGAAGAGGTTTTAAGGAAAAGGAAAATCATTTACAAACCCTTTTAATTAAAACAAAATTATGGCACTTAAAGTAAAGGCAGTAGAAAGACTGCTCAAGTTTTCAAACAAAGAGAATGACCCTGGCGTTTACCGCTATGTGTTGAAACCCGACCTCTACACCAGCCTCTCGCAGGCGAAGGTCATCAAGGAGGCTGCCCTCCGAAGCGGTGTGAGCCGCGGCGTGATGCAGGCCTGCTGGGATGCAGCCGGTGAGGTGATCAAGGCATGGGCAACGGAAGGTCATTCTGTGGCACTCCCCGGACTCGGTACGATGCGCTTCGGACTGCGCTCCAAGGCTGTGGAGAAGGTGGAGGACGTGAAGACCGGCCTCATCGAGAGCCGCCGCATCATCTTCACCCCCGATGTGGATCTGAAGGACGAGCTGAAGAACACCGCTATCCAGATCACCTGCTACGACCGCGACGGTAAGGAGGTGAAGCGTGTGACCTCAACCGACCCTGGCACCATCGAGGATCCCGAGAACGACAACCAGAACGGTGGCAACACCGAGAACGGCAACACCGGTGGTAACACCTCTGGCGACAACAACGGTGGAAACACCGGCGGCGGTGGCGACGGAGGCGATGATCTCGACAAGAATTAGAGCGCATGGGGCTTCGGCCCCAACGCTTACATGAAACATGAAAGATTAAACATTAAATTTCAGTTATTATGACGAAGAAAGAGACTACTAAGTTTATTGTGCAGATCATTGTGTCGATTGCTTCGGCGATCCTGACTGCACTGGGAGCCACGTCCTGTATGGGATACTAACCAAGAGACTCCCCGACCTTATTGGTTGGGGAGTCTTCTTATCTGAAAGACTTGTTTGAAAATATCTATTTCTCGTTTGGCTATGCCGAGATTGATGGCTATGGTCTGCCATCTGTATACACCATCTTTTACCTCTTCAATAATTTGTTTTGCTTCTTCTCTACTAATCATATATTCTTCTGATGAATCGAGTAGAACTTGAAGATCGGCACGATTAGTCGTGGAATTAATGAGAAGAGACTGATAATCATTTAACGTTGGATTCATGTCGTAGGCTGGTGAGAGAGTCCATCCGCGAGGGGTCAGCAGAAAACCATGATTACGGAAATGATCATCGCTATTGCCTATAGCAATATTGAATGCCACTCGGCGGTAGAGTTGACGTAAGTTGCCTTCAACATCGCAGCAGTTCTGAAGGATAAAATCCACTATATCCAAATAGCCATTACCTGTCTTGGCATCACAACCGTCAGTCAAGCCAAGAAGCGTCATGGCAGAGGCAAAATGTTTTCTTCGGCCATCGGCTGTCCGATCAAAACGCTTTGAGAGCAACGCATGGTATTTCTTACCAGTTTCAATCACACTTGTCTCGGCTGCTAAAATACCTGTCTCCTTTGCCAACAAATGGCTAAGGTGTTCCCATAGGCCAACATCATAATCATCTTTACGAGATGGGAACTTTGCAACATAGAGGTTACCACCATCATCCATCACAACGGCCTTAGGGCGTGCGCCACCAAGCGAGCTTCCTGGATGAACAAGTTGAAGCAGCCATTTTTTTTCAGGCAACAGATTCTGTTCCTCACTCTTCTCGATTTCCATACTGGCTGCTACCAAGGCATGTATATCTGTCAATGGCGGGATGCGAAGAGACGTCTCGCTATTTATAAACTCACCATCCTCTGACTGTTTGAAACGGAAACCACCGATGCGTGAAAAATCATCAATGCCTATGAGATAGTCGAACGATGACAGCCTACGGATAGAGCGTTTTTCTTCTGTAGCTTGGATTTGCTCACGCCTATCCAGCAGTAATCGCCCCCATCTGTCGGGCAAGGCATCGCTGAAACAGCCAAAGATGTCTTTTCCTGGCTGAGTGTATTGCTGACCTAGATAGTTGTTTATATCGGCACTCAGAAAAAGGCTGCCATACTGGCGGAGCCAATCATTGTCATACTTGAACGAATAGGAATCAGAGCCACGAAGTGATTCGTAACCTAACAGGCCAACCAACAAGGGCTGACCTAACCAGTCGAAGTCGGCATATATAAATAATGTGTGCATAGGCTATCCCTTTTTTGAGGCGCGTTCGCGATGTTTGAGGGCAATATCCTGTAAGGCACGACCCATCTCATCCTTCTGTGCCAGCAGCAGAATGTCGTCATCGAGTTGCAAAGCATAGAGTACGCGCAGATAGATACCTATGGCAACTGTCGGTGCCCCTTTTTCTATCCTCGCAATAGTCATAGGCGAGCAGGTGGCGCGTTCTGCCACTTGGGCCACACTCAAGTCACGACGCAGACGGGCAAGCCTGATTTGCTCACCTACAGTCTGCATTTTCTGCTCTAGTTTTCGGGGTAGTTTATTACCCATTGTTGTCTTGCTCATAAGCACAATAACATTTAATTACGTGTGCAAAAATAATCATTTTTCTCTATTTTATGTTATGTTGAGAATTTTTTTATGTTTTTTTAGGCAATTATTTGGGACTTTCAGTTTTATTTCTTATTTTTGCAACCAAAACGGACCTATAAATATGGAGAAGATGTGGTCACTACAGAATGCACTCTATCATAACAATTATCTGAGATCATGCATCAGAATCGCCTTAAAGATCATCACCTTTCTGGCTGATAATGCTGCCCTGTGCGTGATTGTAGGCGCCATCCTGGAGTTCGGATTCGTGTTGACGGAAAGGCTTCAGAACGAATTGAACCTGGTGTATTTCTGGGCGTGGAATATGTTCCTGATCGAGCGTATCTTTAGGCTGCTCCTCACGAAGCGCGGGCATCGAAAATCCGCCTTCAACTTCCTGGGATGGAGCCTCAACGGTCTGCTGGCACTCACGCTGATTCCCATCTTCGTGGAATTCTTCAACATCAACGACCATATCGGCGTGATGAAGATTATCGACAACAGAGGGTTTCACCTGTTTATCCTGTTTATCATCTCGTTTATCGAACTGTCGGACGCCGTGATCACCTCGTTGGGCAGGAAGACGAACCCTGCCCTGATGCTGGCCGTGAGTTTTCTGTTTATCATCCTGGTGGGCTCGGGGGTGCTGCTGATGCCCCGTTGTATCCAGCCGGGCGTACACCTCTCCTGGATCGACTCGCTGTTCACGACCACCAGTGCGGTCTGCGTGACGGGTCTGACGACGATCGACGTGCCCAGCACGTTTACCTGTTTCGGACAACTGGTGATCATGGCGCTCATCCAGGTGGGTGGTCTGGGTATGATGACCATCACCAGTTTCTTCGCCCTCTTCTTCATGGGTAACACGAGTATCTACAACCAGATGATGGTGAGCGACATGGTGAGTTCGAAATCACTCGCCTCGCTGTGGTCCACCCTGCTCAATATCTTCGGCTTTACGGCGATCCTCGAACTGGCTGGTGCCATCCTGATCTTCCTGAATATCCACGGCACGATCGGGCTGGACTTCTGGCACGAGCTGTTCTTCAGCGTGTTTCATTCCGTATCGGCCTTCTGTAATGCAGGCTTCTCGAATTATCCCGACGGCATGAGTGCGCCCGCGCTGCTGGGAGGCGGCCACTGCTGGCTGTATATGATTATCGCACTGCTGATCATCCTGGGCGGTATCGGCTATCCCGTGCTGGTAAACCTGAGGATGGCGGTGGAAAGACACGCCAACGTGATCTGGAAATGGATCAACGGACGCCACTACGCCAGCCTGAGTATCCCCAACCTGTTTGACCTGAACACGAAGATCGTGCTGAGAACCACCGTTATCCTGATTCTGACCGGTACGGCGCTGCTCGCCTATTTTGAGTGGGACAACACGTTTGCGGGGATGCGGATTCACGAGAAACTCGTTCAGGCGTTCTTCAATGCCGTCAGTCCGCGTACAGCGGGATTCATCAGTGTGAACCTGAACAGCATGTGCATCCAGGCGATCTTCATCTACACGATCCTGATGTGGATCGGCGGTGCGTCGCAATCGACGGCCGGTGGTGTGAAGGTGAACGCCTTCGCCGTGGCCTACCTGAACATCCGGGCGATCATCCACGGGTCCAACCGCGTGGAGTTTGCCGGACGTGAACTCTCTGCCGACTCCATCCGAAGAGCCAACGCAGCCGTCTTCACCAGCGTGATGGTGCTGGCGTTCTTCATCTTCCTGGTCACGCTGACCGACCCCGACCTGCCCCTGAAAGCCATCGCCTTCGAGTGTGTGTCGGCCTTCGCGACGGTGGGTTCGTCGTTGGGTATCACCTCAGAACTGCAGGAAGGCAGTAAGGTGCTGCTCATCATCCTGATGTTCCTTGGACGTGTGGGTGTGGTGACGATGGCACAGGGTCTGCTGAAACAGTATAAGAACCAGAATTATAAACTACCTCAAGACAGTATTACCATATCATGAAGTGTATTATTATCGGATTAGGAACCTACGGCAGGGTGATGGTGGATGAGTTGTCTGCCCTGGGCCATGAGGTCATTGCCGCCGACAACGACGCCAGTCGTGTAGAGAGAGTGAAGGACATCTGTGATGCCGCGTTTCAAATTGATGCCTGCGACGAACTCGCCCTGGGCGTGTTGCCGCTGAAAAAGGTGGATGTGGTGATCGTGGCGATCGGCAGTAACCTGGGTGCCCCCGTCCGCGTGGTGGCGCTGTTGAAGAAGCTGGGTGTGAAGAGCATCTATGCGCGTGCCAACGACTATGTGCACAAGAGCATCCTACAGGCGTTCGACATCGAGAAGATCCTGATTCCGGAGGAGCGTGCCGCCCGTTCGCTGGTGCGCCAGATGGATCTGGGTGTGAAGACCGACCTGTTCCGTATCGACGACAATTACTGCGTGTATAAGTTCAGGATTCCCGAGAAGTTCGTGGGAAGCCCCGCCAACGACCTGCATCTCTACGAGGATTATCACTTGAAGATCATCGCCGTGAAGAAGAAGGAGAGGTTGCAGAATTTCCTGGGTATCGAATTCAATGCGTCGGTGGTGGTGAATACCACGGAAGACGAGGATCAGCCTCTGGAACCAGACGACGTGCTGGTGTGCTACGGTAAGGAGTCGGATTTCAGGAAACTGTGCCGATTGTTATAAGGTTGTGGCATCGTCGTGGATGCTCTCTGCCATCAGTCGGTAGATCTCTCGGGTGCGGGAGTCGGGCAGCATAGCCATCTGCATCTGCATGACGTTCTGATCGAAACGCACCATGGGTCCTGTCTGGGCGTCTTTCGGAGAGAGGGTCTGTACCTTACGGGCGGTCTCCGATATCAATGGGAGGAACAGGCGGAAGTCGATCTGCTCGGCTTCGAGTACACGCTCGGCCAGGCGATAGCAGTGGTTGGTGAGGTTGCATGCCAGAACGGCGGCGAGGTGCATCTTCTTCCGTTTCTCGGAATCACAATCAACGACATGATCTGAAATGCTTTCTGCGAGGGTGCGGATGGTGGCCAGCGCCGAAGGACTGGATGCCTCAATAAAACAGGGTATCTCGCGGAAGTTGACAAGACGGTTCTTCGAGAATGTTTGCATCGGATAGAGCACACCATACTGTGTGGCGTGGTCTTTGAAGACCGACATGGGTATACTGCCTGCGGTATGGAGGAACAGGGCGTTAGGACGCGTGGCACAGAGGGCGGCTGCCAAAGTGGCGAGGGCATCGTCCTTTACTGCGAGGATGTAGATGTCTGCATCGGGAAGTACGGCTTCCAAAGAGGCGGTATAAGAACAGCCAATCTTATCTGCGAGTGACTTGGCGTTAGCCAAAGTGCGACTAAAAATCTGAACAATCTCTTGGTTGGCATCTTTTAATGCCAAAGCCAGTTGGGTGGCGAGGTTACCTGAGCCGATGATGACGATTTTCATTTCTGACGGGTAGCGTTAAAGAGTCCTTTTAGCAACAGATATTTATCATGTATGATCTGATGGTGGCACTGGGGCACGATGTCCTTTGCCATCCCGCCCGTGGCGATGATATGTACGGGTGATGTGAGCGTCGGCAACAGACGATCCAGTAGTCCGTCGATCATGGCGGCGGTGCCGTTAAGGATGCCGCTCTGCATACATTCCAACGTGTTGCGGCCTATCAGATGTGTAGGTTTTTCAATGTTGATGGCGGGTAGTTGGGAAGCTCGCTGACTGAGGGCATTGAGGGAGGTCTTGACACCCGGGATGATCAGTCCGCCCAAGAAGCGTCGCTCGGCATCGATGACACCAAAAGTGGTGGCGGTGCCGAAGTCGATGACGATGGCGGGTGCACCGTAACAGGTGACAGCGCCCAAGGCATCTGCCAGACGATCCTTACCCAACTGCGTGGGGGATTCGATGGAGATGGTAAGGTGGCCTTCGGCATCGGCGATACTGAAGAAATGCGGGGTGAGTCCGGTGAGGTCGTTGATGGCTTGTGCCACATCATCATTCACCTCGGGTACGACGGAGGAGATGACGACACGCGAGATGTCTGCCGCTTCCACATTGTATTTCCGAAGTCCTTGTTTGAGTTCGTAGCGGAAGAAGGTAACGGTTTCTTCCTTGCGCGTCTTGAAGCGCCAGGTGTGGGTGATGGTACCGTCGTTGGAGGCCAGGGCGACGACGATGGTGGAGTTGCCGATGTCGATCAGAATGTGCATATCTCGTCAAGGATGAGGTCGGCGGTTTCTTCTTTCGAGCAGAGGGGTAAGGGCGTGACGGCGTCTGGGGTGATGAGCGTCACCTGATTCGTGTCAACGGCAAAACCCGTCGATGAAGAAGAGATCGAGTTGGCACAGATAATGTCTGCATTTTTCGATGCCAGTTTGGAGCGGGAGTTCTCGATCAGGTTTTCCGTCTCCATCGAGAAGCCTACAAGGATTTGTCCAGGGCGCTTGTGGGCGCCGAGGTAGCCGAGGATGTCCTGTGTGCGCGTCAGTGGGATGTGAAGGTCGGCATCGCTTTTCTTCACTTTCTGATCGGAGTAGGTGGATGGCGTATAGTCTGCCACCGCACTGCACATGATGATGGCATCCTGCGTGGAACTGATGGAGGTGACGGCGTCGAACATATCTGCAGCACTGACTACATCAATTTTATTAACACCAACGAAGGGCTGGAGACTGACGGGACCAGAGACGAGGGTGACCTCTGCGCCACGGAGTGCCGCCATCTTCGCAAGGGCGTATCCCATCTTGCCTGAAGAGTGATTGGTGATGAAGCGCACGGGGTCGATGGCCTCCTGAGTAGGTCCTGCGGTAATCAGCAGTTTCTTGCCGCTGAGGTCTTTTTCTTTTGCCAGATGCAGGAGGATATGCGACAACAAAGTCTCCTCGGATGGCATCTTGCCGCTGCCCGTATCGCCACAGGCCAGACGACCCACCACGGGCGAGATGATATGATAGCCGTAGTGCTGGAGTTTCTGCAGGTTGTCCTGCAGGATGGGATTCTCCCACATACCCGTGTTCATGGCCGGTGCGAAGAGCACAGGGGCTTTCGTAGCCATGATGGTGGTAGTGAGCATATCGTCGCAGATACCTGAAGCCACCTTTCCGATGACGTTGGCCGTACAGGGTGCCACGAGGAAGAGGTCGCCCTTCTTCGCCAGAGACACGTGTTTCACGTCGAAGTTGAAGTTACGGTCGAAGGTATCGACGATGCACTTGTTGTTCGTGAGGGTCTCGAAGGTCATCGGGGTGATGAAGTGCGTGGCGTTCTGCGTCATGATGACGTGAACGTCGGCGTTGAGTTTCACCAGCATCGAGGCCAGATTGGCGATCTTATAGGCAGCGATGCTGCCCGTCACACCTAATACTATCGATTTTCCTGTCAGCATCTTTTATTGGACTATTTGACCATTTACTATTTGACAAATTATTGCTCAATCAATAGACCATGTTTCTCGTAGTTGGCTTTACGTACGATGTGATTGTCCTGATCCACGAAGAGCACGGTGGGCTTATGCGTCTTGGCTTCCTCGGGCGTCATCTGGGCATAGGCCATGATGATGATCTTATCGCCTGCCTCGACACAACGGGCTGCGGCACCGTTCAGACAGATGATGCCAGAACCAGCCTCACCGGCAATGGCATAGGTCTCGAAGCGATTGCCGTTGTCGATGTCGGCAATCTCCACTTTCTCATATTCCAGGATGCCTGACTCGCGCAACAGGTCGGAGTCGATGGTGATGCTGCCCACATAATCGAGGTCGGCCTGCTTCACAACAGCACGGTGGATTTTTGCTTTCAGCAGTGTGATGTTCATATGGAAACAATGAAGTTATCAATCAATCGTGTCTTACCGATATAGACGGCGATAGCCACCAGTGTCTCGCCCGAGATACGGGGCGTACGCTGGATGTTCTCGAAGTCCACCACCTCCACGTAGTCGATACGTGCCAGAGGTTCTGACTCAAGGCTTTCACGGATGATGCTGATCACCTTCTGGGAGTCGCGCTCACCCTGGCTGATAGCCTCCTGTCCTTTCTTCAAGCTCTTGGAGAGGATGAGGGCTGCCTGACGCTCGGCGGGATTGAGATAGGTGTTACGACTGGACTTAGCCAGACCGTCGGCCTCACGTACGATGGGACAAGGTACGATCTCAATCGGGAAGTTCAGGTCGCGTACGAAGCGCTTCACCGTAGCCAACTGCTGGGCGTCCTTCTGTCCGAAGTAAGCACGATCGGGTTGTACGATGTTGAAGAGTTTACCCACCACCGTGCAGACGCCACGGAAATGAACGGGGCGCACGGCACCGCAGAGCAGTTCGGTGGTCTCTGTGGTATCAATGAACGACGTGAAGTGTCCGGGATACATCTCTGCAGGCTCGGGATTGAAGATGAGGTCTCCCCCAGCCTCTTCCACCTTCTGCATATCTCGGTTCAGGTCGCGCGGATAAGCCTCCAGGTCCTCGTTGGGACCGAACTGGATGGGATTGACGAATACGGATACCACCGTACGGTCGTTCTGACTGGCTGACTTGCGGATCAGACTCTGATGTCCCTCATGCAGGAATCCCATCGTGGGTACGAGTCCTACACTCAGTCCTTCTTTCTTCCAGGCAGATACGATCTCCCTGACTTCTTTGACTGTCTTTACTACCTTCATATCGTTATCTTCTTACTTCTTCTACTTCAAAAAGGGCCTGCATCACCTCGTCGCTGATGGCGTAGGTCTGTGAGGCCTCGGGGAATGCGCGCGATGCACATTCCTCCTTATATTGTTTGAACGCCTCGAGCATCACACTGTGGAGGTCGGCATACTGTTTCACGAACTTGGGGACGAAGCCGCCGGTGAAGCCCAGCATGTCCTGATAGACCAGCACCTGTCCGTCGCAACCGTTGCCGGCACCGATACCGATCGTCAGGGCATCCGTCTGTTCAGTAATGAGCTTCGCCAGGGGCGCTGGTACGCACTCGAGGGTGATGGCGAAGGCGCCTGCCTCTGCCACAGCCTCGGCATCCTGGATCAGTTTCTGTGCCTGTTCCAGCGATTTGCCCTGTACCTTATAACCACCTAAGGCATTGAAAGACTGCGGGGTGAGTCCGATATGTGCTACCACAGGGATACCTGCCTGAACGATAGCCTTGATGCGATCGGCATACTCGACACCGCCCTCCAGTTTCACAGCCTGGCAGTTGGTCTCCTTCATGATCCTTCCGGCATTGCGCACGGCCTCTTCCACGGATGCCTGATACGACATAAACGGCATATCAATCACCACGAAAGCCTGCTTGGCGCCTCGGCAGACGGCCTTACCATGATGGATCATATCATCTACGGTGACAGCAAGTGTGTTTTCGTAACCTAACATGACATTGCCGAGCGAATCGCCCACAAGGATCATGTCGATACCCGCCTCATCGATCGTGCGGGCTGTGTTGTAGTCATAAGCCGTCAACATGCTCACGGGCTGTTGTCCCTTACGACCCAACAGATCAATTATGGTTGTTTTCATTTCTTATAATTAATGGTTATCCAAACAATCTTCCTATTATGAATAATCCCCACCAAGGCTGGTGGGGATTATAGTTTGATAAAGACATAAGTATGCTTTACTTCACCTTCTCCACGATAGCCTTGAATGCCTCGGGATTGTTCATAGCGAGGTCAGCGAGCACCTTACGGTTGATCTCGATACCTGACTTAGCGAGCTTGCCCATGAGAACAGAGTAGCTCATACCCTCCAGACGAGCGGCAGCGTTGATACGCTGAATCCACAGGGCACGGAAGTTACGCTTCTTATTACGGCGATCACGATAGGCATAGGTCAAACCCTTCTCCCATGTGTTCTTTGCTACTGTCC
>JAEEGJ010008853.1_pt1 | contig 27438 bp, 14 predicted proteins | sample 8958761 | NCBI WGS metagenome assembly JAEEGJ01 (sample SAMN16246546, study PRJNA631951) | gut metagenome | biome: gut microbiome; feature: rumen; material: RS-attached | host: Bos | place: Iran: Karaj | collected 2018-10 | reverse complement strand
GCTGACGTTGTTATCCTTACTCTGTTCTCGACGCTTGATAAAGTATCGGTCTATAACGTCTATCACCTGGTAACCAACGGATTGCAGCAGATGATCGAAGTAATGACAACCGGCATGCAGTCTTTGCTCGGAAATATGTATGTTAAGAAGGAGACCGATAAGCTTGAGAAGACATTCTCGTCTTTCGAACTCCTGATGCATCTCGGAGTAACAGTTCTTTATACTATCGCCGGATTAATGATCATTCCTTTTGTAAAGATCTATACCAGGAATGTCACCGATGCCGATTATATCGTGCCTGTATTTGCAATACTTATCGTAACGGCCAATGCTTCTTACTGCCTTAGAATGCCTTATTACATGATGACTCAGGCAGCAGGGCACTTTAAGGAGACTCAGACAAGCTCGATAATCGAAGCTGCCATGAATGTGGTCATATCTATCATACTCGTCAACCGATTCGGCCTGATCGGCGTTGCCATTGGCACATTGTCTGCTATGACTTACAGAACTGTCTATCTTGCCTGGTATCTTCGAAAACATATACTTAACAGGCCGTTTATCAACTTTATCAAGCATATTATCGTGGATATCATCGGAATCGGACTGTCGATAGCCGTGACCCGTTTTATCCCGGCGCCTGAAATCTCGTGGGGCAGCTGGATAATGATATCCTTGATCGTGGCTCTTATCGTAAGTGCAATTATCGTATTACTTAATTTTTTATGCTTCCGTTCGGTTTTCGCTTCGGCAATAAAACTCCTGTTCAAGAAGAACAGCAAGTAAAGGAGATCACTATGGGTTCATTTAAGCGTTTGATCACGAAGATAAAGATCAACTCAATGAGTAAAGGTGCTTATATCGAATATTTAAGAAAGCAGGGCGCGAGGATCGGCACGGGCTGTGATATCTCAAAGCTTGCCGACTTCGGCAGCGAGCCTTATCTGATCTCCGTCGGCAACAATGTCCGTATCACTAAGCACGTGAGCTTCATCACTCATGACGGAGGCCTTTGGACTCTTAGAAAGATGGGCCTGATCGACAACGAAGCCGTTAAGTATGGAAAGATCAAGATAGGCGATAACTGTAATATCAGCTGGAACGCTACGATCATGCCGGGTGTGACGATAGGTGAGAACTGCGTAATTGCGGCCGGTGCCGTAGTAACAAAGGATGTGCCTGCCGGAGAAGTGTGGGGCGGCGTGCCTGCTCGTAAGATAGAGACCATTAATGAATATTGTGTTAAGGTCAAAGATCTTGTTGTGCCTACCTGCAGCATGCCCAAAGATAAGAAACAGGCGTGGTTACGGGAAAACAGACCCGATTTATTTGATTAACATAAAGTAAACGTTCGAAAAAATTAACGAAAACGTACTTCCTTTTTCCCCTTCAATCGAATAGGATTATAGCAAGTTGGATTGTCAACTTGCTTTTACATTTTCTTATTAATTAGATTGGAGGTAGCAGTATGAGGAGAAGTATCATCTCTGGTTTGATGGTGATCTTCGTTGCTTTTGCTGTATTTGCCGCATTCCCGGCAGCTAAAGCAAAAGCAGATACCGGAGATCCTATAATCATCACTTCTCAGCCTTCTGACTTTACCGGTCAGGTAGGGGAGACCGCCAGGTTTACTGTGGCGGCTGAAGGCGAAGGTCTGTCTTATCAATGGCAGCTGAAGAAGGGCAGCTCATGGGCTGATCTTTCTACAGGCGGCGCCACGACAACGACATTGTCAGTTAAGCTGGACCTGTCCAAGAACGGCAAAATCTACCGTTGTGTAATTACTGACGGTGAAGGAAATACTGCTGCATCTGATTCAGCTGCAATACATATTCCTGAACCCGAGAAGGAACTTGCAATCGTAACCCAGCCTGCTGATTATGTCGGTCAGGTCGGCGATATGGCCAAGTTTACCATTGCTGCAGAAGGTAACGGACTTACCTATCAGTGGCAGCTTAAGAAAGGCAGTTCCTGGGCAGATCAGACTTCCGGTGGAGCAAGGACAGCGACATTCTCTATTAAGCTCGAAGAATCCCGTGTCGGCAAGACATACCGCTGTATCGTTTCCGATAACAAGGGTAATTCTGTAATATCAAATACTGTTCAGATCAAGCTTAGTGAGCCTGAGATCCCGTTAGAGATCACTTCCCAGCCTACTGACTTCAAGGGCAACGAAGGTGATACCGCAAAGTTTACGGTAGGCGCCGTCGGCAACGGACTTACATATCAGTGGCAGCTTAAGAAGGGCAGCTCATGGGCTAACCTTACATCAGGCGGTGCCACGACAGCAACGCTGTCCTTTAAGATCGACAGCGGTAAGTTCGGCAAGCAGTATCAGTGCGTAATCACTGATAAGAACGGCGAAACGGCCGTATCAGATACTGTAACTATTCTTAAGAAAGCTCCCACGGCTCAGATCACTCTTAATGCCGGAAACGGTGTTTTCGAGAACGGCACAAATACAAAGGTCGTTGAAGTTGAGCGGGGAAAGGTATCTTTCGATGACTTCGAAGAACCTGATATCATCGGATACGCATTTACAGGCTGGCTTTATAACGGCGAACCCGTAAACATTTACAATGTTACATCCGACATGTCGTTAACAGCTGATTATGTAAAGATCTGGCTTGTTACATTCGATGCTAACGGCGGTACATTTGAAGACGGAAACGGCACAACGGATCGTGTCACAAATCCCGGCTATTATTCGATCGATGAAGGATTGGTCCCTGTTAAGCCAGGTTATTGCTTTACAGGATGGAAGCTCGGCAATCAGACTGCAGGCAAGAGGATCCTCGTTAATTCTTCCGTTACACTGGTTGCGCAGTGGGTAGAAGGCGTTCAGGTCACATATCTTGCCAACGGCGGATCCTGGGTACACGGTGACGTAACCGAGCAGTCAGTATCTTTCATGGTTCCTAAGGGTAAGTACTTCGTGGCTTGGGAAGACCCGTGGCGCGACGGATATGATTTCGAAGGCTGGAAGATCTATGGCGGTGATTGGGTCGGCATGATCAACCTCACACAAGACATGGTCTTCGAAGCACAGTGGAATAAGGATGTCAAAATAACTGTCGATCCAAACGGCGGCGGCTGGTTCGAGAGCGTATATGATGAAGAAACCGGCGAATATGTTGATATCTTCAATAAAAACCCCAGAGAAGAACATCATGGTACAGGTGAGGACAGCTTCGGTTACTGGCGTCCGGATCGTGGAGATGACTATGAGTTCTTAGGTTGGAGCACAAATAAGAATGCAACGACAGCTGAGGAAGAATTCGACTTCAATTATACTGATGACGTTACTTTCTATGCCATCTGGGAAAAGAGAGCGAAGTATATCTACAATGCAGGCGAAGGCTTCTTCGGACCTGAACCTGATGATCAGGAACAGAACCCTGAAGGCAATCCTGAGCAGCAGGAACCTGAAGAGATCAATGCAAAGACCAAAACAGAATACATCCGTAACGGTGAGTATTATGTAATCAGGAACGAGATTCCGTGGCGCAAGGGTTATGAATTCGATACCTGGGTCGATGCTGAAGGCAATGTAATCGGTGATGTCGAGGTCGTTGCAAGCAACGCTGAGGACAACATGATCTACGCCAGGTGGATAAAGAGATCTAAGATCACCTATGATGCAGGCGACGGTCTGTTCTATGACAGGGAAAATCCCGAAGGCTTCAAGAACTATGATCATGAAATGAGGCAGGGTGATACCTATGAGATCAGCGGCTGGCGTCCTGATCGTGAAGGCTACGAATTCGGCGGCTGGATCGGTGATGACGGCGTCCTGTACACTGAAGACCGCAAGACCGGCCATATGCCTGAGATCACCATTGGCGATAAGGATTACACATTTACGGCTAAATGGCTTAAGCGTGTAGTCATCACATATAATGCCGGCGAAGGCAGCTTCGACGACTGGGATGACAGAGAAAATGAGCATACTCATTACCGTGACGAAATCGAAGGCAACCGCTATGAGATCGACGGCTGGAGGCCTTACAGAGACGGTTACGACTTCGACGGATGGCTCGATTCTGAGAACACTCTGTACAGCGAAGACGAAGAGACCAGAAGATATCCGGTCATCACGATCGGTGATGAAGATATTGAATTCTTCGCTAAGTGGACAAAGACAATTACCGTTACATATAACGCTAACGGCGGCCATTTCGACGGCTATGACCCCAATAACGGTGAGACTGATCAGATCCATTACAGAAGCGGCCGTGTCGGAGAAGACTTTGATATCGACGGCTGGCGTCCTGATAACGGCGAAAAGATCTTCGTAGGCTGGTCAACAAGTCCTTACAACTATTCACCCGTACCTGCAGGCGCTAAGTATTCCGTAGACATTACCCTCTATGCGTTCTGGCAGGACAGAGCAGTTATCACGTATCACACATCCATGGGCGGATGGGGCCGTGACGACAATGACAACCTCATCAATACTATGGTTCAAAATCAGCACGACGGCGGAGACTACGATATCGACGGCTGGTGGCCGGAAGAAGTAGATGACGCTTACAGACTTATCGGTTATGCAACAACAGAAGGCGGAGAAGTTGTCTATACTCCCGGACAGCATCTTGACTTTGTTTTCGAGGACATGGACCTCTACGCAGTATTCGAAAAGCGCCCGACAGTTACTTATGTAGTAACTGAAGGCGGTACATTCAATGACGGTTCTACTTCAAGGACCGAAGTTGACGATGCAGGTTACCACATTTATATCCGCAATGAATGGCCCGAGCGCGACGGCTACAGATTCGCAGGCTGGGTAGATGCAGACGGCAATGACTTATCAGGTGAATGCATCCTTCTTGAGGCAGGCATGGAATTAACTGTTTACACCAAGTGGGAAGCTGAAGACGATGAGACATGGTATACAGTAACTTACATGCCTAACGGCGGTACATTCGGCAATGTTGAGGATGATTTCGCATCCTGGGAGCAGCCTGCTGACGATAACTACGATGTAGGCTGCTGGTGGCCGACAAGAGAAGGCTACGACTTCGTAGGCTGGAGCACAGATCCTAATGCGGATCCTGCAACCGCTTCTTCAACTTATAAGTTTAAGTTCGATAAGGACACTACATTCTATGCAGTCTGGGAAAGACGTACAGCCTTTACCCTTGATGCAGGTGAAGACGGTTACTTTGAGGAATATGCCGGTGAAGACGAGTACGGTGCACCTGTCTTTGAAACATCAAGATACTACAACGAATACGTTATTACCGGAACGACTTACTCTGCTAACTGGATCGGTATCTCACCCCGCAGAGACGGCTACATCTTCAGCGGCTGGACTATTAACGGTGAAGATCTCGTCGGTGAGATCGATACATCAGCTGATGCTACATTAATCGCTAAGTGGACTGCCTGCTATTATGTATCTGTTGATTGCAACGGCGGCGCTTTTGAAGACGGAAGCACAGGCAACATATTAGATTTCTGCGATGGCGACATCATTATTTCCCGCTGGTTAGGCAAGCCCGAGCGTGATGGCTACACATTTGCCGGCTGGGCAGTAAATGGTCAGATCGTCAGAAGCTTTGAGGTAACAGGCAACACAGCTGTTACTGCAGTCTGGGTGCCTGATAAGGCTTAAAGAAAGCTTAGGCCGAATTCGCTTAAAATTCCGGCAAAGGGGCTGTTCGATAGAGCAGCCTCTTCTCATTAAATTTATACTAATATTCACATTTATTCATATTTATTGATAGAATTATCCGTCGTGTAAACGTAAAATTACATTGATACTTTACGATGGAGGGTTTCTATGAAGAGAATCCTAACTAAACTATTGGCTGTTTTAGTTCCGTGCCTGCTCGTAATCGGATCTATAGGCTTTGCTTGTATGGCTGATGAAGCTGTTACTGAGCCTGCAGAGCCCACAACGGCAGAGACTGAAGTTGAACAACCGGAAGATGAGAATGACGAAGATCAGGATCAAGATGCGCAAAATGAAGATCCTGAGAGCGAACTGCCGCCGTCAGAACCTGCTTCCGATGAGACAGGTGCAGCTGATGAGACAGCAGCAACTGATGAGACAGTTCCGCAGGAGCCTACAGTTCCTGAAGATCCTTCTGAAACTGAAGGAGATGCTGATGTTCAGGGCACTGATGAGACTGAACCGACAGAAACAGAAGAACCTAAGGAAGAATATCAGGAAGTCAGTGCTTATGTTCCCGGCAAAGTCTTTGCTTTCGCAAAGTACGATCCGAATTATTCTCCTGCAAAGGCTCTTGTTCCTGCGGGTTCCGGACTTTACCGTTACCAGATGACCGGAAATGATGCGAAGGTCTATCAGTTATTCAGGAATTATTTCCGTGACGTCGCGAATGGTAACCGTACAAGTACTACATTCGAAGTAACTTTTGAAGAGCTCGGTGTTACCGGTAAATACTATACTGCATCTGATCTCGGAGTCACTGATCTTGTTGTCAATGGTAATATTACACCGGAGGCTATGGCCAAAATGGGGGCTATTGTTGATTGCAATATTCAAAGTATTGTAGACAAGCTTCTGTTTGATTGTCCCTTTGATTGCTATTGGTACAACAAGACTGCACAAGTTTCAGGCACCGGATATGGTGTTGGCGGAAGATATGCCAATGGTGAGTGGCAGTTATATTTCCAGGGAACAGGTTATACTTATAATTTCCCTGTCGCTCAGGCATATTCCGGCGGAACTTATGCTGTAAATCCTGCTCAGATCAACCGTGCTCTGGCTGCTTCAGCAAAGGCTAAGCAGATCGTTGCCAAGTATAAGGATTGCTCTGACTACGATAAACTTTTGAAGTACAAGGAAGAGATCTGTGCACTTGTAAACTATAATCACGGTGCTGCTGATAACAATAACACTCCGTTCGGAGATCCTTGGCAGCTGGTATATGTTTTCGACGGCGACACAAGTACGGATGTCGTATGCGAGGGTTATTCAAAGGCCTTTAAGTATCTTTGTGACCTCTCGACATTTGACGGGGACGTTACCTGTATCCTCGCTACAGGTGTTTTCTCTACGACCAACGGTACCAACGGCGGCCACATGTGGAATATAGTTTCTTTCGGTGGCACGAACTATATGGTAGATGTGACCAATTGTGATGACGGAGCTATAGGACAGAAGGATAAGCTCTTTATTAAGCCCTATACTTCGAAAACGAACTCTTCAACGTATAAATATAAGATTTACAGCGTTACATGTACTTATAATTATTACGATAAAACGGTTGGATTCTACAGTGATTCTGCGCTTGCTCTTACTGATGCAGCTTATATCCCTGCACCCGTGGTTACGATCGTTACCCAGCCTGAAAGCTTTGAGGGCGCAATTGGCAAGACCGCTACATTCAAAGTAGTTGCCGAAGGCGAAGACCTTATGTATCAGTGGCAGCTCAAGAAGGGCAGTTCCTGGGCTAATCTTTCAACCGGTGGTGCAACGACCGACACGATGTCGATCAAGATCGATGCTACGAAGGACGGAAAGGTCTACCGCTGTTTGATCACAAGCTCAAACGGACTTACGGCTATAACTGATGAAGTAACACTGCATGTTAAGCAGCCTACAAATGCTATTACCATCTCTAAGCAGCCTGCTGATTTTGTCGGAACCGCCGGTTCCACGGCAAGATTTACCGTATCGGCTGAAGGCACAGGCCTTAACTATCAGTGGCAGCTCAAGAAAGGCAAGAGCTGGGCTAACCTTACGACAGGCGGTGCCACAACATCTTCGATGACCATTAAGGTTGACGATTCAAAGAATGGTAAGGTATACCGCTGTTTGATAACTGATGTAAACGGAGAAGAACTTGCTACAAACGAAGTGTCGATCACCGTTAAGCAGCCTTCAAACGCAATAATCATCGGCACTCAGCCTTCTGATTATTCCGGCGCTGTCGGTACGATTGCCAGATTTAAAGTAGTTGCTGAAGGTGAGGGCCTTACATATCAGTGGCAGCTCAAGAAGGGAAGCTCATGGGCTGACCTTACATCAGGCGGCGCTACGACTTCTACTATGTCCATCAAGATCGATGCAGGCAAGAACGGTAAGGTCTACCGCTGCGTTATTACTGATGCAAACGGCGAGATGATCGTTACAAAGGAAGTTACAATTACTGTTAAAGAACCTTCCAATGCGATCACGATAGTCTCCCAGCCGGTATCTTATGATGGCCCTGCAGGCCAGACCGCAAGATTTACAGTAATAGCTGAAGGCGAAGGACTTACATATCAGTGGCAGCTTAAGAAGGGAAGCTCATGGGCTGACCTTACATCAGGCGGTGCCACAACATCTGCATTCTCGATAAAGGCAGATGCTTCGCGCAATGGTAAGGTCTATCGATGCGTTATCAGAGACGTCAACGGTGAAGAGATCATTACTGATGAAGTCAGGATCAATATCCAGGATGAACTGCCGCCTGTAACGGCATAATGATCCTGAATAAGAACCGGAACTTAACGGGGTTGGAGCGAAGTCTCCGGCCCCGTATTTTTTCGCAAATTCTATTGAATAAAGGATGAATTTGTATGAGATGAATAGTAAAATATTCTTGTCTGTTATAACCGAGTTTTATGTTTTTCCGAACAGGAGGTATCATATGTTTTTCGCACGGACTAAGAAATACTTAGGCTTATTGCTGGCATTATCAATTGTCTTCGGAATCCTTATCTTTAATCCGGAAGACGTAAAGGCCGATTCCGGAATCGAACTCGACAAGGTATATACTGTTACTGAAGACGATTACAGGTATCAGCTTGATGATTATTGTGCTGCTTATAAATTTGTTCCGTCACGTTCAGGTTATTATCTTCTCAGCAGCAACCTGACTTTTGACGCTTACTATTTTGAAGACGGCAGTTCGACTTCCGGTGTAATCCCTTCGGGGTACAAAAAACTGGAGAATGAGATAGACTTCTCATATTTTAATTTGCAGGATATGTTTGATCCTGATATGCAGGAAGTTTATTATTTGAAAGAAGGGAAAGCTTATTTTTTCGAGCATTCCACATATGGAAGCTATGACATCGATACCGGTTTTTTCTGTTTAAGACAGATTGATGAATACGTTTCCGTTACACCGCATTCAGATCCCTATGCCGCAAGAGACGGTTCGTTTAAATGCTGGATAGAAATAAACAGCACGGTCAATTTAAGCAATTATACCTGCAATTGGTACTCCTTTAGTAAAGGTGTGCTTGAATCAGATGATGCTGATATTTCTTCAATTACTCTTAATTCTAATGATTACTTTAGTGAAGACGATTTTACATACGGGACCACATTATATGATATTTATTGCAGTGTAACGTTTGAATGCAATGAACAGAACTTTTCATACTGGTTCTACGATTTCCGTGTTAAGCCCTGCGAAAATGAATTGGCTAAATATGTATGGGCAGAACCTGTTGGTGAAATGTATGTTTATGTTCCGAATTATGAGTTCGCAGGCAAGTATTTTACAGTAAATGCCACAACTTCAGTTCCTGATACTGCGATCTCTTATGAATGGTACATGTCAAATGATTATGGTGATACCTATGAATTGATTCCCGGTAAAACGGGCAATCAGATAAGTGTTGCCGATCTGGGTGATCCTGTTATCGAGTATTCCTCCTACGATGCAGATTATTGGTATTATCAATTTACACCTGTCCGCTGTGAAGTCACTTTTGATAACGGAAAAGAAGTAGTTACTAAATCCGTATCGTTTGAAGCATCCTATGGCATAGAAAATGATTTTGCCGGAAGCAAGGCAGTAACTGCCAATTATGGCGATACTATAACCTTCCCGGTAAATGGCGGTTTTGAAGAAAAACTGAAATCGAGTGGTATTACTTACGAATATAACTGGTACGGTTTTACGCCCTGTGATGACGGATGGGCTTGGCTTGATCTGGGCACTGATAAGACTGTAACGGTTGATACCTCATTGCTTCCTGTGTATCACGGCGAATATGGTGATTACAGTGAGTTTTACTGCATTTGTAATCCTATTCTCGATGGAAGGACGTATTCAGGTGACGGAATTCTATACACTGAATTCGTGATCTACTATACGGATCTGTTAATTCCTGATACTACAGGTATTGCTGTAAACAGTGATAATTTCCCTGATATGAAATTCAGACAGTATGTATCTGATAATTTCGACACCGATAAATCCGGTTATCTCACAAAGCCGGAAATAGAAGCGGTAACGTTTATCGATGTCTTGGATATGGGTATTACTAATCTGGAAGGCATCAGATATTTCGGTAATCTGCAAAGGTTATACTGCGGCAGGAACGTAACACATGCACTTGATCTGTCAGGCCTCGGAAATCTTATAGAGTTGAGAGCCGACATGATGGGTCTTGAAACCCTCAATTTAAGCGGATGTTATAATCTCAGAATCGCATATTTGAATATTAACCTGCTTGATTCAATAAACCTTGATGATTGTCCTTATCTGATGCAGGCTTACACAAAGGGGCCGCAAACAACAACCATGGCCTCCAAGAAGTTCTACGGCTTATATGTAACAGATTCTTATGCAAATTACGAACTGATCTATGGACTCGAAATGGATGAGGAGACAGTTGTTGAGGGTGCTGAACCGTTTACTCTCGATGATACTGATCTCAAGATAACTAAAGAACCGCACGACTTTGAGGGCGCGGCCGGTGACACAGCAGTATTCAATATCGCTGTAAATAAAGAAGATGTTGAATATAAGTGGCAGTATATGCTTGTTGATTCAAACACTTGGATCGATTGTACCGATGAAGGCTATAATACCGATACCTTGATTATTCCAGTCGTTAAAGAATTAAACGGCGTAAGGTACCGCTGCCTCGTTACAGACGGTACTTATACGGTTCAGACTAATTTTGTAAAGATCTTTGTATTAACTTATATACCGATCTATGAACAGCCTGTCGATTACATCGGTCTTGAAGGATCAACGGCAAAGTTTAATGTTGATGCTGATGGTGAAGGAATAACATACCAGTGGCAGCTCAAGAAGGGTAAGACGTGGGCAAATCTCACATCCGGTGGAGCTACAACCCAGACACTTTCAGTTAAGGTTGATGCTTCAAAGAACGGCAAAGTTTACCGCTGCCTTATTACTGATGAGTATGGCCGTACAGTAACTACAAATGAGGTCTCCATCACAGTCAAGGAACCTTCTATCAAGATCAACACCCAGCCTAAAGATTATAAGGGCATAGAGGGATCTACAGCTAAGTTTACTGTTGATGCTGAAGGCGAGGGACTTAACTACCAGTGGCAGCTCAAGAAGGGCAAGAGCTGGGCTAACCTCACGTCAGGCGGAGCTACAACATCCACGATGTCCATTAAGGTTGATGCTTCTAAGAACGGTAAGATCTACCGCTGTCTGATCACAAATGCTGACGGTGAAGAGCTTGCAACAAATGAAGTATCGATTACCGTTAAGGAACCTTCAATCACCATCACCAGCCAGCCTTCTAATTATGTAGGTACAGCCGGCATTACTGCCAGGTTCTCAGTAGCAGCTGAAGGTGAGGGCCTCACATACCAGTGGCAGCTTAAGAAGGGTAAGAGCTGGGCTAACCTCTCATCTGGCGGAGCAACAACGTCTACGATGTCAATTAATGTCGATGAGTCCAAGAACGGTAAGGTTTACCGCTGCCTGATAACAAACGCAGACGGTGAGGAACTTGCTTCCAACGAAGTATCGATAACGATAAAGCAACCTGCTATTAAGATCATCAAACAACCCAGAACTGCATACGGTGATTTAGGTGCTACGATTAAGTTCAGTGTTGAAGCTGAAGGTGAGGGCCTGACATATCAGTGGCAGCTTCAGAAGGGTAAGAGTTGGGCCGACCTCACAAGCGGTGGTGCAACAACAAATGAGCTGACTGTAAAGTTCAAGATAGGGTCGTTGTCCAAGGTCTATCGATGCGTTATAACAAATTCTGACGGAGAAAAGATTGCTACAAATGAAGTAACGATTGATATGTTTTATAATGATCCTAATTATTTGTCGCAACAACATGGGGGTACATCTACATCATCTGATCATGATGAAGAAAAACCAATAGTGGCTCCTGTTACCCCTGCAAATTCCGTTGAACAGCTGCCGCCGGAGTCTTCTGATGATTCTGCTAAGACGGTTGAGACAGCTGAAACAGTTGAGAGTGTTGTTGCTCCTTCTGCAGAAGCTCCTTCAGAAGCACCTCCTGCAGAAGCTCCTGTTGAGGCTCCTGCACCTGCACCGGTTGAACCTGAAGCAGTTCCTGATGCTGCTGAAGCAGATGCATAAAATCATCTAACAGAATCAAATCTTAGTGTTCGAAAACGGGTCCGGAGTTGATATCCGGCCCGTTTTTTTATTGCTATCTGCCTAAAACAATTGTTTTCGATTCAGTTCATAAGTAAATATCTTTGACGATTATGATTATGTAAAATAAATTTGGTTTATTGTTCTGGTTATACGACAGGACACAATTTTATTAATAAGGGAGGATTAAAATGAAAAAAGTATTTAGAGCAATTGTCAGTATTATTCTTTCGTTGACGTTCATTGTCTCGTATTTGAACTTGATGACGAATGATGTATCTGCAGCATCGGCCAGGATCGAGCTGGGTAAGGCTATTACCTGTCCTCAGGATGATTATACTTATGAATTCAGACCTGATAAGACCGGTTATTATTTGTTGGATGAACGTGATTTTAGCAGTGAGAGTATTATTGAGAACGGCACACAAGAATATCTGGAGCTCTCTCATGTCATTCCTGTCGGTCTTTATACTCCATTTGACGGTGGTTCTTATCAGTCGATTTATTATATGGAGTATGGAAAGTCATACACTGTTCATTTCGAGACTGCTTGTGAGTTTATGCTTAGAAGAGCTGATAAGTATGTTGCTCTGAACACCGGTAATCGTGAGGTTACTGCTTCACTGGATAAGCCGTTTACATTGTCAATAACACCTACATTATCTTCAAATCTTCAGCTTGATGAGGGTGTAAGCTATTGGTGGACCGACATTCCGAATGATCCTAATTATTCAACTTCTTCTATCACACTTAATCTTCGTCAGCTTTTGAACGAGAACGATCAATTCGTTTATACATACGGATATGATGATAGGAATAGTGATTTCGGTAAGGGATTTGTCTCTTGCTATGTAAGTGTTGTTTATAACGGTGACGAATTCGGATGGTGGGTAACTTATGGTATCTACGGTTATGCTACTGAATACTCTTCAGAGTGTATGGCTTACGCGCCGGATGATGATTATGAACACGGTTTGCCATATGGTTATGATTTTGACGATGAGTTTTTCGATGTTCAAACAGAAAAGCCTGCCGGTGTGAATGTTAGTTATCAATGGCATAAAGTTGATTCTGCTAAGAAGAAAGCCGGAAATTATCTGAATGAATCTGAACTTTTTACAGCTATAAATGGTCAAACCGCCAATTATTTCAATTTTGATCAAAGTGCACGTAATACGTTAGGCACTCCATATTACGATATGAATGGCGATGATACACATGCATATCATGAATTGGCTTGTGTAGTCAGATTCTCTAAAGGCAACACATTTGTTGAACGGATCTTATACTTTAAGCTATGTTTCAGGTTTGGTGTTGCGGCTCTTATAGGGGATGTTGAGAAAGCAGATTATTCATCTTTTATAACTTTGCCTAAAGATGCTAAGTTTCAACGTTATGAAGGCGTAGAAGCAGTTGACGGCAGTTTCCTTGAGGATGATCTGCCGTATGGCTTCTCTTACAGGTATACTTGGTATAATTGCATTAATTCACAAGATGGAATTAGCGGCTGGACTTGGTCTGGTACAGGTGAAGACGCTAATTTAGATGATACCGTTGGTGATGTAGATTATCTGGGAACCGGTAAAGTGATTTACGTTGATCCGAGTTCCTTAACGCTTCATTATTCTAACGGTGAATATGCAAGTTATGTAGCATGCTTTGTAGAGCCCTTGTACAACGGAGAAAGAACCTATAATCACGATTTTGAAGTCAGTTTAGAAATTTTTAAAATTAAATACGGGGAATTCTGTATCTCAAGTTACACTTCAGCCTATAGTGCATATCCGGGAGATTTACTGGATATAGATGTTGAAGTTGAAAGTGTTTTCGATGTTACATATCAGTGGCAAAAACTGACCGGCAATAGCTGGGTAAATATTGAAAGCAGCTCTGCTGAAACTGCAAACCTATTGACTGTTTGTGATAAAGAAACCCAATACAGATGCATTATTACCGATGCAAAAGGTAATTCGATTACCTCTGAGCCTTGCGTAGTAACCTTTGAGAATGATATCTGTATTCGCAGTAATCCGGTTGATTTTACAGGATATGTCGGCGATACAGCAAAGTTCAGCGTTGAAGCTCGTGGTCAGGATCTTACCTATCAATGGCAGCTTAAAAAGGGAAGCAAGTGGGCTAACCTTACAACAGGCGGAGCCAATACACCTGAGCTTTCCGTAAAGGTTGATGAATCCAAGAACGGAAAGATCTACCGTTGTGTCATCACTGATAAGAATGGGAATGTGGCCAATACTAATGAAGTATCCATTACTGTTAAAGAACCTGCTATAAGTATCACAACTCAGCCTAAGAATTATTCCGGTCCTGCAGGCTCAACGGCTAAGTTCTCAGTCAGCGCAGAAGGTGACGGACTCACATATCAGTGGCAGCTCAAGAAGGGCAGCAAATGGGCTGATCTGTCTTCCGGCGGAGCTAAGACTCCTACAATGTCTATCAAGGTAGATGATTCTAAGAACGGAAAGGTATATCGCTGCCTTATCACGAATGCTGACGGTGAGCAGCTTGCTTCAAATGAAGTTAAGATCACTGTAAAGGATCCTGATATCAACATCACTTCACAGCCTTCTGATTATTCCGGACTTGAGGGCTCAACCGCTAAGTTTACGGTCGTTGCAAGCGGCAACGGTCTCACATACCAGTGGCAGCTTAAGAAGGGTAAGAGCTGGGCTGACCTTTCAACAGGCGGCGCCAAGACATCTACTATGTCGCTTAAGATTGATCAGTCTAAGAACGGTAAGGTATATCGCTGCCTTATCACTAATGCAGCCGGAGAGCAGCTTGCAACCAATGAAGTAACGATCACGGTTAAGCAGCCGTCCAATGCTATAACCATTACCAAGCAGCCTACTGACGCTTCTACTATCGAAGGCGGTACACTTGGATTGACAGTTGAGGCTGAGGGAGAAGGATTAACTTATCAGTGGCAGCTTAAGAAGGGAAGTTCATGGGCTAACCTGACATCCGGCGGTGCCAATACAAACTGGCTGTCTCTCGGTAAATGTGATCTGTCAAAGAACGGCAAAGTTTATCGCTGTGTAATTACCGATGTGAATGGTGAACAGGTCGTAACAAGAGAGGCGAAAATTACTGTCTGGTATGAGACACCGGTAGCAGTTCCTCAAGCCAAAGCTTTGGAACCTGCTTGTCAGGAAAATATAACTGAACCTGTTGCGGATACTGCTAATGAAGCTTCTTCTGATCCTGTATCTCAGACATCTGAACCGGCTCCTGTTGAAGCACCTGCTGAAGCACCCGCTCCGGCTGAAGCGCCTGTGGATCCTCCGGTTGAATCTCCTGCCGAAGAAACTGCATAGTTTTTTGTAGAAAAGTTTGTTTTTCGCGGGGTTGAAGAAATCTTCAGCCCCGTTATTTTCTTCTAATATCAAACAAACTCAAACTTAATTGAGTTTGTTGACCTTGATTTCTTATAGTAAAATAAAGTATTGGTGCATTCGATAACTTTTATGAGTCAAGTGCTATTCTTTCAACAGGAGAGGATCAAGATGAAAAAAATTTTCAAGACAATTGTCAGCATTATCCTTTCGTTAACGTTTATCTTTACTTATTTGAACGTTATTACGAATGATGTTTCAGCTGATTCCGGCAGCATGGTAGCAGATCAGACCTATACTTGTCCGTCTGATGGTTATTCTTATGAGTTCAGCCCTGTTCAAACAGGATATTATTTTCTCGAATCAACTGCCGGGGCTGATGTTTATATGACCACATACGGTTATGAAGAAAGCATGGACAGTGTAAACTTCCTTCCTATCGGACTTGATCCTGTTTGGGATGGTTCATATCGTGCAGTTTATTACATGGAGTATAGACAGTCATACGCTCTCCATTTCAACAAGGGCGATAAGTTTATAATCCGTAGAGCTGACCAGTATGTATATCTGAGCATGAACAGCAGTGAGATAATGGCATCTTTGGATCAGCCAATGATACTGTCAATCAATCCTATCTTATCTGATTATCTGGAGTTAGACGGTGATATTCATTATGAATGGTGCGACATTCCGAATAATCCGGGTTATACTACTTCATCGATTTCACTTAATCTGAGCCAGCTTCTGGACGAGAATTACGAGTTCGTATACGGCTACGACTATTGTGATTACGATAGTGATTTCGGTATGGGATTTGTTTCCTGCTATGTTACCGCCGACTATGATGGCAAGACGTACGGGACCTATATTACGTTTAAGATCATCGGTTATTATTCGTCTATTTCCATGTGGTGCAACGCTTCCGGCAGCAGCACACGCAGTTTAAACTACCATGACTATGAAGAAACAGATTATCCGCTCTTTGAAGTCAGTGCTTATTCTGAAGATTCTGATATTTCGATCAGTTATCAGTGGTATAAGAAGGATCCTACCAAGGAATATACCGGTAAGTTCGATATCGATAAGCAGTATTTTACTAAGTTGGAAGGTTATAACACCAAAAAGATCTGGAAGAACGAAGCATTTTTCCAGGCTATTGGCGAACCCTATATAGATGAATATGAGCCCGGTTGTGTTAATCTTCACACCGATCTTGTATGTGCCGTTACATTTACCAAGGGCGAAAAGAAATACGTAAAACTGTTGGATAATTCAATATACTACATGATGCAGGCTGGTTGTGATTATGGCCGGAAAATAACTGCAGCACGTGGTGATACCCTTGTTTTGCCGAGAGATGCAAAGCTCGATGGTGAGGACGGAGTTATAACAACTTCTGCGATGCCTTCAGGATTCTCATATAAATATTCCTGGTATAGTTTAACTTATAAACCTGAGAGCCCCATGATGATCGGGGTTGGTGAACAGATAGATATAGCAGGTGCAGTTGCTCAAGCAGATCTTATAGGTACAGGAATCAGCCGTACCATCGACACTTCTGCGCTTAATGCAATATCTACACCTACAGGCAAGGTAAGCTATGTGCTTCTTGCTTTTGAACCTTGCTACAAAGGCAAAACTGTTTTCTCGCCTTATTTTGTAAACGGATATTATATATTTGAGATCGATTATTGTGAGGCGTCCATAAAACAGCAGCCTAAGGATTTCTCTGGTCCTGTTGGATCAACAGCGAAATTCACAGTTGATGCTGAAGGTGAAGGCCTTACATATCAGTGGCAGCTCAAGAAGGGTAATTCGTGGGCGAACCTGACTACCGGCGGAGCTAATACTTCTACGCTTTCAGTAAAAGTTGATGAGTCAAAGGACGGCAAAATCTACCGTTGCCAGATTACTGATCCGAACGGTAATTCCGTTGCTACAAACGAAGTCAGCATCACTCTTATCGATGCTGCTATCGATATTGTCAAACAGCCTTCCAACTATTCCGGTGAGGCAGGCACTACAGCTAAGTTCAGTGTTACAGCTGCAGGCGAAGATCTTACATATCAGTGGCAGCTCAAGAAGGGCAGCAACTGGGCTGACCTTTCAACCGGCGGCGCTAAGACAAATACAATGACCATTAAGGTTGATGCTTCAAAGAACGGTAAGGTATACCGCTGCGTAATTACAGACAAGTACGGTCTTACGGCAATTACAAACGAAGTATCCATTACTGTTGAAGAGCCTGCGATCACTATTACAAAGCAGCCTTCCAATTTCGTCGGTCCGATCGGTTCTACGGCTAAGTTTACTGTTGCTGCAGAGGGTGAAGGCTTCTCATATCAGTGGCAGCTTAAGAAGGGCAGCAAATGGGCAGACCTGACATCCGGCGGTGCTACAACAGCAACCATGTCGATCAAGGTTGACGCAACAAAGGACGGCAAAGTTTACCGTTGCCTGATTACGGACGGCCTCGGCCATTCTGTTGCATCAAATGAAGTATCGATCACTGTAAATGCTGATGCTATCAGCATCAAGACTCAGCCTAAGAATTATTCCGGACCTGCCGGATCAACAGCTAAGTTCTCTGTTGCTGCTGATGGCGAAGGCCTCACATATCAGTGGCAGCTTAAGAAGGGAAGCAAATGGGCTGACCTGACATCAGGCGGTGCCACAACTTCTACAATGTCTGTTAAGGTTGATGAATCAAAGAACGGCAAGGTATATCGCTGCGTTATTACGAATGCTGCCGGCAATTCGATTGAAACTGATGAAGTATCGATCACTGTTAAGGATCCTGATATTACGATTCTCGAACAGCCCCACAGTGTTATGGCTTCTGTCGGCACTAATGCTGTATTCAAGGTAGCAGCTGATGGCGAAGGCCTTACATACCAGTGGCAGCTTAAGAAGGGTAAGAGCTGGGCTGATCTTTCAAGCGGCGGTGCAAAGACTGATCGCATGACGATCAAGGTCGACAGCAGCAAGGACGGTAAGGTATATCGTTGCCTTATTACTAATGCAGCCGGCGAGCAGCTTGCTACTGACGAAGTTACGCTCACTGTAGGCGAGGCAAATGGTGTTGTTTCGCTGCCTTTTGTACCTGCTGACAGTCTCGGCAGTTCGTCAAATGCTGTTCCTGCAGACGTAGAAAAGGAAACACCTGCTGAGGTCACAGAACCCGCAGCAGAAGTTCCTGCAGCAGAAGAACCTGCAGCAGCTGAGACTGCGGCTGAAGAGTCTGCAGTTGAGGCTCCTTCTCCGGAGCCTGCAGTTGAAACACCTGCAGATCCTGAGCCGGCAACAGATCCTGCTGTCTGATTCTGAATTTTAAACATTAACGAGCCGAAGGTTCTGATATGATTATTTACGTAGGATGCGTGTATGAAAAGTACCATCGCTAAAACATTGGTTTTGCTCGTCCAGATAATAATCGTTATCAGTTCCTTCGGCTTGGTTTGTAATGCAGATAAGACCGAAGAGCCCGCGGGACGTGAAGAAACACAGGCACCGGACGTTTCTTACGCACAGGACGATACAGAAGTTCCCAAGTATTTCTTTAGGACCATAGAGGTTGATGATATCGATCCCGTATCGAAGCAGCCTGGTCCCGGTATTTCGAATGCCCAAGTGAATTCTGATTCCGGTATTTACCGTTATCAGATGACAGGCAATCAGAAGAATGCTTATGAGAAGATCAGGAATTGCATAATCGATATTGCTAACGGAAGAAGTGCTTGCACGAAGTTTACTGTTACTTTTGCAGAACTTGGGCTTGGTGACCACCACGATTATACCGCTGAAGAACTCGGCGTCGGTTCTATTATCGCAGATGGTGAGATCTCAGATGAAGCGGCAAATGCAATGTCTCAGAAGACCATCATCAATATGCAGGAGATCATTAATAGAGTGCTGGTCGATCTGCCGTTTGACTGTTGCTGGTTTGATAAGACTGCCACGGTAAAGGCTGATAACTATAGCGTCGGCGCTACTGTGATCGGTGATTCCGTAACTATTCATTATGTCGGTGACGGCATTACATTCCGTTTTCCGATTGTAGCTTCTTATGCAGGCAGCAATGAATATTATGTCTCCTTATCAAGTGTGCAGCGTGCTTTATATGCTTCGGGAAGGGCTAAGGCGATCGTTAATGAGTATTGCGATCTCTCTGATTACGGAAAGCTCATGAAGTACAGGGATGTAATATGTGATCTTGTTGACTTCAACGATCAGCCTGTTGTTGACGACAGCACTCCATATGGTGATCCATGGAATATAGTCTATGTTTTCGACGGCGACGAAAGCACAAATGTAGTTTGCGAAGGCTATTCCAAGGCATTTAAGTATCTTTGTGACCTTACTGATTTCGATAATGATGTAACCTGCATCCTGGCTTCGGGTAATTTCTTCACTACTGACGGAACTGACTGCGGGCATATGTGGAATATCGTTTCTTTGGGATACGACATGAATTATATGGTCGATCTTACCAACTGTGATAACGGAAGCCTTGGTTTTTACGACAGCCTGATGTTCAAGAAATACGATTCAAATCCCAGTTCAAATGTTTACAGGTATAAGGTTAAAGGTGTCACATTTCAATATACCTACTATGATTACCTGGCAGAAATATACAGTGAAGCGGCGCTGGATCTTAGCGATACCGCTTTTGTTGATGCTCCTGCGATCTATTGTAAGAATTCACGCAATGTTGTGGATCTGAACTGGAATGTAGTATCCGGCGCCGATCATTATGAGATATACAGACGCTACGAGAACGGCAACTGGACCCGCATCGGATCTTCGACAAATACCTATTTCCGGGATAATATCGCATCTGAAGGAAAGTACTATTATGGCATTGTAGGCTTAACCGCAGATAACAAGGCCCTGAATGTATATAACGACAAGTACAGCGTAGACTGTAATTATTAGCATTTATCAATTTTTTCGAACATTTAGTGTAACTAGTATACAAAAATACTTCAAACTGATAGTATTGTATCTTGATATTAATGCTCTAAGCATTATAAAGTATGGGTTAAGACATAATTGGAAGGTAAAGTGCTATGTTCGTCTCAGAGGACAACAGTATTACATGCGATTCTCTTGAATCATTTTTACGTGTGATCCTTAATTCGAATAACGATGGGGTACGTCAGGAGACGCATCTTTATTTCAGAGGCGAGAACAAGTACAACCAGTATATCGTTCCGAACCTTTATCTTGACGAAGGTCTTACCAAGAAATCCAGCGAATATTATTACCGTGTGCTCTTAAGCCAGATCGGCAGTGCTGATTATTCCAAGAACTCTGATCTGTTCAGACATATGGTGGATTTCCAGCACCACGGTGCAAAGACCAGATTGATCGATATATCTGCAAATCCGCTGATCGCTCTGTATTTCGCAGTTGAGGACAGCAATAATCCTTCTGACTACGGATACGTTTATGCGTTCAGTTCTTACCACAAGGATGACCGTCCGGACAGCAATGCTGAGCAGTTTGACGTTGAGTATACGGTAGCAGTGAAGACCGCTTTGAGCCTTATTCCTCAGGATAAGATCAATGAGTTCCTGACTACATGCAATTCCATTTATGCGCGCACATCCAGAAATGACTGGAACCAGTTAAGATTCAAGGATATCGGTTTGCTGCCGCTGCATAACGATGAGAATAATCAGAACCAGTTAAGCTTCAAGGACTTAACATCGATCCAGATCAACAGCGACGAATATATAAAGATCCAGACATTTATGGACCTTCTTAACCAGAGAGCTAAGACAAGTGTAGATCTGGTATATCCTTTCAGCATCTACGAGGATCTTCAGCTGTCCCACATCATTATCCCTTCGAACTGCTCTGACAGGATCAAGCTGCATCAGGGCGCATTCATTATGCCTAAATATGTGAATACAGACGGTAAATCCATGGAGAGCATCCGTAAAGAGATCGACCGTTCCGTAAGCACTTTATCTGTAAATATCTATACACCGGAAGGAAAACCTGTCAGCGTTATCAGAATTCCCAAAGATAAGAAGGCACAGATCAGGAAAGACCTTGCCAATATCGGAATCTCCGAGAGCTTTGTTTATTCTGATATCGAACACAGATCTAACGCTCTTCTGGACTCTAACTTTTAACAACCTTCCTCGGTCATATCAAACTCGGTCGTCCGGGCAGGAGAAATCCAACGCTCCTGCCCCGGTCGACACAAGTTCCACGTAAGTTCAAAGATTGATCAGGTTAACTGGATATTGTATTTCCGCTCAAGATTAATAAGCACCTTAGATGCTATAAGGCAAAGAGCGATGCCTACGATGGTACCAAGTGTATTGTGTACGATATCGTCGTACTCGAAAAGTCCTCTGTGGGTGAATAACTGCGTAAGTTCGATCGCAACAGACAGGAGAGAGCCGGACAAGAATACCGTCCACTTGGCTTTGCTCTTAGAGCTGATCGATGCAAGGAATCCGTACGGAACAAAGAGGACTACATTCCAGAACACTTCGAAGAACATGCCTTTGTCACCGCTATGTATCAACCTGTAAGACCAGAACAATTCAAGTTCCATTCTGGCTAACGGTGCTACTTGCCTTGAGAGCAGGGTAAGGCTTGCGACAAATCCAAGGTAGAAGACGAGCATTGACAGCGCCAGGCATGATCTTAATCTCATTTTTCCCTTGCGGTATCTCAGATAAGTTATCGAAAAGCATATCAAAGCAGGGATCATCCATACGACAACCGCATCCAAAGTAACGAGCGATAGGGCCTTTCCGAGATGTGCTTCCATATTGAGTCCTGCTTGAAATGTTTATAAAACGGATTTGATTTATATCTTTAGTATATAGCATTGCTTTGTGTATGTTGAATAGCAAAAGATAAAATTTGTTTCCGTGTTTTGTGACAGATTAACAAATGACCTTATTTTTCAGGTTTTCTGTTTAATGCTCGAAATGGTATATTAGTAAAAGAAAAATCTATTAGGATACAGCATGCGCTTACTTAACAGTCCTGACAGCAGAATAATAAAGATCTTAGGCAGATCACAGGTTGATCCCGGCCGTGATTACCGGCTGTGTGAGTATGCTTATTGTGCTTCTTTGGGTGAAAATTACTTGATCAAATCCACGATGACAGGCGGTGTCTACGAACTGTCTGCTGAAGAATGGGCTGTTGTTGATCCTTCGGTAAATTCAGTTATTTCCGGTTCCGTGATCAATTCATCCGGCTTATCTGATCTGGTCTCAGGCTGCGTGCTTGTATATTCCACGGATGACGATTATTCGCGCTACAGGTTTGCTGTAACTGCGCTTAAAGCGATGGACAGGGGCAGGGGAGTTAAGACATATACGATTCTTCCCACGACCGCCTGCAACGCGAGATGCGTCTATTGCTATGAGCAGGGCATGAAGGTCGCTACAATGAGCGAAGATACGGCTGATAAGGTCTTGGAGTTTATCTTGAAGACGAAGAGCTCTGAAGAATTTACCTTATGCTGGTTTGGCGGTGAGCCTCTTGTTGCTTCAAACATCATCAACAGGATCTGCACTGGATTGAATGATAAGGGTGTTCCTTTCAAATCCAGGATCATTACCAATGCTTCGCTCTTTACTCCTGAACTCCTTGATACTGCCATAAATGTCTGGCACCTCAAGAGGGCACAGGTCTCAGTTGACGGTGCTAAATCTGATTATGAGGCCAGAAAGCTCTTCTGCAGCCCGTCGGTCCATAACTACGAATATCTTCTTAAGACTATCGGCCTTATGCTTGAAGCCGGGCTGGAAGTAACTTTAAGATGCAATTTCGACAAGGGGAATATCGAAGGCATGTATTCTTTCTGGGAAGATGTAAATAAGCTTTACGGTTCTTCAGATAACCTGAAGATATACAGCGCCATGCTTTTCCAGGCCCAGAAGGATGAGAGCTGCATCGATCTGTATAGAAGGTATCTGGAGCTTCGTGCTAAAGCGGCAGGCGAGGGGATGAAGTTCCTTAAGTTTAATTCGTCCGAATGCAAGATGAAGACCAATTTCTGTATGGCTGATTCAGAGGGCAGATGTATAGTAATCGGTCCTGAAGGCAATCTCTATAACTGCGAGCATCTGCCCGGGAACACTTCGTGTGCGACCATCTTTGATGAGGATATCAATTTGGGAAGCGACCCCAGAGCATCGCTTGAAGCTGACGATAAGTGCAGGGAATGTCCTTTCCTTCCTGAATGCACACCTTTCTGCAAGCACGGATGTCCGGACTGGTTCGAATACTGCCGTGAATTCAAGTGCGTTGAAACGGAAGAGCAGTTCAAGCGGTTATTTAAGTCAGACAAATTGAACTGATCCGGTTCGTATATATATCTAATAGTCCTCAAACTAAGGCAACGCCTACAGCAAAACCGAAGGTAACGATAAAGCCGATTACCAATAATCTAAATATCTGAACCTACTTACACTTCGGAGAGCAACGACTGGGAGCTCCCGAGAGTGTAAAATGGCTGTTATACAGGAGTTTCATGGGAGATTGGTTGATTGGTTGATCAGAAATTGTCCCATTAATTGAATTGAGTATTCTTCATCGTAAAAATATAATATCTATGAGGATTAAAGAAAGGTATAAAACTTAAACACGCCAACCGTTTAGCGCGATTGTTGGACAGATTGGATGCCAGTTTGGAACCTCAAGATATGAACTTGCCTGTCTATGATCTGCATCCTTTAAAGGGTGATATAAAGGATATGTGGTCTGTATCTGTAAGTGGCAATTGGAGAATGACGTTCTACTTTGAAGAACAAGATGCTTATCTTGTTGATTATCTTGATTATCATTAAGAGGGAATACTTATGACTGCAATGACAAGAAAGCCAACACATCCCGGCACTGTATTCTACGAGGATGTTATGAAGCCATTAAATCTTTCTGTTACTAAGACTGCAGAGTTACTTGGTGTCAGTAGAAAGGCTCTTTCAGAATTTATTAATGAAAAGTCTTCTTTGAGCCCGGATATGGCTTTGCGTATTAGTATTGCAACAGGCACTTCAGCTGAGAGCTGGATGAATATGCAGCAGAAGCTAGTTTAGTGAATAGCATCATTTTTGAGACTAATTAATTTATTAGAGATATATTAAGGTGTTTTTATGATTAATTTATTTGCAGCAATTGATGTTAAGGTTTTTGCTGAAGGTAATGAACTAATAGGCTTTTGTGATAATTATTTTCATGGGAAGGGAGTGAATTCGCCTGACCTTTATGAGCCTCTTCTTGTATTTCGCAATAAGACCATTGAATTATCAATGGCTGATAAATCTACTTTAGGTGATTTTAGAGAAGCTATCTTTAAAACAATTTGGAATAAAGAATCTAATGAGGTAATTGGAAATTTAGAATTGTGTTTTGCTATATCTGATAATCTGTATATGATAGATAATCCGGACAAGTTGATTAAGAATGCCGTTAATGAATGCTTGGATCAAAAGTCAGTTGGAAAGATTAATATTTGTTTCATTGTATATGAGGATGCTGGCTCATATTATATAGATAGAAAGACCGGGTTACATTATGATTTCCATTTTAGAGAAAGTACACAACATCACGCACCACATATACATGTATCGGACAAAAGTAAAGGTTTTGATGTATCGATCAACATCTTAAACGGAAAACTGCTACCCCCAAACTTCAAATTAAATCCTAAATATTCAGACAAATATAAATGCGCAAAAAAATATATTATGAAGAACAAGAAAAAACTGATAAGAGAATGGAGAAGATTTACATTAGGATTAGTTTCACTTAATGATAAATAATTGTATTAATGAAATAATCTTATTGATTTGCTAACTAAAACGCTTTGAATGGGTAAAATATTAATGCAGCAAAAATAGTTTGACTATCAAACTATTTTTGCTATAATAAAGTCGCTATAGAAGAGGAGTACTCTGCTTAGCGACATTTTTGTTTATGAATAGTTATTTGGAGACTAGCTTAATATGGATGAATTATGGAAAAACAGTATTGACCGTCTTGAGTCCAGAAGGGAAGCTGTCCTTGCGGCAGGCGGCGCCGAGCGTATCGCTAAGCAGCATGCGTCAGGCAAGCTCACTGCACGTGAGAGGATGGAAGCTCTTTTCGATGACGGCACATTCGTAGAGTTGAACGATCAGATCACTTCAAGATGCTCTGATTTCGGCATGGATAAGAAGAAAAAGCCCGGTGACGGCGTCGTTACAGGCTACGGATATATTCACGGCCGTGTTGCTTTCGCATCCTCACAGGATTTCACGGTAGGCGGCGGATCTTTGGGAGAAGCCCAGGCTATGAAGATCTGCAGGGCAATGGATAAGGCCATGGAGATGAAGGCACCCTTTATTTCCATTAACGATTCCGGCGGAGCTAGGATCGAAGAGGGTATCGATTCGCTCACCGGTTACGCTGATATCTTCTACCGTAATACTATTGCGTCAGGCGTTATCCCTCAGATCTCTGTAATCATGGGACCTTGCGCAGGTGGCGCTTGCTATTCTCCCGCGATCACTGATTATATCTTCATGACCGACTACGCGCAGATGTATATCACAGGACCTGCAGTCGTTAAGTCCGTTACAGGTGAGGTCATCACATCAGCTGATCTCGGCGGCGCTTCAGTTCACAGCTCAACATCAGGCGTTGCTCACTTCGTATATCCTGACGATCTCTCATGCCTTAACGGTGTTCGTCAGCTCCTGGGATATCTCCCGCAGAGCAATGAGGACTTGAGCCTTAATGTTCCCGGTACACCTGTTGATAACAGTGCAGCTTTGTCTGATATCGTTCCGGCAGATTCCAAGAAGGCTTATGACGTAAGAAACGTAATCAATTCCATCGTTGATGCAGGGAGCTTTTTTGAAGTTCAGGAATCTTTCGCTCGCAATATCGTAGTAGGCTTTGCCAGACTCGACGGCCAGTCGATCGGCGTTATCGCTAACCAGGCTTTGTATATGGCAGGATCTCTTGAGATCAATGCCTCCGATAAGGCTTCGCGCTTTATCCGTTTCTGCGACTGTTTCGATATCCCGCTCCTTACTTTGGTTGACGTTCCGGCATTCTTACCGGGCTCACAGCAGGAGCACGGCGGAATCATCCGTCACGGCGCTAAGCTCCTTTATGCTTATTCCGAAGCTACTGTTCCGAAGGTAAGCCTCATCATGCGTAAAGCATACGGCGGCGCTTACATCGCGATGAACTCTAAGGGTACAGGCGCTGATATCGTTTATGCATGGCCTATCGCTGAGATCGCTGTTATGGGCGGTTCAGGTGCTGTCAGCATCATCGGCAAGAAGGCTATTGAAGCTGCTGAAGATCCTGCGGCTAAGAGGGCAGAGCTTCTTGCTGAATATAACGATAAGTTCATGAATCCTTATATCGCAGCTGAGCACGGCTATGTCGATGAAGTAATCTTACCTTCTGAGACAAGATCCAAGATCGCTGAAGCATTTAAGATGCTTGAGACAAAAGACCGCACATTGCCTCTTAAGAAGCACGGCAATATCCCGCTCTAAGGAGGAAATGATCTGTGGATGAATCTTTGATCGTTGCAATGGCTGTTGCATGTATCGCTGAAGAGAACGGCGTAGACACCAAAAATGTCGTAGTCCGTAATTTCCGCGAAGTGCAGAAGACAAGCCTTGAGCAGTTTATCGCCGATAACGGCATTTCTTATCATAAATATCAATTAGGAGAATAAATATGAGCAAGTATCGTATTACAGTTGAAGGTAAGACATATGAGATGGA
>JAEEGJ010008852.1_pt1 | contig 27438 bp, 25 predicted proteins | sample 8958761 | NCBI WGS metagenome assembly JAEEGJ01 (sample SAMN16246546, study PRJNA631951) | gut metagenome | biome: gut microbiome; feature: rumen; material: RS-attached | host: Bos | place: Iran: Karaj | collected 2018-10 | reverse complement strand
GAATAAAGCCAAAACAAGCTACCGCAAACATGACTACAAAGTAAAGAGCCGAAAATACTCCTACTGTAATAAGATCTTTGATTTCAAATTTTTTTTCCATACATTTTACTCCCCTTTCAGTTAGCAAGGACTAACTATCGTTTTATATCACTTGCCAAACTCCCTGTCAATAAAACTATGAGGATTATTTCCCTACTTGATAAAAAAAGCCATTTAGCGTTTAAACTAAATGACTTTCCTCTTTGATTATAACAAAGTCTGCATGATAGCCACAGCGTAATACACAATAAAAATGAAATTAGTATACCCTCCGCATATGACCATATGAAGTCCCTTGGGGAGTTTCCTTGATAATGGCTTTAAAAGAAAAAGAACTCCGGGAGATATCAGTGCCATCCACTGCGGGAACACTGTCTTTCCTAAAGCTATCAGAACTATCAAAATCAGAAGTCCCAAGCCTTCACCTGCATACAATATAAGTGCAAGCTTCTGAAAATACTTCATGACTATATCTAAACCGTCTCGATGCTCATCTGCTCCAAGAAGTCCAAGATAAGCACAGTGACTGTGATATGCACCTCCTGCAATAATACCGAAACAACTTAGCAAAAATGCCGCAAACGCAGCATTATGAAATGCCTCATCCGTAATCAGTACAATGTGATAAAAGCCTATACAATAAAGAAACGCCGCTACAGGCCCTATCAAGCCGCCAAGCATAACACGCTTTGGAGGAAGCTTTTTCATAATATCAATAATAGGATTTATTGTTCCGTCTTGCACATAATCATCCTTATCAAAGTATAAGGTCATGTCTCCGCAGAACATAAGAAGTGCTCCTATAAGGCCTACTGTAATTACTGTTGTCATACCTGCTCCTTTTTATATTTATATTTTATGCAAAATACTTCTTCGCAAGCATCTGCAAATTCCCCTTATTCACATCAAGCATCTTCTCTGCGTCCAGATCAAACATCCTTGTGCATGTGTGCGTAATAAACTCAAAGTCATGCGATACCAGAAAAATAATCGCTCCGCCGCCTGAAAGCTCTTTTATAAGTTCACTTACCCTTATCATAGAATCATAGTCAAGTCCGCTTGTCGGTTCATCAAAATAAAGCACTTCACTGTTTTTTATAAGAGATGCGCCGATAGTAACACGCTGTTTCTGCCCTCCCGAAAGAGCTGCCGGATGTTTATCTTTATATTCTGAAAGCGCAAGCTTATCAAGCGTACCTGAAACAAGGTCACTGTCAACATCTGATATTCCAAGCGTAAGTTCCTCTTCCACACTTGTTGTAAAGAGCTGATAATCGGCATCCTGCATTACAAGATAAGACAACCTGCGCCTGTTTGCAGGTGAAAGCTTCTTTCCACCATAATACACCTTTCCGCTTTTTTCTTTTAATATTCCGGTTAGTACGGAAATCAATGTTGTCTTCCCCGCTCCGTTATGTCCGATAACACCTATAACATCTCCGGGAGACGCTTCAAATGAAATATTATCAAGTATCCTTTGCTTCTTTTCATATTCAAAAGAAAGATTTTCAACCTTAAGCTTATGTCCTCCAAGCCTCGATTTCACAGCCAATTTATCATCCTGCTTATTATCGATTTCTTTTTCGGGATAAACTGTTCTTAGTCCCTTGTGAATCCTCAGTGTTTTATCAAGCTCACAAAACTCTTTTCCCGTGTATCTTGCAACTATACTGCCATTTTCTATATATATGACGCTATCAATAAGATCTCTTAAATAATAAAATCTGTGATCTGCGACAATTATCGTATATCCTGCACTTTTCAGCTTCTTCATTATTCCCGCAAGGCGCTTTGTAGCCTCATGGTCGAGATTTGCGGAGGGCTCATCAAAAATATATACCTTTGGCGCAAGCGCGTATACGGAACCTATCGCAATCTGCTGCTTCTCACCGCTCGACAAGGCGAAAATACTTCGGTTCAGATACTGCTCAAGTTCAAGATCGGTCACCGCTTTCTCAACTCTGCTTATTATCTCTTCGCGCTCATACCCCATATTCTCACAGCCAAAAGCAAGCTCCCTTGTCGTATCGGTCATAAAGAACTGAGAGCGCGGATCCTGAAACACCGTACCTACCTTTCCCGCAATCTCAGAAGGAAGCATCTTGAGCAAAGATTTATCTCCGTATAAAAGATCTCCTTTTGTTTCCCCGGGATAAAAATGCGGAATCAGTCCGTTTAACGAACGAAGTAAGGTTGACTTTCCGCAGCCACTTCTTCCCGTGAGCAAGAGAAACTCACCGTCTTTTATCTCCATATTTATATTCTTCAATGTATCTTCATTCATTCCTTCATAACAAAAGGAAAAATCTGCAAATCTAATCATCCCTGTCTCCATAATATGTATTGGCCTATCTCAGACCTGTCTGCCACAAAAAGAGCAATGACCAAACAAAGCGTACATGCAAGAACAACATATTCTTTAGCACCGAATTTTATCTTAAGAAGTGCATGGCGCTTATTCTCTCTTTCCATTCCCCGTGTGGTACCTGAAGCCGCAAGTTCATCTGAAACCTTAAGGCATCTCATAAGTAGCGGTATCAGTATGTATTCGACGGTCGCAAACGGGTGAGTTAATACTTTTAACACCGTATCGCTCACCCCCCGTATCCTCATGGTATTCCTGATCATCCTATACTCTTTTGCAAGAGTAGGTATATACCTAAACATAACAACAAATGGAATGATCACCGTAAGCGGCATACCTGCTCTTTCGAACGACACCGTAAGTTCATCCATATACGTACTTTTTATCACCCATCTTCCCAAAGTAATGATGGGAATCATCTTAAGCACCGTAACTCCGAAGATACTTATCATAAGGCTGAGCACCGGAATCGTCAGATATCTGAGACACGTATTCAGATATGAGATGACCAGATAGGTTATAAACATCTTTATTCCCCAACCGGGATCACTGCCTGCCATTACAAATAACGTAACCGACAACATCAGCAGTAATACAGGTATATCTCCATTTATAAAAAAGCTGACACATCCGAGTATTATCAGCAATAAAAGCTTTAGTCTGGGATCAAGTCTCGCAGTTCCATGAAAAGATACCGCAAGTATTTTTTCTCTTATAGATTGATTCATAATAAATACTCCGCAAAAAGATATTCTTTATTTATGAGCAAAAAGGCTGAGCCCTTAAAGCATCAGCCTTTTTCAATATATCTTGGAAAATTACATTTTTTCTTTTTTGAATTTAAATACTTACGCAGCCTGCACAAGTCCTGCCTTTACAAAGTGCTTTTTAAGCACTTTAAGTCCGATGAAGCCTCCGACAAGTCCTCCGATGAAGCCTGCAATAATAATAACTGTGAGCATAGGCCACTGTGTCATATTGATAAGGCCGTCAACATACTCCTGTGAAAGACCGTTTCTGAGTGTTGTCTGCATGAATGCATCTCTCAGAATATTCATGGGTGCAATGGCCCCGAATGTGAAAATTCCACTAAATACCGAATATGCAGCGATCATCTTTCCTGTTGTGATCTCTCTTTTTCCGATAATAAGGAAATCAGCTAATAAAGCTCCGACAATAAGGCCTGTTCCTACAGTCCAGAATGCGCCTACAAGGAATGAAAGAAGTCCCTGTATAACTCCTGCAATTGAAAGTGCTCCAAACTTTGGCACCTTTGCCAAAAGAAGCATCATAACAATACCATTTACAACTGAAACAGCGGGCGGATAGAAAACGTTGGTAACAGGTCCCGCAAGACTCATAACAATACTGATGATCATGTAGATAATAAACATAAGTGCTGTAAGTGCTCCCGTAAGGATAAGATCCTTTCCGATAAGCTTAGTATTTTTCATACCCTAATTCCTCCCATGTAAGACTCTTATTACGTTAGCAATAGCTAACCACGAGAAGAATTATACAATTCGCCATGATCAAATAAAAACCCAAAAACGGTTTAATTATACCCAAAATCGGTTCTGTATTCCTTTGGAAGAACACCGTATCTTTTCTTAAATGCCGCGGAGAAATTGCTCGGTTTCGAATATCCGCTTTTAAATGCGATCTCTCCAATGCTCATATCCGTTTTAATCAGCATATATGCAGCATTTTCAAGTCTCTTTTCAACTATGTAAGAATGAACCGGTTTATCATATACTTTTGAAAAAATCTTGGAAAATTTTGAAACACTTAAGTTAACTGCCGATGCAAGTTCTTTGCACGTAGGAATCCTGTCTTCGCACGAATCTATTATTTTCTTTGCTTCGATAAGAGCGCCCCGATCGGTCTTTGAAATATCGGAATATCTTTTATCCATATGCTCCTCATCAAAAACAACCTTAAGATAAACCGTAAGAAGTTCTAAAATCTTACCATCAAGATACATATCACTCAGAAATCCTTGATACTCCTTAAATCCGTCCAGCTGTTCCAAAATAAAATCAACATATGGCGTCAGAGGCATATTGGATTTATTTTCCAATATGCCTTTACTTAATATATTCTCCTTATCTCCATCAAGATATCCCTCAATAATGCGATTATAATATTCAAGCGGAAGTTTTATTGTTCTAAACTCAAAGTCCGTATTTTTCTTATAACACATATATTCATTTTTACCGCTACCGGGCCAAAGACGCATCTCGCCTTTTTTTATCTCATACGTCCTGCTGTCACCCTCGACTTCCCAAAATGCTTCTCCACTAAGGCAAAACATAAGCTGAATAAACTTATCGCTATTGACGCCTTCAACATTCACATCAGAGAGATAATTCATCTTCCAATCAGTAAGAACTATTCCTTGCCCGGTATACGTACTTTTAATTTTCCCGATACCGATTTCTTTGGGAATATCCATGAAAAATGCCTTGGGTAAGCTATCGTTCATATCAGAATATACTGAATTCATGTATTTACTGTTATTAACCATTGATTTTTCCTCAAACTATATAACAGATTACTTTTTATTTATCAAAAAGAACTCTTGAATTCTATTAAGTCCTACCACATCAAGCTCATACTGCTCTTTCAGTCCGCCGTTTTCTATATGAACTACTGCATCGCAACATGACAATATAAATTCATAATCATGCGTAACCACAAAAATATAAACATCATCATTACTTATGCTCTTTAGAAGCTCTGAGACCTTGATCATATGATAAAAATCAAGTCCGCTTGTGGGTTCATCAAAAAACAGATACCTCTTATTACTGTATCTGGCTGATGCTATGATAACTCGCTGCTTCTGCCCTCCCGACAGAGTCATTGGGTGTCTTTCCTCCAAGCCTGCAAGATCAAGCTCGGAAAGAAGATTTGAAAGAGCCCCGTCATCGATATCTCTTTTCCCCGTTGTGATCTCATCAAGGACTGAATCCATGAAAAGCTGATGATTAACTTCCTGCATTACGATGTAGCCGTTTTTAAGCCTTTTTCTTCTGCCCAATACATCGTTATTCTCCAAAACAAAGCCTTCTGTCTTCTTCATTACTCCGGAGAACGCGGAAAGGAATGTGGATTTTCCTGCTCCGTTATTACCGATAACAGCATATATTTTCCCCGTTTCAAATCTTGCATGGGCTATCTCAAGATACTTTTTCTTTCCGTAGAAGCCACTGAAATACGTAAGGAAACACTCACCTTCATTATTTCTTTTGTGTCCTCCTGTATAATTCATTTCTGAAAGCTCAAGCATACGTATTCCGGTCTTTTCATGCTCTTCGTAAGACATCTTATCAAGATTGGAAACACTGTACTCACGTATTATCCGCCCATCTTCCAGGTACAATGCCCTGTCAAGAATATCTCGCAGATAATAAATCCTATGTTCAGCGATTATAATGGTCTTTCCCTTCTCTTTAAGAAGCTTAAGGATCTTGCGCACCTTCTCAATTGCTGTGAAATCCAGGTTAGCAGAGGGTTCATCCAAAAGATATACATCTGGATTCATTGCGTATACGGATGCAAAAGCAATGATCTGCTTTTCACCTCCAGATAGTTCGAAGATGCTCCTATCCATGAGATATTCAATCTCAAGTTCTTTTGCAGTCTCAGCCACTCTTCTTAGGATTTCTTCTCTCGCAACGCCCATATTCTCCAGGCCGAATGCAATCTCACTTGTGGTATTAACAGTATAGAACTGAGTCCTCGGATTCTGGAATACAGTTCCGAATTTCCTTGCAATCTTGTATAGCGGCATGTTGATCAGTTCTTCGCCGTTACAGCTTACGGAACCTCCCAATTCTCCTTCATGAAAATTCGGTATCATCCCATTAAAAAGGCGAATGATCGAACTTTTTCCGCATCCGCTCTTTCCGCAAAAAAGCACGCACTCTCCCGGAGCAATCTTGAGATTTATATCATTTAAAGAACCGATATCCGATCCACTGTATTTAAAATTTACATTCTTTATCTCTATCATTTCAGATGATACCCATTCCTTTAAGTATGAAAGCAGCTATTGTGATGCTTACAAATAGTGCAAGAAACAAATAGTCAATATATGACATTTTGATTTCTACCAATGAAGTGTGTTCTCCCGGCGCATCCAAGCCTCTGCAAAGCGCTGCCGCCGACAATTCTTCGCTGACGTTTACAGCTGAAAAGATTAGCGGAACAAATACATGCTCCACAGAAAAGCTTATACCTCTGATCTTCATTGCTGCTCTTATGGATTCCCATTCCTCTTTTATTGTCGGAAAATACCTAAATACAACAGATAACGGAATAATAACCGTCAAAGGAAGCTTTATCTTCCACATGGTCGCCACAAAATCGGAAACCGCCGTCGTATCCAATATCCACTTACCCAGAATCAAGCAGGGCATAAAACGTCTCAGTGCATATACAATGAAATTAATGATGGTAAAATAAAACCCGGTAAAGCATCCGCTAAGAAAGCGGTCTATAAATAACATCAACAAGAATGCAATCAAATATATGACTGCATTCTTATACCTTTTATCAACCAACAATATGAATATGCAAAACAAGAAAAGCGCCAACTCCAAAAAGAGTGAACGACTGAGTAAAAGAAGCATGTTCACTCCCAAAAGGAGTATAAACTTGGTTCTGGGATCAAATCTGATCCCGTTTTTCATATTAAGCTATACCTGCCTTCTTAAAGTGCTTGGCAAACATCTTGTTTCCAATCTGAATTCCGATAAAGCCGCAGATTACCGTAGCAACAATTATCGCAATAAGAACCCAGCCGGGAGTGATTGCTCTGAGTTTATCCACGAAGTCCTGACTCATTCCTCTGTCGAGCGTACTCTTGAAGTATTCTTCACGCATAACCCAGATAGGAAGAAATCCTCCCAAGAGGTTCAGTGAAAAAACAAAATAACTGATCATATTTGATGACGCGCTCTTAAACTCGCCCATCCCCGCAATGATTTCGGCAAAAACTCCCGCAATGATTCCTGTCAGAACTACGATCCATATGTTGCCCATCATGAGAAGGAACAAACATGGAAGCATAGCTGCGATAAAGATAGGCCCATGCATAGGTGCTTTCGTGATAAGCATCTGATAAACAGGTGCTGCAAACAATGCAATCAATGGAAGCATACAAAGATATAAAGGCGGAATAGGCATGCATATCGTTCCGACTATCACAAACACAACAAAGTAAAGAGCAATGAATACTCCCGCTGATACCAGTTTTCTTGATTTTTTAACGTTTTCCTTGTTACTGCTCATTTTCTTTTTCCTCCAACATTAAGCAATCTGCCACTTTTTACTATCTTCCTGCAAGTTATAAAGCTTTGCATAAAGGCCGTTCTTATTCATAAGCTCATCATGTGTGCCCTGTTCCTCGACGGTTCCGTTATTTAGAACAAGGATATTGTCAACATCCTCTATAGTACTGAGCTTGTGTGCTATGACAATAACCGTCTTATTCTCTGTCATTCTTGTTATAGCTTCCTGTACCTGAATCTCATTTTCAGGATCAAGAGAAGCTGTAGCTTCATCAAGAAGTATGATCGGTGCATCCTTAAGTATTGCTCTGGCGATAGAAATCCTCTGACGCTCACCTCCGGAAAGAGTGCTGCCATTTTCTCCAAGAACCGTGTTGTAACCATCCAGCATCCTGTTAATGAATTCATCGCACTGAGCCGCCTTGGCTGCTGCCATTACCATCTCATCCGTGGCGTCCATATTTCCGATCCTGATATTGTTCATGACCGTATCGTTAAACAGGGTCACATCCTGGAATACAATGGAGAACATACTCATAAGGCTTTCGGGTTCAACCGAAGATACGTCAATTCCTCCAATAGTAATCTTTCCGGAATCGACATCCCAGAATCTGGTCATTAGTTTGGCCATGGTACTCTTTCCGCTTCCGGAAGGTCCCACAAGAGCTGTAACCTTGTTCATGGGAATAACTGCGTTCATACCGTTTATTACCTTTTCATCTTCGTAGCCGAATGATACATTCTCAAATCTTATCTCGCAGTTATCAGTACTTATCTCATCTCCTTCCATCACCTTTATGGATAAAAGATTCTTGATACGTTTGGTGGATATAAGTGTATGCTCCAGCATAGGAAGCAGAGTAAGTATAGAAAGAATAGGTCCGTAAACTCTGCAAACAACCGCAAGCGAAAGAAGCAAAGGAAGAAGCCTGATATCACCTTTTGTGAACAGCATTGTTCCTACATAAACCGCTATTCCTGTTCCTGCCTGAAGCACAAACTGTGCAACAGAAATAATAACTCCCGTCTTCATCTCAAGTGCAATCGATGAATCCTTGAGATCTCTGAGTGCTTTTTCCAGTTCAACGGACTTGGTACCACCGAGATTACATGCCTTTATCACCTTGATTCCTTCGAGATATTCCTGGATTTTCTCAGAAGCTTTCAATTTGTCTTCGAGCTGCCTTTTGGATACTTTTCTCTGAAGCTTCTTACTTCCAAGTATTATAAGGAATGAAAGAGGAAGCGTGCAGAAAATAGAAAGAGCCATTCTCCAGTCAAAGAAAAGGATGCAAATACAAACTATCGTCGCTGAGATAATATCCGCAATAAGTGGCGGAACAATGTGGCTCAAGGTATGCTCTATGCTCGCGCAATCCCCCATCATATTTGTGGTTATTTCCGCAAGAGATTTGGAATTAAACACACTCATGGGAAACTTTCTTACCGTCTCCGCAATCTTGATACGGCTGTCTTTTGCCGCCGTATAGCACGATACATATGTCTTTCTGTAATCATTTTTGGATGCAAAGAACAAGAGCACCGCAAGCACAATACCGACGCCCAACATGATCCACATGAATGAAAAAGAAATCTCTTTTCCCTCAAGAGGATTGATAAGCTGCGTAAAGAGATTTACAACCACCACAACAGAGAGAAGTGTCACGAGATTTGTGATGGTTACGGCTATGATTCCCGATTTAAGATTTTGGGTAGCGTCATCGGATAATTGAAATAATTCTTTTAATGTCTTCATCATTAACCCCTTCCCTTCAGTTTCCATACATTGGCAGCTGTATAGTTCTTCCACAATTCCTCGAAGCGTCCTTTTGCATTCAAAAGATCTTCAAACTTACCCTGCTCGGCAATCTTGCCCTCTTCCATAACGATGATGTTATCCGCATCCTTAATGGTAGAAAGTCTGTGAGCAATCATGATGACGGTCTTATTCTTCATCAGCTCACTAAGTGCCTGCTGAATAAGGTACTCATTTTCGGCATCGGAAAAAGAAGTTGCTTCATCAAGGATTAGTACCGGCGAATTCTTAACGATAGCTCTGGCTATGGCTATTCTCTGAATCTGGCCGCCGGACAGATTCACTCCCGCGCTTCCGTATATGGTGTCATACCCTGAAGGAAGCTTTTCTATAAACTCGTCACATCTTGCTGCTTTGGCTGCGGCCTTAACTTCACCTATAGAAGCGTCTTTTCTTCCCATTCTGATATTTTCGAGAATGGATACTCCAAACAGGAAATTATCCTGGAAAACAAAGCTTACTTCATTCATAAGCTCTTTTATTTCCATATCTCTTATGTCAACTCCGCCTATCTTTACAGCGCCTTCATTGACATCATAGAAACGGGGTATCAAAGAAGCTATTGTACTCTTTCCGCCTCCGGAAGAACCCACGATAGCTGTCGTCTTTCCTTCCGCCGCTTTAAAGCTGACAGTATCAAGCGCCTTTACTTCACCGTCATAAGAAAAGCTTACATTTTCAAATTCAATATCATGACCTGAAGGTACAAGATTCTTTCCGTTTTCAGGTATCACTTTTTCTCTTAAGATATTGTCCATATGATCTACACTTCCCGCGATATTGGAAGCATTGGCCATGGCATATATGATCTTCATAAGAATATTTCCGATAGCGGGAACAAATATCAGATAGAAAATAAATGTGGCAACATAACCTCTGTAATCCGACGTGCGGCTTCCTATAAATACTCCGACAGGGATAAGAACTAGGTACATAGATGCAAACATCGTTGTAAGCATGGCAGTCATGTTCTCCTGACTGAGCGAATACGGAATGACCGTAGCCATGTATCTCTTAATGGAATCATTTAGACGGTTAAAAGAAAAAGCTGTCTGCTTAAATGCTTTGACTACCAATATACCTCTTATATACTCAGTCGCTGCATTTCCCATATCTTCAAGGGCAACCTGATAGTTGTCCATAAGTTTTTTGACAGTATCGCCACCGGATGTCATTCCATAGCCCACAAAGGCAAGGATGATACCCACAAAGGAGGCAATACCAAAACGCCAATCCACCACAAAGATCACTACCAGCATCAGGAACGGCGCCGTCATGGCGGATACCATATTGGTAAGATCATGAGCTATAAAGCCTTCGATACTCTCAATGTTGTTATCCATGATCTCACGAAGCTTACCGCTTCCTGTGTTATAAAAGAATCCCAGGGGCAGCTTGGTAATATGATCAACAAAGTCGATCTTAAGCTGGTACAAAGTTCCATATGCGGCTATATGTGCAAATGCAACAGATAAGGTATAAAAGATAAGATTGATAAGCACACCCGCAACTGCTGAAACAGCATATAAACTCATCTTGCCGGCATTCAGATTGCCTATTTCGGGATATACCAGAATAATCTCTTTTATTACCAGGTAAATAGCAACATATGGAATAAATGAAGCAACGGTCGATAACACGGACATGATTATTGCCGCTATCATCACACCCTTCTTCATCATTGCAAGTTCCATTAAACGTGACATACCTTTTTTATCGTTCTCCATTTTTACCCTCTTTTCGCCTCCACAAGCTTTGCTATGTTGATTGGCTTCTCAAAATCCTCAAGATTCAGCTCATCAAGCTCAATATTGATTGAGAAAATCTTTTCCAGTTTTTCCAGAATCATAACCACTTCGTATGAATCCATGTAACCTGAAGCTATAAGTGATGTATCTTCTTTAAGATCAACATCCTCAAGCTCCACTACAGTTTCTTTCAGCAGTTTAAAAATCTCTTCAAGCATTGGTATAACCTCCCATTATGTCTTCATATTTTAGTCCAAGCTTATCAAGGGAATCCCGTACAGCCGATTCATAGATCGGACTTTCGGAAATTTCCAGCGCTCTTTCTCTTGTCATTTCACCGGCCCTTACCAGTTCGCTGAGCTCAACCTCATGCTGGGCATAGCCGAAGTCTTTTTCTACCATGTACTGTGCAACATGATTAAAAAGACAGTTCGAAGAATTGATAGGCCAGCTCCTTGCAGACCTCTTAAACTTAAGCTCGGTAGTCAGTATTCTTAGGATCTCATCCTCGTTCCATTCGATGTATTTAAACGGCGAGATCTGAGCTATTGTCGGAAAGTGCTTTCTAAAGTATCCTGTCTGATTCTTATAAAGCTCCAACACATAGTCATATTTGGGATGATCTTTTAAGACATCAACCGTATTTTTGTCAGATTCCTCATATATCCAAAACAGTTCCGACTTCTGGATATACTGCTGCCCTTTTGTATATCCGCCCAAGATAAGATTGACACCGTATCTTTTGGCTATGTCATGTATTTTCAGATCGAGCAGCGCGTGACACAATCTGCAATAATAGATTCTTTTCCCCGACTGAAGAAACAGCCTGAATATATCCTGGATGTCAAACATTTTAAAAATGATACTGTCTATCCCAAGAATATCCGTTGCATTGGCAAGATTCTCGGGCATTTCTTTCAAAGCAAAGCCGCTGTCTATCATGACAGCAAGTGGATTTAGTCCAAGTATCTTCTTGGCTATATACAGCGTCATGATACTGTCTTTACCACCCGAAACGCTGCAGACACAGTCATACTGCCCGCCTGTCTTGAATCTATCAACCTTCTTTTGCAGTATTGAAAGCTTTTTTTGAGGATCAAGCTTATCAAAGGTATCCTCAGATTTTTCTACTGTCCCAACACCGCGCTCCTTACATATGTTACATATGCCATCATCTCCGATTTCTATAAATCCCGGGGTTTCCGGCATGACACAGCATTTGCATTTCCTTCTCTTTGGTCTTATAACTATTCTTTCCATTTCAACCTTCTTTATAAATCCACATATTTAGATATTTCATCGAAAGTTGATGCATCCCACTTTGAAATATCAAGTCCCTTTTGTGATAACAATGCATAAGCAAGTCTCTCGATACCGAAGGCAAAGCACGCTGTATAACAGAGCTCATCGTTCTCATTCTTTATAGCGTATGGCTTTGAAAAATGTGTTCTGTGGAAATTGATGGAACCGCACGAAATATATGTATCATGTCCCGGAATATTCCATTTAAACTCTCTCTTCGAATCGCCGATAACCTGGAAGAACTGGAGCTTCTTGTAATTGGATGCAAAGAAAGAATCATTGGCAGTATCAAGTTTGGTATTGACCTTAAACACCTTCTGCCAATAGCTCCAAAGCTCTTTGGCTTTTTCTATAAGTTCCTTGCACTGATCCGGAGTTCCGACGAACACGTACTCTTTCATGAAAAACTCATTGAGTCTTGATAACTCAAAAGTATTCTTACCTTCATTCCTAAAGCACGTTCCGGATACGAGGAATTTCTCGGGATTGTCTTTGCTTATGGTTTTACCCTCAAGCATTTCATAAACCGGAACACAGGCTGCATGGCGCAGTACAAGAGAAGGCGCTTTCATCTCTTCAAGAATGGATTCATCATTAAGTCCGTTCTTCGAAAAACGCTCAAGTATCTCAAGGTCGTTTTTCATTGAAGTTCCGAACATGATGTAATGAGGGAAGTTCTCAAAGTATCCGCCCTTCTCATATCTTTTGATTGGGTGAAGGACAGGAAACTTATACTCTCTTATCCCGTCAAAAGTTTCTTTTCCGTACGCTTCAATCTTGTTGTTAAAGTACTGAAATACCTTTAGGAAAAGATTGCTGTAGGAATAAACTCCGGGAGAAACCTCTACCACATCACCGTCTTCACACAGCTTTTCATAGATGTTCTCCTTATTTACAGGAACTTCATCAGTGTGATCTTCAAGTGTTGTAATGGGCACTTCCTTCCCTGATATCGAACCGGATTCGATCATCTTATAAAGAGACTCAACCTTCTCCTCAATGAATTCTTTGTCTGCCTCGTTTATATCAAGTATGATATCTTCACCGTTTCTCTTAACGTCCTGTATCTTTGGAGATACGTAGCTCAGCATGTCTACAAAGAATTGCTCGTTTTCTTTTCCGACTCTTTTTTCATCAAATCTGATAACCATGTTTTTCCTCCTTTAAACACCCTCAAGCAGTCTTTCCCAGTGGTCTATCCAAGGAAGTGACAGAACCTGAAAATCAGACAGTCCTATAAGTTTACTGAATTCATGGAGATTGCTTTCATTTCCTCCCATTTCAGTAAAACTCATGTCATCTGTAATCTTCTCGTTGCCAAAAAACTCCCTGCATATTGTAAGAAGGCTCTTTGAATGGTTTTCTATTTCATTTATTTTTTCTTTTATGATGGGAATCCAATCAGCAATTGCGGGACTTCCCAAAATATCATAGATATCAATCTCGATATGAAATTTATGATAAAGCTTGGAAATAAGCTGCATTGCACTTACGGAATCTCCTCCGAGGTAATAGAAATTGTCTTCGATGGAAGCAGCTCCAATACCCAATATTTCTTTTAAAAATCCTAAAACCGCTCCCTCTATAGTAGAATCATCTTCCGCTGCTTTTGTTTCCGCAAATTTGTATTTCTTTAAAAGCTTTCTGTCTGCTTTCCCATTGTGATTAAGCGGAAGTTTATCCAGCTTTACCACGTGCGAAGGAATCATATAAGAAACAAGCTTTTCTTCCAGCTGCTTTCGCACATAGTCCTCAGGTGCAGTTCCTTCATAAAACAGAACAAGCCTCTTATTACTGTCATTTAAAACGCAGCAGTTGAGTGAAACTCCGTCTATCTCGTTTGCTTTTCTTTCAATTCCACCAAGTTCAATTCTTTTTCCGTTAATCTTGACCTGATTGTCTTCACGGCCAAGAAACTTGATGCTACCGTCCTCAAGGCGAACACCTTTATCTCCCGATTTGAACATCTTCTTTCCGTCAACCGTAAGATAATGCTCTGCGTTCTCATCATCGGCTTTGGCATAGCCTTCTGTCACGCCGATTCCTTCAACATACATTGTTCCGGGAACTCCCACCGGACATTCACGTTCATATTTATCAAAAAGATGGTACCTGGTATTAGCAAGCGGCTTTCCGTATGGAATAAAACCGCCTGACAGATCCTTATCCGTCACCTTGTGATAAATATTCCATATGGTCGTCTCCGTAGGTCCACCTACACTAAATACCAAAGCATCTTCGGATTGGCTTTTTATATTTTGGACCGTATTACATCTGACCCAGTCTCCGCCAAGGACAATCCGCTTTAGGAAATTGATATTGGAAAGTAGTTCTTTGTTATCAACAAGAAGGAGCATCTCTATGATTGCGGGAACGCTGTTCCAGAAATTAACTACATATCTTCCTATCAGTTCAAGCAGATACTTGGGGTCTTTGACCATGGAATCCTCGGGGATGACCACGCTTCCGCCAAGATGCAGAACTCCCAGATAGTCGTACAAAGCCATATCGTGGCAAAAATTGGTAACGGCAATAGCCCTAATACTTTTCCCGTCTGTTATTTCAAATCTATTGGGAGAATCCACAATGCAGTTTACAAGTCCCTTTTCCTTTATAAGAACGCTCTTCGGTCTTCCTGTTGTTCCGGAAGTGTTTATGATCACCGCAATATCATCCTTGTAGCAGGATTCGTAGCAGCCGGGTTCCACGCTTAAGCTGTCTCTTTTTAATTCATCAAAAGAAACAACGGCACAACCTGAATCTTTTACATTTTCGCAAAGAGCCTCGGATGCTATGATGAGCTTTATGTCCGATTTTTCAATGCACCAGCTTATATCTTCCAATGGAAGTGTTGTTTCAAGCGGCATGTATGTTACTTTTGCATACACGGCTGCAAGCGCTGTAATGATCTGTTCAGGGCTCTTTTCCATAAAGATTGCGATTCTGTCTGTACCCTGTTTTTTCCTTGCGGATAGAACATTTGCAAGCCTTGTTACTTCGCTGTCCAGTTCCTTGTAGGTATAAGTGACATTATCGGCTATGATTGCTGTCGCACCGGGGTTTTTATCTATTCCCTTTTTAATTGCCTCCGATAATGACAGCCCTTCATACACATTCAATTCATCAGTTGAATTTGCTGATTGAATTGCCTCTTCGTCAGCACTGTAAAGCGGTATGTATGCCTCTGTCAGCTTTAGCTTTTCACAGGCAATATCATCCAATAGTTCAACATAATGCTTTATGATCTTTGAACCGATACGGACATTTACCTCTCCGGAACGAATAACAAATATGAGTTCCGTCCCCTCTTCTGAATCCATCAGAAGCATTTCCGCATCAGCTGTTCCCGTTTCAACTTTGGAACCTTTACGTTCAAAAAGTGTTGAATTGACTTCAGCTTCGGATACAAGCGTGAACGTCCACTTAAGACTCATCTGTATTTGGAGATTGGCCTGCAATATGCGAAGTGCATCAACACCACTTGATTCACCAAGATCAAATATCTGCCACAGATAATCCTGGACATATGATGCAGTATCCAACAGAGTATCACTCTTCTTGATATCTGCGATCATCGGAATGAAATCCGTCAGCATACCTATAGTGTTCTCTATTCCGTCATGCTCATAATCACGTATGGATCTTGGTGTAGATATGGCAAAACTCTTTTGATCCGTATATCTGTCAAGGACTCTTAAATAAAGCGAAAGAAGCAGCGAATAAAAAGAAATATGATTATCCCCCGCAAGCTTATTAAGCCCGGCTGTTGTTTCTTTCGGAAGATACTCACGAAGCGTTGTGATATCTGAAGTACATTCCTCTTCCTCACAGGATGGTCTGTACCCTTCAGGCTTGCTCAATGCTTTTTCATTCCAAAAGGCTTTTACCGCCTCTTCATTGGACGTAAGCCTTTCAAGATAATCCTTGGCAAATGCAGGATAATCATATTCCGGAAAAATATCTTTTCCCTCATACAGGGAGATCAGATCGCGGATCATTATCTCCTGACTCTCGCCGTCAATCCCTATACCGTCGGTAAGAGTCAGGATTGTTGCGGAACCATCCGGATATAACACGGCAACGACCTTTTCCAAAACACGATTGGCTGAAAGCGCATTGTTAAAGAGTTCATCTTTTATGCGTTCAAGCTCCGCTCCGGCTTCTCCATATCTCTGATTCAGCTCAATATAATCCGGCTTGATGTCCTCTCCGGAATCGATTATCTGAAATCCCTCATGGATATCAGTCTTGGCAAGTAGCATAGGATGAGCGGTGCAAAGCTTTTTAAGCGCTTTCTCAAAAACCTCTTTATCAAACTTCCTGCAGTAGATCTCATACATTTCTTTATCCTGAGATGCACCTTCACCGTTTGTCCTTACTACCGAATATGCTTTTTGTATCGGAAGAAATTCGACCCTGTGTTCCATTGTCTATTCTCCTAGCCTATCTGCCCGCATATATATTCGCTTATGGCATTTACAGATCCAAGCGAATACAATGTTCTGAAATCCATCTTTATGCCGAACTGTTTTTTTAGTTCGATCTGCAGCTTCATAACATCAATGGATTTTGCTCCAAGCTCGGTAAAATGCATCTCTTCAGATGGCTTTTCAAGCTTGAATATCTTTTCAAACAATCCCAAAACTGTGTTTTTAGTTTCCATCTCCCAAACTCTCCTTTATAAGATCAATGTACCTGTCAAACCATTCCTTTATCTGCTGTACTCCCTCAAGTTCCTTGGGATAAACAAAGCTGATAAGAATGCCGTCAAGCATATTAAAAAGCTGTACATCAAGACATACATTTGGCGTCTGCGATATCATATATGTCATCTTTCCGATGCTGTTTATAAAGTCATCATTGAGGAATACTCCGTTCTGATTGTAGGAATAGACGACAGGCACAATACCGTCTGCCTTCTTATAGGCTCTGTCTTCCTGTGAAAGTTCTGCTTCTATTCTCTTTTGAAGCTCATACAGCCTAAGCTTCTCTTTCTCAATATTCATCCAAAAAATCTTAGTATTATCACTGACCGGATCCTCTTTTGATAAAGACTTTTTAAAAAACGGAACATTCACACAAAGTCTGTGATCCACACATGTTTTAGCTAAAAGAAAAAGCATTCCGGAGAAAAGATCTCCTTCTTTTTCTGTAAACATTTTTCTGAGCATCTCACTTTCTTTTGAAGTGAGCTTGTAGTCAAAGGATTCATAATTACAGTCACTGAGTTCTCCGGCGTTTTGACCATATGAACTGTTCCTGCATTCTCCCACGATTTCCTGCTCTTTGACCTTGTTGTCACAGAAACAGGAAGTGAACTCTGCATAAGAAAAATCATGATTCCGATATCTTGTCCCGAGTTCATTCAAAAGCTCCTGAACCCCATTTACGTCACACACCGCAAGATCAATATCAAAGCAAAAGTGATGTTTGTTTTCGGGCAAAAGAAACAGCTCTCCTCCTACTCCCTGTCCTCTGGAAAGTTCCATCTTTCTATGAGAAAGGTTTTTGCGGCAATCCTTCAATGCTGTTTCAATTGCTTTTTTATCCTCTTTTGAAAAATCAAAGATAAACAGTCTCTTTGGCAGCTTTTCTTTGGAAAGATAAGCCTTACCGTCTTCTTTAATCTTGGCACTGGTCATGAAATGGCTCTTTAAAGTTGCTTTCCAAGCCTTCTTGAAAGTATCAACATCAAGTTCCTCGCCTTCAAACTCAAAGTACGCATGGCAAGCAACGCCTCCCAGATTACTCTTCATCTTTCGGCCTACCAGATATGATCTTTGCAATTCGGAAATATTGATGCTTTTAATCTCATTCATCTGAAATCATTTCCCTTAATCTGTTTTTATCTGTTTTTCCAACAGGGGTCAGCGGAAGATCCATAACTCTGATTATCCGGTCGGGAATACAACAATCCTCTATCTGTTTTTCTCTAAAAAGCTTAGATACCTCCGAAGTTGTATACTCATCATCGCCCTCGTAGAAAACGCATATCGCCTCTCCCAAAAGTTCATCCTTTATTCCGAGTGCCGCGCAGTTCTTGACACCGCAAAGGTCGGCAAAAAACTTCTCCACCTCTGAGGGCATTATCTTTTCTCCGGCTCTGTTTATCATCTCTTTGGATCTTCCGGTTACGATAATATTCCCCGTCTTATCCTTGATCCCTTTATCTCCGGGTCTGTAATAACCATCCTTAAAGCTGCTTTGGGCGGATTTAGATGCTCTGTAGTATTCATGTATGGTGTAAGGTCCCTTTACTACAATCTCGCCTTCGGTTCCGTCAGGAACAGGGTTGAAATCTTCATCCACTATCTTGAATTCATCCTCCCCGGCACATGGCTTTCCTTGTGTGTTAAATCTCACATAGTCATCGGCTTTGGTATCGGTGAGAAATGTCATTCCCTCAGACATTCCGTAAACTTGGATCAGTATTCCTCCGAGAATCTCTTCACACTTCTTTGCCATCTCGGAAGTGAACATCGCTCCACCCACGAGAATGTATTTGATCGATGAAAGGTCATAACTTTCATCAATCTCGCGATATTGTATGCATAGGCTAACAACAGAGGGCACAAAACTCATCATTGTTACCTTGTGAGTTTCTATCATGTCAAATATTTCCAACGGACTTGGATACTCGCACATCACGTTGAGCCCTCCGCAGTAAACCGTACCTATCATTCCGGGCGTTCCGAATGCAAAATTGTGTGCCGCCGGTATTGCTGTAAGATTCACCGTAGACTCATCCATCTTGCAATGCCCGGCAGTGCAGATCGCATTGTAGCAATACTCACCGTTATATCTTGGTATGAGCTTGGGAATACCGGTTGTTCCTCCGGATAAGGAAAGAAAAGCCAGATTCCTTGGTGATACAGGTTCTGTATCTGCTCTTTCTACATTCTCTTTTTCAATAATCTCTTCAAGTTCCGAAACTGTCAGAATATGTTTGATAAAGCTATATTTATCCTTTAGCTTTATCGCTGCCTTTCTGTAATCCGTTCCGTAGAAATCTTCCATTGTGATATATGCAACAGGCTCAGCTCTTTGGCATATTGCATCCACCACATGTTCTTTATGAGCAGGGAGTATGAGTATCGGAACCGCCCCGATCTTAAAAAGTGAAAAGATCACTATCTCAAACATAGCCGAATTGGCTATCTGAACGATCACTCTATCTTTTTTCCTGAATCCGAGATAGTACAGATAATCCGAAAGCTTACATACCTTTTCCAATAACTGCTCATATGTATATTCATGATTTGAATCGACTACCGCAAGTTTCTCTCCGTGCTTTTTTACTGTATCTTCCAACAACCCAAATAAAGTCTTTTCTTCCCACGGTTTCATTCTCAGCTTGCCTTTCCTTCGAGCTTTTTACATATAAGATCTGTCAGTATATTCACCGATACAGGCTCCATAAGATTAAGCTCATCCGCAAGAAGAACATCGAATTTTTCCTGACATGTCAAAAATGCCTGAACGATAACAATACTGTCCGCACCAAGATCCTCATAGAAAAGATCGTCATCGTTTATTACAAGATCATTTTTGTTCATCATATCTTTAAGTGTTTTTTTGATAGTATCTTTAATTTCCTGTCTGTCCATTTCGTATATACCTCTCTGAATTTTATGATCAACTGACTTTTTTACCTATCTGACGTAAGTTATATTTTCTTACACTGTCCGCGTCCTCACTCATACGAAGAGAAATGGTTTCTTCCAGTGCTTTCCTGTCCACCTCGTTTTTGGAAGTAACAGGGAGTTTTGCCGATAAAACATACGCATTTTCAATTCTCTTGTAGTGCGGAAGCGTCTTGTTTACTTTGGCAATTTTCTCGACAAGCTTCTCTTCATCATCGTCATGTCCGTAAAGGACCAGAATAGGTCTGTTATTTACACCGACCGCTGCGTATTGTTTGGTTTCTTCTTTGAGAAATGCAAAGTCTTCTTCAAGCTCCTCAACGTAGATATTTTCACCGGCGTCATTGATGATCATGTTGTCAGCTCTTCCCATACAATAGAAATCAACTCCATCTATAAGGAACATGTCTCCTGTATGCTGAAGCTCGCCATACTCTTCTTCTCTGCTGATGAACTGTCCGCCCCTCAATATTCCGTCGTAGATATCAAGTCCTTTTACGGCAAGTTCACCTTTTCCGTTGGGAACCCATTCACCCTCACTGTTGATTATTCCTGCCCTGTGGCCATTAAAGAGCTGTCCGGAATATCCGGGTATTCCGTTCATTGACTTCTCTTCAGTGAGGTATCCAAGGCTTATCGCTCCGCCTGTTTCAGTCTGCCCATAAGTGTTGGCCATCTGGAAGCCCACGGACTTAAGGAAAGGCTTGAGATCTTCGTCAATCTTGGCTCCACCGATCAGACCGTTCTTAAATTGCTTTCCGAAGAATTCTTCAAAAGTCTCCTGATTGATCTCTGATGTACGGCTCTTATACACGTTGAAGATAGCCTTCCAAAGTGCCGGAACACCGTAAGTACTCCATATACCGTCTTCTTTGATAACTCTTACAAGTTCAAGTACTCCCTGATTCTTAGGGAAAACGAATGTGCAACCAAATCCCCAATAGATTGAAGGAACTTCAAATCCAAAGATATGTCTCATGGGGAGCGTTGCAAGGACCTTCATCTTATCAATATCCAGATCATAACAGCTCTCCAGATTATAAGGATGACCCAAAAGAGTCGCTCTCAAAACTCTGTGTATTCTTGTGATGGTTTTTGCTTTGAATACTACTGTCTTAGCTATTCCTGTAGTTCCGGATGTGCAAAGGCATATCATCTCTCCCCACTTTTTGTTCTCGGGTTCTCCTTCGCTTGCTGAAACTATCTCATCAAAATCAAGGCAAAGAACTTCTTTGCTGTCATCTTTCTTTCCAATAATCGCGCCTAGATTACCCATATCAATGCAATTATGAAGAATGATATCGTTGGCGTTTTCATCCAAAAACATCACGTTGTAGCCGCACATTCCAAGTCCGTAAAGAACGCAGAACCAAAAAGGATGTGTCTCATGCTTGATTCCTATAAACCTTCCTTTTTCGATTCCGGCAAGCTTTTTCTCAAGAAGAGCCGCTACCGCTTTTGTCTTTTTCTGAAAATCTTTCCTGTAATAAATCTTCTTTTCATCGCCCTCGTAAAACTCCATAAAGGGATAATCCGATGAAAACCCTCCAACAACGTCCTGATATAAACTTTCCAGTGTTATCATCACATCACTACAGACATAACTCCCATATTGGCGCCTACCGCTCCGCCAAGGATCAATGTCTTGCTCCTTTCCTTTAATATGCCCATTCTTCTTGCTTCGCATGCCATGATCGGTATATTTGCTGCCCCGATATTGCCCATTGTTTCTACTATTTCAGGCATTATCTCCTTCTCTACACCGATGATATTTCTGATATTTTTTGTGATCCATTTTGCGACCTGACTTACAAGAACACAGTCAATATCCTGCTTGTCCCAGCCGCTCTTTTTCATTACAGGGGGAATATAATTCCTTGATACATCCTGATGCATATCTATAAGCGCTTTGGTGGTTCCGGGAATATAAAGAAGGCTCGCATCCTTGGGATAAACTACACCGCCGCCCCAGATTACATTGTTGTTCCATACTTCGGGCATGGTGTGGAAGCGTGAATTAACTATGCCTCTTCCCTCTTCATTTTCGGTCGCTTTACTTACAACAAAAGCTCCTCCTCCGTCACCTACGCTAAGAGCAGCAGGTGCTCTTTGAAGGAGTTCGTCTCTGTCGTCATAATCAAACTTGGTCCATCTTGAAAGAGCTTCTCCGGACACCACAAGTACGTTCTCCGCTTTACCTGATTTTATAAGGGAATCCGCTACATCCAATCCACTTATAAAGGCGTTACAAGCATTCTTTATATCAAAAGAATATGCGTTTCTGATATCAAGCTTGTCCATTACAACGTTGACAGTTGCAGGCTCTGCAAAATCCTGTGTTATGGAGCAGAATAAAACCGCATCAATGTCTGAAGGCTCTATTCCTGCATCTTCCAGTGCATTTCTTCCTGCATTCGCAGCAAGATCTGAACTGTGTTCCCCGTCTTTTACGTAATGTCTGCTTTCGCAACCTGTAAGCATCTTTACAAGCCCCTTTTTAATTCCGAATTTGTCATATCCGGCTCTTTCTTCTATCTCTATGCTTGTATATGTTGTCTCGGGCACATACATGCCCATTCCTCTTATATAGCTTCTGTCCATCACTTACTCTCTTTCTGTCATTGTGCTTTTAGTAGTTCCCGGTTCATAAAACTTATCAGTTCGTCTTTTTTCTCGTTGAGATAAAAATGATTTCCGTGAACAACATGTATTTCCGGCTCTGTATCAAAGTATTCTTTCCAATCATCAAGCTCTTCAACTGCCACCTCCGCGTCATCATCGCCGCAGATAACGCTTCCCTTCTTGGGGCGGTTATCCGCCGTAGCCTCATGCGGGACATAGCTTTGAAGAACTCTCAGATCTTTCATGCAGATATCCATGAAAAAATCCGCTACTTCTTTGTTGTTCTGAATTACTTCCGGAACTCCGCCGAGCTTTTTGAGAAAATCAAATACGCGCTCTTCGCAGTTTCTGTAATGCTCTGGTATAACCCTTACCGGGGGCTTCTGCCCCGATATAAATACGTGATACGGATAAAGATTGTATTCTTTTTGAAGTCTGCAGGCCGTCTCGTAGGCGACAAACGCTCCCATGCTGTGACCAAAGAGAATGAAATCATTACTCTTCACACCTGATGCAGCTATCTGCTCACAGGCATCGGAAATACACTCCGCAAAGCTTTTATACCCCTGCTTCTTACAATTCCTGCCTCTACCCGGATATTCAAATAAAACCACTTCATCTACATACGCCAGCTCTGCTTTTGTTAGGAACGAATAATATCCTGCAAGCCCTCCGGCGTGGCAAAAACAAAACATTTTCATCTTTTTATTTCAGCCAGCTTTCTCATATTTTTGTACAATTTCATTGATGATTGGGAGGCAGTTCTGATATCCGTCGATCAGGATCAGATGGCCTCCGTCAATTACTTCAAGGTCAAATACACCTCCGGCAACTCGTTCCCAACCTTTTACGGCATCCAGAGTCGTCATGGTATCCCTGTTTCCGGCAAATACAGTAACATCAGACTTGATCTTGAAATAATCATTATCACCGTTTTGATAGTGCTGAACTATCTTTTGGTCTATATCAAGAAGATCCATGGTGTGATTGGCAAACTCAAGTGCCTTACACCTGTCGTAATACTCCTCTTTATGCTCTTCGTAATCCTCGAACAATTCAGTCGGTTCAACAGGGATTACCTTTCCAAGCGCTTCATAGTTTCTGTAACACAGACTCGTATACTTACAAACGAAATCATTTAGTTCCTCGTTATTTCTAAAAAGCGCAGGGTGAAAATATCTCTTAAGCGTTTCCTGTAGTTCCTCCTCACGGTTTCGATCCGTGAATATGGATGTCTTATAAGTATTTCCATCCGGTGGATCACTGGCGCAGAAGAACACCCTGAATGGCAATTTCATACCTGATGAAAGGATCCTACGATATAGCTCATATCCTGCTACCGCTCCAAAGCAGTATCCAAGGATCATATAGTCATCATCTTCTTTTAACTGGCTTTTGAGATTTTCAAAAAGATCATCTGCCACCGCATCCATGGTTTCCAGAGATTTTTCGTTTCTCCTAAGTCCCCTCCCCGGAACCTCCAAAAGGCACAGCCTTATACTCCTGTCGAGGACCTTGGTCCAGGGAAGATACGCTGTAGCCGATGCGGCGCCTCCCGGTATACAAAACAATTTGATCATTATCCCTTCTTTCCTCCTATAAAAAGCTTGAAACAGACATCCCTCCGTCAACAGCGAGACACTGTCCCGTAATATATGAACTGTTTTTACTTGCAAGGAACATTATCGCGTCCACAACCTCTTCAAGGTGTCCCGCTCTTCCTATGGGAACCTGCTTGTTGAACGTCGCCATCACAAACTTGTTTGCAAAAATCTCTTCCGTCATCTCGGATTCAAACAATCCCGGACATATTGCATTGACGGTGATTCCGCTTCCTGCATATGTTGAAGACAGTCCTCTCGTAAGTCCGCATACTCCCGCTTTTGAAGCATTGTATGCATGTCTTTCAAGAGTCTTTGACGTAATAAAAGCATTAACAGAAGCAATATTAACTATTCTTCCATAACCGGCTTCTTTCATCTGCTCTAAAACCCCTGCACACATATACGCTGTTCCATTTAGGTTTATATCTATCTGAGTTTTCCATGCATCGGACATTGCTTTGGTGACCGAAAGCGGTGTGCTCACTCCGGCAGCGTTTATCAAAATGTCTGTATTGCCAAAGCATTCCGCCATACCTTTATAAACTCTTTTTACATCTTCTTTGCTTGAAATATCTGCAGATATATAACTTGCATTTCCACCTTCACTACAGATAAAATCGCATACTTCAGCCAGTTTTTTATCTCTCCTACCAACAAGAAACACATTGGCACCGTTTTTTGCCATACGAATTGCCGTCTGTCTTCCTATACCGGTTCCCGCTCCGGTAATGATCGCATTACTGTCGGTAAAATCAAATTTAACATTCACTTCTTATGCTGTCCCTCTCCTTACATTTTTCATCATAATTTTTTCATTGACTCTTTTTCTGAATAATCCCGGTACCTCCCCCACGCAAACATATCCGCATTTTTCATACATCTTGATTGCAATATTGTTATTGCTGTTCACCAAAAGAAAAGCCTTTGTTGCCAAAAGCCTGTTTCCATCTGTACTGCTAAGGCAAATATCTTCAAAAAGGTCCATGGCCATACGTCCATACCCCTGCCCCTGACAGTTTTCTTTAATTGCGATCACGTGTAAAAATGGGAATGAATGGAAAGCTCCTCGTCTATTGATCCAAAGTACCCCTACAAGTTCCTTCGAATCACCATCCGTGAGCAATAACATTTCATCATCATCCGACGCTTTTTCAATCTCCTTCTTTAAAAAAGCATCGCTTGGATAGTAAGTTCTTCCAAGCTCGGTAGACATGATGATATCGATGAACAATTGCAGATTTGATTGATTTACCCTAGTGGAAGTAAGTTTCATCATTCAGCCTTCTCGTTAGCAAACACTAACCTCCTTAGTCACGGCTAACAGAATAGCATCGCCTCATCTATGTGTCAATTGCCAAACAATATTTGATAATTAACCATCTTGGAATTTTTCAGTTATTTCAAGCCCTACGGAAATCTTTGATAATTTTTCTCGCTAAATCTCGATAAAACTTTTATGGCTTTTTGTCTCTTACATATCTATCATAAAACATAAGTGCACTTTTCCCTTTTAGATACGACATATTAAATAAGGAGCCTTTCGGCTCCTTTAACTGTCTAACATTATTTCAACCAAGCCCTACATCAAGAGCCATCATCAAAATGAACCCTGCCGCAAAACATACCGTTCCTATATTGGAGTGTTCACCTTCAGACATCTCAGGGATCAATTCCTCAACTACAACATAAATCATCGCTCCTGCCGCAAAACTGAGAAGATACGGCATCATTGGAATAAGTACTCCGGATGCGACTATTACCAGAATTGCTCCGATCGGCTCAACTATTCCCGACAGTACGCCATACAGGAAAGTTTTCCCTTTCGGCACTCCCTCACCAAGAAGCGGCATTGAAACTATCGCTCCCTCAGGAAAGTTCTGTATTGCAATACCCAGTGCCAAAGCAAGTGCTCCCGCATAAGTAATGGCACTGTTTCCATACATCCATCCCGCACAAACTATTCCAACCGCCATTCCTTCGGGAATATTGTGCAGAGTTACGGCAAGAACAAGCTTTGTAGTTCTCTTAAGTCCGCTTCTCGGGCCTTCCTCAAGTTTATCAAGATGCATGTGCGGTGTTACAACATCCAGTACAAGAAGGAACAACATTCCTACACCAAATCCTATAGATACAGGAACAAATCCCATCTTTCCCATCTCAGCGGTTTGATCAAGTGCAGGCAGAAGCAAACTAAAAAAAGAAGCCGCTACCATCACTCCTGATGCAAATCCGGTAAGAGCACGCTGCATCTTTTCTCCTATTGCTCTTTTAAAAAAGAATACTGTCGCTGCTCCGAGCGCAGTTCCCAAAAACGGAATCAAAATAATCTGAAACATAAAAATACCTCGTTAAGTTAAGTGTTCTGCTCAATAAATGAGGAAGAAAGCAAACGCTTTCTCCCTCATTTTATCACATTATTTTTTGATTCCAACCGCCTTGGACCAGTTGAACAGATCTCCCACCACTTTGCAGTGATGCTCTATTTCTTTATCCGACATGCCATGAATGATAGGCTCTGTATACAATTGCCACATTGCCGAAACAATGACATGCAGTTCTTTGCGAGAAATTTTCTTATCGGCAAGATTCCTGTCCTGCAATGCTTTTAAGTAGTCATAGTCTATATCAGACATTTTCTCAAGCCACTGTTCGTGAAAATGACTGTACTTAGTCCCCTCTGAATACTTAAGAACCAGTTCCAGTCCGTCTTTCATATCCATGAGCCGCTCATTCCAAAGCCTTGTGTTTTTCTCGGTATCAACCCATACAGATATTAGTTCCTCGTCTGAAAGTTTCCTTGGATCGACTTTCTTGGCATCCTCAAAGATGTTGTTCATACTGTCGACCGTGTCTTTTACAACTGCTTCAAACAGTCCTTCTTTTCCTTTATATCTATTGTAAATTGCTCCTGTGGTAACTCCTGCATCCTTACATATATCGGAAAGCTGTGCACCGAGAAACCCTTTTTCCCTAAAATGTTTCCTTGCACTTTCCAATAATCT
>JAEEGJ010008851.1_pt1 | contig 27444 bp, 27 predicted proteins | sample 8958761 | NCBI WGS metagenome assembly JAEEGJ01 (sample SAMN16246546, study PRJNA631951) | gut metagenome | biome: gut microbiome; feature: rumen; material: RS-attached | host: Bos | place: Iran: Karaj | collected 2018-10 | reverse complement strand
AAATATAACATCCCTATCGAATCAGGAACAGGGGTATTTAATGGCGATGTAGGTAGGATTGCAGAAATCAATACTTACATAAAAGAAGTCACTGTAGAGTTTGATGACGGAAGAAGAGCAAGATATTCCTACGAGAACATGGACGAACTTGAGCATGCTTATGCAGTAACTATCCATAAATCCCAGGGTAGCGAGTATCCAGTAGTTATACTTCCTATCCTTCCTGGACCAAGGATGCTTATGTCCAGAAACCTCCTGTATACTGGTATAACCAGAGCCAAGGAGTGTGTTATTATCATAGGCTCTTCTGAAACAGTAGGTTCTATGATTTCACAGGATATGATACAGAGAAGATACACTTCTCTTAATGAAAAACTAATAGAGATAAGCAAAAGGGGGATGCATGATTTTTAAAGAACTACTCTTCCCAAGGCGGTGTCCCGTCTGTGACCGGCCGGCTCCATTTGGGAAAGATATATGCCCTTCCTGCCAGGGGGCATTTGTAAAGATACGAGGGCCTGTATGTTTTAAATGCGGCAAGCATCTGCAGGACCAAACTAAAGAGTATTGCAATGATTGCCAAAAGACTCATCACCTATTTGAAAGAGGGCTGGCCCTATATGAATATAACAGCGTAAGCCGGGCTATGTACGGTTATAAATTTAGCGGCAGAGCAGAATACGGCCAGTATTTTGGCCGGCAGATGGCGATACACTTTGCAGGATATCTTAAAAAATGGCAGATACAGGCTATAGTACCTGTTCCACTTCACAAAAAGAAACTTAAAGTCAGGGGATATAATCAAGCATATCTTTTAGCTAAATCCCTATCTGACTATACTGGTATTCCAATATACGACAAGTTAATAATAAGACAGCGAAACACCAAGCCAATGAAGGAACTTGACCCTAAAAGCAGGCAAATAAATTTGAAAAATGCTTTTATTATGGGGCGTTATGATGTAAAATTACAGAGAGTAGTTATCGTGGACGACATATACACTACAGGTGCCACAATAGATGCTATGAGCAAAGTCCTTAAAGACGCAGGTGCTGATAGGATTTATTTTTTAACCTTAAGCATAGGCAGGGGACTTTAGAAAGTGTATTTGGAGGAGAGGGTTACATGAATATTAAGAATTGTAGAAGATGTGGAAAGATGTTCAACGTTGTGGGGGACGAGATGATCTGTCCAGACTGCAAAAGGGCTCTAGAAGATGACTTCCAGAGAGTTAAGAAGTTTGTTCAGGACCACAAGACTGCAACTATTCCAGAAATCGTTGAAGAATGTAAAGTAGAACAGAAACAGATTAAGCAGTGGATCAGAGAGGAAAGACTTCAGTTTTCTGACGAATCTCCTATTAAGATTAGCTGTGAGATATGTGGTACTCAGATTGCCACAGGACGTTTTTGTGATAAATGTAAGAAAGAGTCTGCAAACAATCTTGGTAATTCTATTAAGAAACCAGAAGAACCAAAGATTGAGCCAGCTAAGAATTCTCAGCATGGCGTAATTATGCACACATTTAAGTAGTATGTTAAACGAATCAAGAATAAAACTTATGACCAAGATGGCTTCCTTTGAAGCTGGAGAAGGTAAGAAGAGTATGGCTATCGGAACCTACTTCAAAGGTAACTACATCTGGAAAGAAGTTATAAAATCAATTATATATGGAACCTTAGCCTTCTTTATCGTAGTAGGTTTACTGGTTGCTTATGATCTTGAAAGTCTTCTGTCAGATATATACAAGATGGATCTGTTAGACGTAGGTAAAACTATAGCATTTAACTATCTTAAGTTCATTCTTGTATATGGCATAATCACATACATAGTATTCTCCCTCAGATATACAAAAGCAAGGCATAACCTTAGAGCTTATTACAACAATCTGAGAAGACTTAGTTCTATGTATAAGAAAGAGGATAGAGAGAAAAGAGAAAGGACTCGGGCCAGAAGAAACGGAAGGCCTCAGTAGTTATTTATGACCAAGTTACTTGTTATTCGTGAGCAGATAGTTAAATTTGTTACTAAAAATGAAAATTATGTAAGACCTATATCAAAGTTTATTCTTGCACTTATAACTTTGGTAATTATCAATTCAAAGATCGGTTTTGCAACAAGATTAGCAAATGGAGCCATTACAATTATAATATCTCTTCTGGCTTCATTCCTTCCAATCAATTTCATCATAATAATAGCTATGATAATGATACTGCTACATCTGTATTCATTATCCACGGCTTGCGCAGTAGTTATCGGAGTCTTGTTCCTTCTGATGTTCCTTTTGTATTTCAGATTTGCGCCAAAGACTACAGTACTACTTTTATTCACACCTATTTGCTTCTTGCTAAAAGTTCCATATGTTATGCCACTTTGCGCAGGACTTGTGTGTTCGCCAGCATCTATTATTACAATTGCTTGCGGTACAGTAACATATTATGCAATTGACTTCATCTCAAACAATGCTTCAGTTCTTATCGGTAACAGCAATGAAGAATTCGTTACTAAGCTGAAGATGCTTATGGATGAGATTATGAAGAACAAAGAGATGCTTATGCTTGTGGTAGCATTCTCATTTACTATTGTTGTTGTAAATATTATCAGAAGATTATCAGTTGACCATGCATGGACTATCGCAATCGTTACAGGTACTCTTCTTGATATTCTTATAGTACTTATTGGAGACCTTAAGTACGGCACATATATTTCAGTAGTAGGTCTCATATTTGGCAGCTTCGTAGCTGTACTTGTAGTTACGGTTATTAAGTTCTTTGTCTTCAACGTAGACTACACCAGAACTGAGAGGGTTCAGTTTGAGGATGATGAATATTACTACTATGTTAAGGCTGTTCCTAAGAATACAGTTTCTATAGCTGATAAGCAGATTAAGAAGATCAAGGGACAGGGGGCTCCAGCACCTAGAAAAGAAAAGCTGGCTGAGAGAGAATCAGCAGAAGAACAAGAGATGGATGCAGTAGAATACAGAGTTAGACGTTCTACTACTAAAGAGGCTCCTGTTAGACATGGCAAGAGAGATGCCAACGGACTTACAGATATCGAAAGAGCGGCAGCAGCTAAGGCTAGAGCTCAGAGATCTGCAAAAAAATAATTAATATGCAATATTTCCATTAATTTATTAATTAATGTTTAGAGCAAAGAAAGTAAAGTAACTAAAGGGGTATAAAGTTTACTGATGTTCGATAAATTCGAAAGCATTATAAATCAATATTTTTCAGTGCTTCATATGCCTGTTGTACGTGTTACAGACGTTGTTGAGGTTATTATTATCTCCTTCGTTGTGTACCACATCTTAGTATGGATTAGAAACACTAGAGCTTGGTCACTTCTTAAGGGCGTGATTGTTATTATCGTGTTCCTTCTTCTTGCTGCCATCTTCAACATGAACACAATCCTCTGGATAGCAGAAAAATGCTTGTCAGTTGCAGTTATTGCAATTGTAGTAGTTCTCCAGCCAGAGCTTAGACGTGCTCTTGAACAGATTGGTAGAAAGAATATCCTTTTTTCACTTATTAATGCTGATCAGAATCACCCTACAGGTAGATATTCTGACCATTCTATAGATGAGATTGTTAAGGCAACATTTGCCATGGGACGTGTTAAGACAGGTGCCCTTATGGTATTTGAGTGTAGTGAATCACTTGCTGAATATGAGAAGACAGGTATCAGTATTGATGCCAGCATCTCTAGTCAGCTTCTTATAAACATATTTGAACACAACACACCTCTTCATGATGGTGCTGTTATCTTTAGGAACGACAGAGTAGTATCTGCTACCTGTTATCTTCCTCTTTCAGACAATCGCAACCTAAGTAAAGCTCTTGGTACAAGACACAGAGCTGGTGTGGGTATATCTGAAGCTACTGATTCCCTTACTGTTATCGTTTCTGAAGAGAATGGTAAGGTTAGTGTTGCATACAAGGGTGAACTCTACAGTGGTCTTAATCAGGAAGGACTTCGTGAGAAGCTTGAACTGATTCAGAACAAGAATGAAGAGGAAACAAAGAAACCGCGGAGGATAAGGTTAAAGACTAATGAGAAAAAAACTGACGAAAAATCTAGGTCTTAAGATTCTGTCAGTGCTTATATCCTTTGCTGTATGGCTATTGGTTGTAAACATTGACGACCCAGTTATATCAACAACTTATAGTGGAGTGCAGGTTGATTTTATCAATGCGGATGCACTTACTGATCAGGGTAAGACCTATGAAATCATAGACAATACAGATGTTATTAGCGTTACTGTAACAGGTAAGCGTTCTTATGTTGAGTCTATTAGTAAAGAGAATATTAGAGCTGTAGCAGATTTATCTAACATATCCTACACAGGTAATGTAGATATTGCCCTTTCAACTAACAAGAACTTTGATAAGCTTGATTCCCTTAAGGGTAACCGTTCAAGTGTAAGTATCGATGTTGAAAGTCTTAAAACTATCCATCTTCCAATCAATGTAGAGGTTGCTGGAGATCCTGCTGATGGCTATGTAGTAGGAGATGTTACTACCAACCAGAATACAATTAAGATATCTGGTCCAGAGTCAATTATCTCAACTATAGCTAAGGCTCAGACAGAAGTAAGTGTTGGCTCTAGAACATCTGATATATCAACAACAGCTGATATCAGACTTTACGACTCAAAGGACAAGGAAGTTGAGTCTTCGTACATAACAACTAATATTAAATCGATTAATATAGGTGTATCTATACTTGCTACTAAGTCAGTACCTGTAGAGTACAACTACTCAGGTAACCCTGAACAGGGATATATGGTTGCTTCTGATCCAGACAGTAACTACAAGAATATCTACATAGCTGGTAAGCAGTCAGATCTTGATAGAGTATCATCTATTATGGTTCCAGGAACTGCTATTAACGTAGATGGACTTAGTGCTCCACTTAAGACAAGCGTAGATATTAGCAAGTATCTTCCAGATGGAATCAGGTTCTCAGATCCAGACTTTAGTGGTCAGGTATCTGTAACTGTAGATATTCAGAAGACTATCGAGAAGGAATATAACATTAAGACTGCAGATATAAGTATTCTTAACCTTCCTTCTGATTTAGAAGCTGAGATAGAAGTAACAAATGACGATGAAGATAATCCATCTACTATGACTATTAAGACAGTCGGTATTAAAGAGGTTCTTGATGGATTAACTGCAAATCAGATACTTGCATCTATAGATATTGATGAGTATCTTAAGACTGTTCAGGCTGATGAGCTTGCAGCAGGAAAGTATCAGATGGAACTGAATCTTGTTTTACCAGATAAGGTACTTCCGGCAGAAAGTTATTATGTAACAGTAAAAGTATCTAAAAAAGAGGATTAAGATTCTAAGTATGACGCATGCCGTGATGCTTGAGATATATATACCTTAGTGTTATAATGCTAATGTTAGGGTCTGCATTTAGAAGGTAGTGACAGACTTAAAGGGGTAGATTTAATGATATGGGAGGATTACTATGGTAAGCCAGAAAGTTACAATTAAAAATCCAACAGGGCTACACCTACGTCCCGCAGGAAACCTATGTAAAGAGGCGATGAAGTTCAGATCGCTAATTACATTTACGTTTAAAGATAATACTGCTAATGCAAAGAGTGTACTTAGTGTCCTCGGTGCATGCGTAAAGTGTGGAGATGAGATAGAGTTTGTCTGTGAAGGAGAAGACGAGCAGGAAGCTCTTGAAAGTCTTGTACAGGCTATTGAAGGTGGCCTGGGAGAATAATTAAAAAGTCTATCTTACAGCCCACTATATAATAGTGGGCTTTTTTATGCAATTTTATTATATGGAGGAAATAGATATGCTTAATTACAAGAGATATCAGAGAGTTCCTGTAGAGAAATTCCCTGAGAGAACATGGCCTAACAAGGAGATCGAAAAGGCTCCTATCTGGTGTAGTGTTGACCTACGTGATGGCAATCAGGCTCTAATTGATCCTATGGTTGTATCAGAAAAGATAGAGATGTTCAACTACCTAATTAAGCTAGGATTTACAGATATAGAGGTTGGTTTCCCAGCAGCAAGCCAGATTGAGTATGACTTCTTAAGACAGCTTATTGATAGAAAGATGGTTCCTGACAATGTTAAGATTCAGGTTCTTACTCAGTGTAGAGAAGAGCTTCTTGATAGAACATTCGAGTCTATTCAGGGTCTTAAGCAGGCTATAGTTCATATTTACAACTCAACATCAGTTCTTCAGAGAGATGTTGTATTTGGCAAGTCTAAAGAAGAGATAAAGCAGATTGCAATAGATGGTACTAACATGGTTAAGGAACGTGCCAAGAATTTTGATGGTGAGATTATCCTTGAGTACTCTCCAGAAAGCTTCACCGGTACAGAACTTGATTATGCAGTAGAAGTTTGCAATGCAGTTATCGATACATGGGAGCCAACGCCAGATCACAAGATGATTATTAACCTTCCATCTACTGTTGAGATGACAACTCCTAATGTATTTGCAGATAGAATTGAGTGGGCTTCTAACCACCTTCACAGACGTGATAGTGTTATCCTTTCAGTTCACCCACACAATGATAGAGGTGAAGGTATTGCTACAGCAGAGCTTGCACTTCTTGCAGGTGCTGATCGTATGGAAGGTACACTTTTCGGTAATGGTGAGAGAACAGGTAACGTTGATATCGTTACTCTTGCTTACAATATGTTCTCACAGGGTATCAACCCAGAACTTAACCTTGATAATGTTAACGAAGCTATTGAGATATATGAAAGATGCTGCAAGCTTCCTATTCATCCAAGACATCCATATGCTGGTAAGTTAGTGTTTACTGCATTCTCAGGTTCACACCAGGATGCTATCAACAAGGGTGTTCATGCTATGAAGGAAAGAAATAGCGAGATATGGCAGGTTCCATACCTTCCTATCGACCCAGCTGATATAGGTAGAGAGTACGAACCAATCGTTCGTATTAACTCTCAGTCAGGTAAGGGCGGCGTAGCATTTGTTATGGATACATACTACGGATTTAAGCTTCCTAAGGGAATGCACAGAGAATTCGCTGATGTTATTCAGGAGATATCTGAGAAGCAGGGTGAAGTATCACCAGAAACAATTATGGAGAAGTTCCGTGAAGAGTACCTTATGAAGAAGGAACCAATTCACTTCCTTAAGCTTAAGGTTGATGATACATCTTCAGAATCTGAGACAGAGTATGATACAAAGGTAACTGTTACATATTCACTTAACGGAAAAGAGTCAACATTCTCTTCTGATGGTAACGGTCCTATCGATGCTGTTAAGAGAGGACTTATTAAGGTATTCGGAGTTGAGATTAAGATTCTTGATTACGAAGAGCATGCACTTCAGGCTGGTTCTAACTCACAGGCTGCTGCTTACATCCATATGCTTGATTCTAAGAGTGGTGCAGCAACATACGGCGTAGGCGTAAGCTCTAATATTACAAGAGCTTCTGTAAGAGCTATATTCTCAGCATTTAACAGACTTGGACTTGCTAACTAGTTCACAGTAGATTACATATTAGGGATGGATATTGTATGAAGAAAATTATTGTTACAGGTTGCAATGGTCAGCTTGGTAGAGCAATCAATGTTGTGTACGCTGGAGACAGCGAATATGAATTAATTAATACTGATGTAGAACAGCTTGATATTACTAATGTTGAAGCTGTTATGAACTTCGTAGCTGATAACCAGCCATATGCTATTATCAACTGTGCAGCTCACACTAATGTCAATGCCTGCGAAAGTCAGGAAGACCTTGCATATAAGATCAATGCTATAGGACCTAGAAACCTTAGTATTGCAGCAAAGAGTGTAGGAGCAAAGCTTGTACATATCTCTACAGATTATGTATTCCCTGGCGAGAATAGAGAGAAGCCTTATACAGAGTTTGATCAGGTAGGACCTCAGTCTATGTATGGTACTACTAAGCTTGCAGGTGAGAACTTTGTTAAGCAGTTTGCAGATAAGTTCTTTATTATCCGTACAGCATGGCTTTACGGCGATGGTAAGAACTTCGTTAAGACTATGCTTGGTGCAGCAAAGACTAATGATGTAGTTAAAGTTGTTGATGATCAGATTGGTAGTCCAACATCAGCTATGGAACTTGCAAGAGCTATTAAGAAACTTCTTCCAACAGACAACTATGGTTTATTCCACGGCACATGTGAAGGAGTTTGTAGCTGGGCTGATTTTACAGAAGAGTTCTACAGACTTGCAGGAGTAACAACAAAGGTTCAGCGTATCACAAGTGATGAATATCCATCACCTGCTAAGAGACCAGCATATTCAGTTCTTGAAAACTATATGTTTAAGCTTACTACAGATATTCAGTTTGCAGACTGGAAGGATGCAATCAAAGAATATATGGAATCTGGTTTAGCAGATAAGTAATATAAATTACGTGGCAGAGGCTGCGCAGGAAGATATATTAAGGAGAATAAAGTTAATATGAATTTAGATGACAAGATTTATGTAGCAGGACACAGAGGATTAGTTGGTAGCGCTATAGTAAGATCACTTGAAAGAAAAGGCTATAAGAATGTTATAGGCAGAACTCACAGTGAGCTTGATCTTAAAGATCAGGTTGCAGTTAGAAACTTCTTTGAAACAGAGAAGCCAGATGTAGTTGTACTTGCAGCTGCTAAGGTTGGTGGTATCAATGCTAACAACACAGCACCTGCTGATTTTGCTTACGAGAATCTTCAGATTCAGTGTAACGTAATTAAGTGTTGTCATGACTTCAAGGTTAAGAAGTTATTATTCCTTGGATCTACATGTATCTATCCAAAGATGGCTCCACAGCCAATCCCAGAAGATGCACTTCTCACAGGTCCACTTGAGCAGACTAATGAAGCATACGCAATCGCTAAGATTTCTGGTATGCAGATGTGTAAATACTTTAAGCGTCAGTATGGTGACAACTTCATAAGCTGTATGCCTACTAACCTTTACGGACCATATGATAACTATGAACTTTCAGGTTCACACGTTCTTCCAGCTATGATTCGTAAGTTCCATGAAGCTAAGGTAAACGGTGCTCCTACTGTAGAACTTTGGGGTACAGGTTCACCACTTCGTGAATTCTTATATGTTGATGATATGGCAGATGCTTGCGTATTCCTTCTTGAGAACTATGACGGAGAGCAGCATGTTAATATTGGTACAGGTAAGGAAGTTACTATTAAAGAACTTGCTGAACTTGTAAAGAAGACAGTTGGTTTTGAAGGTGAAATCGTATGGAATAAGGATATGCCAGATGGTACACCTAGAAAACTCTGTGATGTAACTAAGTTACACAGCCTTGGATTTATGCATAAGGTTGACCTTGAAGAAGGTGTCAAACTTGCATATGACTGGTTCAAGGAGAATGTATCTAGCGCCAGAATGTAGGTTCAATGGTTTATTTAGCTCCTGTTTTCTTAATCATAATTTCATATTTGGCAGGAGAGTTATTTTGTAAGATTTTCTGCGATAATACAAAGAATCTTGTGGAGAAATGCCTGATCGGTACCCTGTTTGTCCTTATATCTTGGGGACTATATGTTACCATTATGCGTGGCTTCACAGATTCTTTTAGTTCTATCGCATGGTCTTATAGCGTTTTTCTATTGGCACTTTTTACAGCTGCCCTTCTATTCTCATGGAAGAACATAAAAAAGAATCTTGAGGTTAAGAATGTTTCATCATTATGGCCTGTAGTAATATGTCTTTCTATTATTCTTGTTCAGTTTCTGGCTATAGCCCTTGTAAAACCTAATACTGTTTATGACTATACTCTGGAGACAGTAAATACAACACTGGCTACAGATAATCTTTTTGATTACCATCCAGGTATGGGAATCTTAGTTGAATATGCAGTATCTGACCGTGGAAAGCTTGTTACACTTCCACTTTTTTACGCTTACTTATCTAAGATATTTGGCGGTCACCCAGCAAGAATCGTATATATGATGATTCCTATGTGGGGCATATTACTTAACTTTATGGTATATGGTCTTTGGGCAGATGGACTTCTTGAAGATGATAAGGAAAAGGGCTCTAAAAAGACACTCTTTTTAGTTGGACTTGGATTACTTAATCTTGGTGGTCTCTTTGTGAATGAAAGTGTATTTTACTACATAATGGAAAAAGGCTTTACTGGAAAAAGTATATGCTACAACATGATTATCCCATACATAATTTATCTTGCTCATAACATAGTAGTTAAGAAAAGATATAAGGATATAATCTATCTTCTTATGGCAGTGGGTTCAACTATTGCAATTACAGATATACAAACAGGTCTTGTGCCTGCCCTTATTTGCCTTGCTGTTATGACTATAATAGCTTTAGTTTATAAGATCGGAGGTATGATTAAATGGCGATAATAAGTGCTGTTCAAAAATCCTTCGATATGGCTTCAGGAAGTGTAGGTCTTTCAGCATTATTTATGGCTGGCCTTATTCTTCTCTGGTACGTTATGCGTGAAAAGAAGAAAGAAGTAACAGGTCTCTTTTGGTACGGACTTGTTATGCTTATATTTGTTATCAATCCTTTATACATTATTCTTATTGAGAAGAAAGCTCCACAGCTTAAGGTAGATAATTTATATTTATGGCTTATTCCAACAGCACCGGTTCTTCTTTATTCATTGGTATCAACTATTGCCTATATGAAGAATCACGTTAAAAGTAAGATGCAAAAATCAGCTTTTATAGTAGGTATAATTGCTGTATTCGTCCTAGCTATTACAACATCTTATTCAGGATTCTCTATATCATTTACTGATAAGTTCTCATACTTTGATGAGAGCGAAGAACAGGTTTTTGAAGAGATAGATAAGATGAGAAACTATAGAAGTCTGGACTTTGTTACTATAGTTGGACCTGAAGAGATAGTTGAAGATGCCCGTAAGTATAGCGGATATTTCAATACACTATATGGTAAGGAGATGTGGAGAGGAAGCTTCGACCCACAGTTTACCTATTCATACGAAGCATGGCAGTATGACCTATACCATAATATATCCAAGGCACATAACCACTACGAAGAGATAGCTGAGTGCAGCTTTAGAAATGACTGCCAGGCTATAGTCCTTGATAGACACTTATTTAACAAGAACGGTGTGGAGATTCCAGAATCTCTTGCAAATAGATATTACCTAAGTTTTGAAAATGATGACTACTTACTTTACCTAAGGTCATCAGCTAAGAATGAGGATTCATAATGGACAATAATCAGGAATTAGTCAGCATAATTATCCCTATGTACAATGCTGAAAAGTACATAGGACAGACTATAAAAAGCATACTTACTCAGACATATAAGAACTACGAGATTATTATCGTAGATGATAACAGTACTGATAAGAGTGTAGAAGTTGTTTCTAAGCTTATAAGTCAGGAAAATTCCAAGATTAGACTTATATCTGATCAGAAGCTTGGAACCGCAGCCAGAGCCAGAAACTGTGGTATTAAGGCTGCAAATGGCAGATATATCTGCTATCTTGACGCTGACGACTTATGGAAGCCTACTAAGCTTGAGAAAACTATTGCTCTTTTAAATAAGAGAAATGGAGCATTTGCATTTACAGCTTATGAATTTGGGGATGAGTTTGCTAAAGGAACAGGTAAAATCGTTAGGGTTCCACAGACACTAAGCTATGAGAAGGCTCTTTCAAGAACCATTATCTTCACTTCAACAGTTATGTTTGATATGAAGAAGATAAGCAAAGAAGAGATATATATGCCTGATATTAAGAGTGAGGATACAGCTTCCTGGTGGAAGATACTTAGAAGTGGCTATACTGCTTATGGCCTTAATGAGAATCTGGTTACCTATAGAAGGCTTGAAAAGAGCTTATCTTCAAACAAGATAGAGGCTATTCGCCGAATCTGGTTCCTGTATAGAAAACAGGAGAAGCTCCCACTTATAAAGAGCCTTACATGCTTATTTGGCTGGGCATATCGTGCAACATTTAGGCGTTTATAAGCATTGCACCTAAAGGATGTTATTAAACATCCTTTTATTATGCGCAGGCGTTAGCCCCCTGCCCTCAGGTTGTCATAATGTAGGATAAATGCTATAATTTTAGGGATTATTGTAAACTAAGAGGCTGGAGAAAATGAAGAAATTAGATTCTTCCAGAAGATTAATTATATTAATTCTATCAGTATTAAGTCTTATGGGCCAGGTAGCAGCATATGCTTACTGCTGGTTCAACACATATAAAGCTTCCGTAGCGATGGTATTCTGGATCAAGGGTGATATCCTTATGATCGCAATATATACAGCGCTTCTCTTTTTGGTTTCCAAAATGTACGGAGGCATGCGAATAGGTTATCTCAAAGCCTGGGAGGTATTCTTCTCACAGGTATTCTCAACATTCTGTGTCAATGTTATATCGTACGCTATCATATCCCTTATGTCAGCAAAGCTTGTTAATCCAGCAACTATGCTTACACTTATGGGAGTTGATATTGTTTGGATTGGTATCTGGACTGCTATTAGCCAGGCATTCTACACTATGCTTTTCCCACCAAGGGATATGGTTCTTGTTAGTGGTGACAGATCACCAGAATATATTCTTGATAAATTCGCCTCTAGACCAGAGAAATATAACATATGCAAGATTATGAATATTAGCGAAGGTGTAGAAGCAATCATAGAAGAGATTCAGAAGAGATATGATGGTGTAGTTCTTTGGGATATCCCTATGAAGCAGAGAAATCAGCTTCTCAAGTTCTGTTATGGCCACAATATCAGAGTTTATCTTATGCCCAAGATTTCTGATGTTATTATCAAAGGCTCAACTGAGATGCATATCTTTGATACTCCAATTTATCTTACAAGAGAATATTCACTCAAGTTTGAAGAAAGATTTGCAAAGAGGGTTATAGACCTTGTTTGTTCACTTATTCTCTTTGTTATAGCTTCACCATTTATGCTTATTACAGCTATTCTTATTAAGCTTTACGACGGTGGCCCTGTGCTTTATAAGCAGACAAGATGTACTATCGGCGGTAAGGAGTTTAAGATTCTTAAGTTTAGAAGTATGAAGGTTGATGCTGAGAAAGACGGCGTTGCCAGACTTGCTAAGAAGAATGACGACCGTATAACACCAATTGGTAAGTTTATTCGTGCAGTTAGAATCGATGAACTTCCACAGATAATTAACATATTAAAGGGCGATATGTCCTTTGTTGGCCCTAGACCAGAACGTCCTGAGATTATAAAGCAGTATGAAGATGAGATGCCTGAATTCGTATATCGTATGCGTGTAAAGGCTGGACTTGCTGGATATGCTCAGGTTTATGGTAAATACAACACTACTCCATACGATAAGCTTAAACTGGATCTTGCTTATATTGAAAACTATTCAGTTTGGCTTGATATAAAGATTATGCTTCTTACACTTAAGATACTTCTTAAACCGGAAAGTACTGAAGGTGTAGATGCTACTCAGACAACAGCAGCTAAGACTAGTTCGGAAAGTTCTACTGCTGATAGTTCTGAAACTACAAAGGGGTAGTATATGAAAGACTATATGCGTGAAGACATGGATAGTAGAAATATTGCTATTCTTACTCTTAAAAAAATATGGCTGGCCTTTGTGATTGCTATAGTCACAGCTGGCCTCTTTTTAGGTATTTACCTGTTAAAAACAAAGGTATTTAACGGGGCAGATGTCTATAGATCTGATGCACTTTATAAAATCGACTTTGATGATGAGAAGTATGATTCAACTATCATCTTCTACAATGACTATACATGGAATGATGTTATAGATGCAGATATTATAGCTGGCAAGGTGGCAGAAAAGACTGGACTATCGAAGGAAGATATTGCAGCAGCAACTTCGGTACCAACTATGTCAGATATCACTCTTTTCCATGTGTATGTTGATGCTAGTGATAGTAGCAAAGCGGAAACTATCCAGGCAGGTCTGGAAGAAGCACTTGCAAGCTTCGCTGAAAGTGAAGAAGGTTTTGTATCGATTACAAAATGGGACCAGAAGAAAACATATATTTATAAAGATGCCAGCCATGCAGGCAGAGTAGCTGTCTTTGGCTTTGTTATAGGCTTAATTATTGGATATATCGTAGTAAGATTCATGGTTATTATAGGTCAGGATACCAAAGAGGTTAATGATGAAGAGTAATAATACCTTACAGGTTCTGGTTTCAGCTATGAATGCTAACTGCCAGCAGCTTGTAGAAAAGATGAATATTAAGTCTGATGCTATTATCATCAACCAGTGCGATAAGGTAGGCTATCAGGAACAGCATCTTAATGAGGGCACAGTACGTTTCTTTGACATGAATGAAAGAGGCGTAGGACTTAGCAGGAACAATGCTCTTCTTAGAGCTACTGGAGATATAGTTTTATTTTCTGACGAAGATATTACCTATGATGATGATTATGTAAGCAAGGTTCTTGATGCATTTGAAAAACACAGTGATGCAGATATGCTTCTCTTTAATATAAGAGTTTGCGAAAGTAGAAGAACTTACTATACAACTAAGGAAACGAAGATAGGCTGGTATAACTGTGGCCGCTATCCAACATACAGCTTTGCTATTAGAAGAGAAAAGCTTCATAAAAGTGGAGTAACATATTCTCTCTTATTTGGAGGGGGAGCTAAGTATAGCGCAGGAGAAGACAGCCTCTTTATTAAAGATTTGCTTAGAAAGAAGTTTAAGATTATAGCTCTTCCTATAGAGATTGGTCAGGAGGCAGAAAGAGAATCTACCTGGTTTAATGGCTACACAGAGAAGTTTTTCTTTGACAGGGGAGTTCTTTATCACTTCTTATATGGAAAGCTTGCTAAGCTGTTTGCTTATAGATTTATTATGGCTAAGAAGTCATTCATGTGTAAAGAGATTGCTCCTAAGAAGGCTCTAAGCCTTATGATGGACGGAATAAAAGAGGCTAAGAATTGATATTATACATTACAGTAGCTGTTATCAGTTTAATATTGTCTGTGCCTGTAATCTCTAAGAGAACTATGCTAAGTGATGGGATAGCAGCAAGAAGCCGTCAGGCCTATCTTAATATGGTTTGCCTTCTTGCATCAGGTCTTATACTTGCTACAGTATCACTTTTTAGAATCAATACTGGTAATGATTATGTAGGCTATATAGAAAAGTTCCATGATGCTTTTTATAACATACATGTTGTAACAGAACCGGGATTTAATATTATAACCAAGCTTGTATATTGGTTTACAGGCTATGAAGCATACCTTGTAGTATTTGCTATTTTTTCTATAGCAACAGTAGCAGTATTTATAGCTGCTATGTATAGAGACAGCAGGGATTATCTCTTAACCTTCTTTCTCTTTATGTGCTTTGGATACTACTTCCAGTCACTTAATACTATGAGATACTATCTGGCACTGGCCATAGTTCTTTATAGTCTTCACTATGTAAGAACAAAAAGATATGTAGCCTTTGTGGTAACAGTAGTTGTTGCCTCTATGTTCCATAAGTCCAGTCTGGTGGTTATACCATTATTTATTATTGCCAGACTTAATCTTAAGAGATGGCATTATATAGCTGCTGCTGTAGTGGCTTTATCAGGACTTGTTTTAAAGAAACAGTACCTGGCTCTTATAGTAAAGCTTTATCCAACATATGTTAACGAGCAGGAGGCTCTTAGCCTTGGCTCAGCAACACTTATGAGTATAATTCGTATTGCCTTAGTACTTGCCTGCGCATTATACATAGCTTTAAAGAACAAAGATGATAATGAAGATGAAAGCATAAAAAGTGAGAAGAAGTTATATTTTAACCTAAACTATATGGCCCTTCTTCTTTATACCTGCTTCTCATTTGTTCCTTACTTATCACGTATTGGATACTTCTTAATTATCTGTCAGATATATTACATACCTATGATGATTGCATCTATATCTAATGATAAGAAGAGAAAACTTCTTAGACTTGCTGTTATAGTTTGCGGAATAGTCTTCTTTGGCATCTTTTTATACAAGGCCTACGATATTAGTATTCGTATTCTTCCATATCATACATGGCTTGGAAAAGATATTAATTTTATTCCGGTAGTGGAATATAACTTCTTTGATATTTGGAAGTAAAGATAGTTCAAACAGTGAACTAAATAAAAGTATTTATGAGATTTTCGATAATAGTTGTCTGCCTTAATGCAGGAGAAAAATTATATAGTACATTAGATAGTATTCTTAAGCAGACTAATAAAGACTACGAAGTAGTAATTAAAGATGGATTATCTACAGATGACTCTGTTAGCAGACTTCAAAGTAAGTTACTAGATGGCACCTTGGGTGAATTAGTTCCATCCAGCAAAGATAGTTCACAAGATGAACTAAAAGAAAGAATACATATTTACTCAGAAAAAGATAAGTCTATATATGATGCTATGAATCAGGCTGTTCGCTATGCAAAGGGAGACTATTATATCTTCCTTAACTGCGGCGACTTATTTGCATCAGAAAGAGTTTTAGAAGATACGGCTGGGGCTATGGAAAGCCAAGCTGATATCTACTACGGAGATATGATTCGTAGTGGCTGCGATCAGGTTATAGCTTCGTATCCAGAAATTACAGACTTTGTGTGCTACCGTAATATTCCATGTCATCAGGTTTGCTTTTATAGTAAGAAGATGTTTGAGGAAAGAGGCTACGATTTATCTTTTCCAATACGTGCAGACTACGAGCATTTCTTATGGTGTAAGTATGAGAAGAAGGCAAGCTTTGCATATACAGGCACTGTAGTTTGTATATATGAGGGCAACGGATTCTCAGAAACCAAGGATAACGAGAAAGCTGCTTTACTTGAACATAAGACTATAACTAACAGATACCTTGGTAAGAAGTGTATATTATATAAGTTTATTATGATTATTACCCTGCAAAAGCTTAGAAAGAAGATGGCTGAAAGCAAGGCATTTGCTGGCTTATATCAAAAACTGAAAGGTTTTATATATGGAAAAAGAAAAGCTTAGGGTACTCTGGTTATGTAATATGATGCCAGGCTTTGTAAGTAGAAGCCTTGGTATGAAGGGTACCAATAAGGAAGGCTGGATTGAAGGCTGCCTTCAGATGGTAAAAACCAATAAAGATATAGAACTGGCAATCGCATTCCCAACACAGGCAGATAATATTATTAGAGAGACTAAACAGGGAATAAAGTTTTTTGGTTTTGTTGAGGATGTAAACCATCCTGAGAAGTATGACAGCACAGTAGAGGCTGCCCTTGGTTTAATCTGCGAAGAATATAACCCAGACGTTATTCATATATTTGGTACAGAGTTTCCACATGCACTTGCTATGTTAAGACTTGGGGAGTGGAAGTCCAGAACTGTTATTCATCTTCAGGGTATTATGGAAAGATGCGCTCAGGTTTATGAGGCAGGTATTCCTAAAGATGTATTTGAAGGACTTACCTTTAGAGATGTAATTAAGCATGACTCTATAGTTCAGCAGAAAGAGAAGTATACAAGACGAGCTCTTAATGAACGCAAGGTTCTTTTAGAGGCGCAGAATGTATGTGGACGTACTGCATTTGATAAGGCATTTATGGAGGAGATTAATCCTTCATGTAGATATTTTGGACTTAATGAAACTCTTAGAAGTGATTTCTATGGACAAGAGTGGAATAGGGAGAATATAACTCCTCACACCATATTCTTAAGTCAGGGTAACATACCTCTTAAGGGTGCCCACTTTGCTATAGAGGCTATAAATCTTGTTAAGAAGAAGTATAGCGATGTAAGACTTTTAATAGCAGGTGACAAGATTACATCATATGAAACCTTTAAGGATAAGCTTAAGATTTCTTCATATGGTAAATACCTTCGTAACCTTGTTGTTAAGAATAACTTAGAAGATGACGTTACATTCATAGGTTCAATTAGTGCAAGAAAGATGCTTTCTACCTTCCTTTCAAGCGAGATATTCCTTATGGGTTCAGTTATAGAAAACTCACCTAACTCACTTGGAGAGGCTATGATACTTGGTATGCCTTGTATCGCATCTAACGTAGGTGGTATACCTTCTCTTTGCACTGACAGAAAAGAAGTACTTATGTATGACCCATACAACTCTGCAGAACTTGCAGACAGAATTATAGAATTATTCGAGCATCCAGAGCTTGAAGACCAGCTTAGAATAGCTGCAAGAAACAGAGCTCTCCTTACACACGATTCTATTGCTAACTATAAGATGCTCCTTTGGATATATGAAACTATTGCCGCTAGATAGGCGCTGGAGAATAAGTTGAAAGTTACTTTCGTTACTAATTACATGACACATCATCAATTACCATTTGCTGAAGCTATGTACAAGCAGCTTGGGGATGACTTTGTCTTTATTGAGACCAATGCCATGGATGAAGAACGTAAGAACATGGGATGGACACTTAACCAGTCAGACTATCCATATATAAAGCAGTATGAAGATTATGTATATGATGATCTGATTATGGATAGTGATGTAGTTATCCTTGGCGGAACTCATCCAGTGTATATAAGACACCGAATTGCAGCTGGCAAGTTAACATTCAGATACTTTGAAAGACTATTTAAGAAAGGACAGTTTAAGGCTTATATCCCTTCATCATATAGACGTAATAAGAAGGAACATGCTGACTGTAAAGATAAGCCATTCTATCTTCTTTGCGCCGGAGCTTATGTTGCTTCGGATTTTGCAATCTTTGGAGCCTATCCAGACAAGATGTATAAGTGGGGGTATTTTCCAAAGACAGAGACTCTTGATATAGACAAAGTTATTGAGGAAAAAGAGCCAGGTTCTATTCTTTGGACTGGCAGGATGATTGACTGGAAACAGCCAGTTCAGCCTCTTTTGGCAGCAGATATATTAAAGAAAGAAGGTAAGAACTTTCATCTTACTATGATTGGCCAGGGACCATATAGAAGTAAAGTGGAGGACTATATAGATAGTCATAATTTAAAAGATGAAGTTACTCTTGTGGACTTTGTTAGCCCAGAAGAGATTAGAGAATATATGAAAAAATCTTCTATATATCTTATGACTAGTACAGGACAGGAAGGCTGGGGCGCAGTTGTTAATGAGGCTATGGGCTGTGGCTGTGGACTTATTTCATCATATGGAGCAGGTGCAACTCCATATCTTGTTAAGCAATCGTTAAATGGGCTTATATACAATTTTAAAAGTCATAAAGAACTTGCCCTGTGCATCGACGATTTATTAGATAATCCAGATAAGGCAAAAAGACTTGGTAAAGCCGCTTATGAAACCATAGTTAATATGTGGAATGCTTCGAATGCTGCCAATCGTTTTATTGCCCTATCCTCGAAACTTCTTGAAGGTAAGTCATTCTTTGAAGAAGAAGGACCTCTTTCTAAAGCGGAGAATATCAGCATGAGACATGCATACAAGTTATGCAGAAAGGACGAGGTGATATGAAAGTAGTATTTGTATCAAACTATTTGAATCATCATCAGATTCCTTTTTGTAACGCATTATCTAAGCAAAAGGATATTGATCTGACATTTATCCAGATGGAGATGATGGAAAGAGAAAGAGTATCTATGGGATGGGCCATAGATATTAAAGACTATGACTATGCAAGGGGCTACTATGATGACCCTGTTGATTGTCAGAAAGTTATAGATAATAGCGATATCGTTATCTGGGGCGGCGTAGAAGATGAGAAATACATAAAGCCAAGACTTAATAGTGGGAAGATAACACTTAGATATAGTGAGCGAATCTATAAGGAAGGCCAGTGGAAGTTTATAACTCCAAGAGGTCTTATAAAGAAATATAACGACCATGTTAAATATAGAAAATCCAAAGTATATCTTATGTGTGCTGGAGGATATGTAGCATCAGATTTTAATCTTATACATGCTTATCCAGGAAAGATGTATAACTGGGGCTATTTTCCTAAGATTGATTCTTACGATATAGATAACCTTATAGCTTCTAAGGGATATAGCGAAAAGGATGAAGATAAGAAACTTGAGCTTATGTGGTCTGGAAGGATAATTAACTGGAAACATCCTGACTATGCTGTTGAAGCGGCAAGACTGCTTATGGCTCATAATATAGATTTCCATATGACTATTATCGGCGAAGGCCCTCTTAGAGAGAGACTGGAAGCTACAGCTGAGGCTTATGGCGTAACTGATAAGATAACATTTATGGGATTTAGAACTCCTGAGAAAGTAAGGGAGTACATGCAGCAGGCAGATATCTACATGCTTACCAGTGATCAGAAAGAAGGCTGGGGCGCTGTACTTAATGAAGCTATGAACTGTGGCTGCGCAGTAGTGTGTGGATCAGGTTCAGGCTCCGTAGTATCTATGGCACTGCATGAGAAGAATGCCATGGTATATAGAGACAGGGATATAGGTGAGTTCCTTAAATATATAGGAGAACTTGCTGAAGATAAAGAAAAAAGAGCAAAACTTGGAAAAGAAGCTTACAAGACTGTGAAGGAAGTTTGGAATCCTGAAGTAGCAGCTGAAAGATTCAGGGATTTTGCAAATGAACTATTGTTGGGGAGAATTAAAGAATACGAGAAAGGACCTCTTAGTAAGGCTGAGATAGTCTCGCCTATAAGGGGATATAGATACACTAGAAGATGGAAGAACTTATAAGCGTAGTTGTACCTGTATACAACAAAAAAGAGTACCTGAGAAAATGCATCGATTCTATTCTTGCCCAGACATATACCTATCTTGAGATTATTCTCGTAGATGATGGTTCAACGGATGGTTCAAGTGAGATACTTGATGAATACGAACTTCATGATAAGAGAGTCAGAGTAGTTCATAAGGAGAATGGCGGCTTATCATCTGCCAGAAACAGAGGTATCAAGGAAGCCAGAGGAAAGTACGTAGGCTTTGTTGATGCTGATGACTATATTGAGAAGGATATGTATGCTAATCTTTGTAAGGCATACAAGGATTATCCAGATATAACATTTGCTCAGATTATGAGTCAGAATGTTATGGAGTTTGGAAAAGTTTTCTCACCTATTCTTAAGAATAGTGGAGAGACTGTTATTATGGAGAAGCGTGATTACTTTAAAGAACTTCTTCTTCATATTGGTGACAGCTCATTCTGTACTAAACTTTTTAGAAATGAGTGGCTCTATAATTACAAGTTTACAGAGGGAGAACTTAATGAAGACTTCGAACTTCTCCTTCGAATGATGAATGATATTGAAAAGGTTGCAACTATAGAGAAACTTGGGTATAACATAGTTCTTAGTGGTGAAAGTATCACAAGAGGTTCATACAATCCTAAGCTTTATGAAGATATGATGAAGCATGTGGATGAGGCTAGAGCACTTGTAGAGACACGTTACCCATTCTTACAGGTTGCCATGACTAAGTTTGAACTTACACAGTGCCTTGATTTCTTACTTCATGTGCCAGTTGAGCAGATGGTTGATAAGAATGAACTTTATGTAAGATGTAGGGATACAGTTAAGAAGTCAAAGAAGGATATAAAAGAGAATCCTTACTTTGATGAGAGACAGAGAAAGAATCTTGGTATTCTTGCCTCATACCCTATGCCTATGGTAAGAAAGGCCCATAAACTTGTTATGAAGGTTAGGGACAACTAGTGTGACAGGTCCAGAACCTACTTGGACATGGCTCTAAAAGATAAGCTAAAAAAGATAAAAGTGGAGAGATAAAGTGATTAAAATATTTAAGAAGATGAATCTTTTGCTTGATAAGAAGCAGAAGAGATTCATGATAGTGCTCATTATTATGATGCTTGTAGGTGCAGTTTTGGAGACAGCATCTATATCTATCGTTATACCTGTTGTGGCCCTTGTTATGGACCAGGACGCAGTTATGAATAATGAACTGGTAGCTTCACTTTATCGTTTTCTTGGATTTTCAACTCCAAGGGCATTTACCATATTTATTATGATGTCCCTTGTTGTTGCATTCATATTTAAAAATATCTTCTTATACATCCAGCAGAAGGTATTATTCAGATTCATATATACTAACCAGTTCAGAACCAGCGAGCGTATGATGAAGAACTATCTTCGCCGTGGTTATGAATATTATCTTAATGCTGACACTGCTGTTATCCAGAGAAATATTACCTCTGACGTTAACAACATGTACGCTCTTATTCTTGCAATACTTACCCTTATTTCAGAGATTATAGTTTTCGTATGCTTGGCAGCAGTTCTCTTTATTGCTGACCCTAAGCTTACACTTACCATATCAGTACTTCTTATTATCACTCTTCTTGTTATTAAGAAGATTCTTAAGCCTATTATGTATAAGGCAGGTAAGGATAATCAGGATTACTATTCTGGCCTCTTTAAGTGGATAAGCCAGACAGTTACTGGTATCAAGGAAGTAAAGATAGGCGGAAGAGAGACATACTTTATCGACGAGTATATTAAGTGCGGTAAGGGTTATGTAGGTGCAGTTCAGAAGTACTCTCTTTTTAGTAACATACCAAAACTTCTTATTGAAACAGTCTGTGTAGCTGGTATGATTCTTTATCTTCTTGTCCTTATGCTTATGGGACAGGATACTTCTAACATGATGGGAGTTATCTCAGCATTTGGCGTGGCTGTAGTAAGGCTTATGCCATGTGCTAACCGTATTAATAACCAGCTTAACAATATAGCTTACTTCGAACCATTCTTTATGGGAGTTTCTGATAACCTTCAGTCAGAGATTGGAGATTCCAATTCTGATATTACAGATCTTATGCCTGCAAAGGAGAAGCTTCCAGTTAAGGAAAACATCACTTTAAAGGACATCTGCTACAAGTATCCTAATACTGAGAAGTGGATATTCGACCATGCTGACCTTACTATTAATATTGGCCAGAGCGTTGGTATCGTAGGAACTTCAGGTGCAGGTAAATCTACAATCGTAGATGTTATTCTTGGTCTTCTTAAAGTGCAGAGTGGTTCTATAACTGCTGACGGCGCTGATGTACTTGATAAGGCGAATTACCGTAAGTGGCTTAAGAATGTAGGATATATTCCTCAGACTATATTTATGCTTGATGATACTATTAGAAGAAATATAGCATTTGGAGTACCTGAGGATGAGATAGATGAGGACAGACTCTGGCAGGTAATTAAGGATGCTCAGCTTGATGACTTTATTAAGTCTCTTCCAGAAGGACTTGAAACTGGTATAGGCGAAAGAGGTATCCGTATCTCTGGTGGTCAGAGACAGCGTATAGGTATTGCCAGAGCTCTCTATGAGAACCCAGAAGTTCTTATCCTTGATGAGGCTACATCAGCCCTTGATAATGATACTGAGAAGGCTATTATGGATTCTATTAACCTTCTTCATGGACATAAGACACTTATTATTATCGCTCACAGACTTCAGACTATTGAAAAATGCGATGCGGTATACAGAGTTGAAGACGGAAAGATAACGAAGGAAAGATAAATGTTATTTCCAAGTAATATATTTTTATTCTGCTTTTTGCCTGTTATGCTGGTTTTATACTTTGGTATCTGCCAGCTTCTAGTGCCAGAAAAATATAAGATACTTTCAAAGAATATAGTTTTATTTGCAGGAAGTATTATATTCTACGCATACGGAGAACCTGTCTTCGTACTTCTTCTTTTATTCTCAATCTTTATTAATTGGCTTATGGGCTTTCTTATTGGTAAGGCTCAGAAGAAAGACCGCAGCGGTAAACTCCTTCTATTCCTTGATATAGTTATCAATGTAGGAGTCTTCTTTGTATTCAAATATCTTGATTTTGTATCGGGCAATCTTAACAGAGCTTTCTCTATAAACATACCTTATACAGGTCTTAAGCTTCCTATAGGTATCTCATTCTTTACCTTCCAGGCTCTTTCATATGTTGTAGACGTATACAGAAAGAAAGCTGATCCAGAGAATAATCCATTCTATGTTGGTTTATATATAGCCTTATTCCCACAGCTTATAGCTGGTCCTATAGTTAGATATGAGACAGTAGCTAAGGCTATCAGAGAAAGAAAAGAAGATGTAGAAAAGTTCACAAAGGGAACTATTAGATTTATCGAGGGACTTGGCAAGAAGGTTCTTCTTGCAGACTCCATGGCTATCTTTGCAGACAGGATATTTAATGCCTATCCACAGGGACAGGGCTTATCTGTTCTTATGGCCTGGTTTGGTGCTATAACATATACTCTTGAGATTTACTACGACTTCTCAGGCTATTCAGATATGGCTATAGGTCTTGGAAAGATGTTTGGATTTGAATTCGAAGAGAACTTTAACTATCCATACATATCAAAGTCTATTACAGAGTTTTGGCGTAGATGGCACATCTCATTAACAACATGGTTTAGAGACTACCTCTACTTCCCAATGGGAGGTTCCAGAGTATCTACAGGAAGGATGTATTTCAACCTCTTCTTTATTTGGTTCCTTACAGGACTTTGGCATGGCGCGGGCTGGACCTATGTTGCATGGGGCCTGTTTTCATTTGTCCTTCAGGTTATTGAAAAGTGGATTGGACTTGGAAAGAAGTGGAATATGCCAGCAGCACTTGGACACTTCTACACCATGTTCCTTATAACAATATCTATGGTAATCTTTAGAAGTGTATCTATGACACAGGCCTGCGGCTATATTAAGTCTATGTTTGGTATAGGTGGTAACGGACTTACTGATTCCCATACACTATTCCTTATCCGTGATAACTGGATTATGCTTGTTGCTGCAATTGCTTTCTCGATGCCATTATCTAAGCTCCTTAAGAAGAAGCAGTTTATCTATGACATACTTCTTTCAGGCCTGTTAATCCTTTGCATAATCTATATCTTAAAGGGCGGCTACAGCCCATTCATATACTTCAGCTTCTAAATATGTAATGTGTTAGCGGACAACAACTATCTATAGTGTGCAACTTTTTCTTGCCACAAGATATGCTACATGATAGAATGAGTTGTCGTTAAACTTTTAAAAAGTGAAAGGAGTATATTATGTTTAATCGTAAATCAAGCATCGTAGTTTTAGCAGGAGCATTATTATCATTTATATCTGTTTTCCTTCCTTATGTATCTGTTGAGTTCTTTGGAATGTCACAGAGCGTTAAGTTATTAGATGGTAAAGACGGATACATTTTAATGATTCTTGTTATTCTTACAGCAGTATTCATGTTCCTTAATAATGCAAAGGCATTCTACGGTCTTGCAGGTGCATCTATCGTTTGGTCTGTATATGAATTCATTGATTGTAAGTCAGAATTAAAGGAATTTGGCGATATGATTAAGTATGGTGCAGGATGCTGGTTATCTATAATCGGTGCTGTTGTAATAGCAGCTGGTGTTGCATTATACGCACTTGAAGAAAAGAAAAACGCATAATCAAACCTAACTTAAGATTATATAGTTTACCCTCCCGATGCACCGCACCGGGAGGGTTTTTATATTTCTTGAAATTTTGCGGTCAAAAATTTTGACCGCAAATATAAGACACTGTTTTAATTTTAAGGTCACAATTTGTGACCTTAAAAGATAATAATTCTATGACGTAGAGACATAAAAAGGTAGGTAATTTTGTACCTTTTTTGGTGAGGTCAAAATATTTGACCTCACGGAATATTTTAAGTGTTAATATAAACTAATCGAGTATCCCCAAAAAGATTGTATTTTTCATAAAATATGATATCATGTGTACAAGTAAGGACTCGACCCACTGCTGAATAGCGGAGGGCCAAGAGTCCTTTTCTTATTTTAAGGTGTATTTTATTATAGACATATAAAACATGGAGACAGAATATGAGTTTACTAAAGATAAAAGAAATACTAGAGGCTGACTATGGCTGCGAGGAGCACGCAGATGGCCCTCACGCAATTCTTGTTTTTGAAGATGGCACAAAGTGTGAAGTCTCAGAAAAATGGATTGCAGAAAATGAAATTGAAGAAGGAAAATGTGTGACTGTAAAAGATGGCAAATGTATGTAGCTTTGAAATGTTGATAAAGGGAGAATCGCGGTCCGTCCATAATATGCTAACTGCTTTAACAGGAGAAGGCGATGTAATTGTTGGCATAGGAATAGAAACTCAAAGTATCAGAACTGTACCAGAAGGCCTGGAAATATCAGGAAGTTGTTCATGGTCTATTTATACATCTCTTGTTGACCAAGATGAAAAGAAAATAAACCTATACACTGCTTGTGAAAAATATGGCGTAAACGTTGAAATCTATGCTGAAGAAGAAGGATGCGGAATATACGAGCATTATATGTATGAAGACGGACATGTATGTGAGGTTACTAGAGATGAACCCTTTAAGAAATGGGATTTTAACTTAGCTTACCCAAAAGCAAATTAAACTAAAAAAGAGATAGAATTAATTAAGCCTTGTGGTCACAATTCTGTGCACCAGGGGCTTTTTATTATTCCTACAGAAACGGCGAATAAATGCTATAATATTAAAGGACTTCTGGTTCTGGGAGGAGTGCCTATAACATAGGTATTGGTCGTGTCTTTGTGCAAACATAGAGAATTCCCGAAGAACACGGACCAGCCGGAAGTTATTGATAGGTTGTATTATAGCAACAGTGTAACTGTGTTAAAATAACACAGGACATACTGATATTTGCTGATTGTTATAGCAACAAAATTTTAGGGGCTTTTAGTTTTGAGAAAAACATCAAGATGTTTATATGAAAACAATATAGATTCATTTCTTTCTGAAGATAAAAATACAATCTTTGGTGCATTATGTGAGGCATACCATGGAGATGCTCTTACTACAACAAGAGATGCCTGGTTGGGAGAAATTGATATTCTACAACGCGTATTAAAACCTTGGATGAATTCTGGTGGATATATTGTTTTTGAATATGATATCCCAAGATTAGGAAAAAGAGTCGATGTTATTCTTTTGTTGAAAGGAATAGTATTTTGTCTCGAATTTAAGGTTGGAGAATCTAAAATTATTGAAAGTGATGTGGATCAAGTTCTTGATTATGCGCTTGATTTGAAGAATTTTCATAAGTTTAGCCAAGACAAAGTTATTGTTCCAATTCTTATTGCAACAAAATATTCTAAACGTTCTACAAATATCCAAAAATCTGTTTATGATGATCGTGTAGTTAATCCTTTGGTTACAGGTGAAAATGGAATCGAAGAAATAATAACAGAAATACTTACTGTTTATCCAGATGAATCGGATATAGATGTTAATTGGACAATTAGTCCTTACTCTCCGACACCAACTATTATCGAAGCGGCAAGAACATTATATGAAAGTCATTCGGTTGAGGATATTACTAGACATGAAGCTGATAAAGTAACGACGGATGCGACAATAGCATATATTCTCGATGTTATAAAAAGAAGTAAGGTAAATAGAGAAAAGAGTATATGTTTTGTTACTGGTGTACCAGGGGCAGGAAAAACACTTGTTGGACTAGATGTGGCAGTGAAGCAAACTTATCAAGGCTGTGACCATCCTATAGAAGATGAAGGAGCGGTTTACTTATCC
>JAEEGJ010008848.1_pt1 | contig 27447 bp, 22 predicted proteins | sample 8958761 | NCBI WGS metagenome assembly JAEEGJ01 (sample SAMN16246546, study PRJNA631951) | gut metagenome | biome: gut microbiome; feature: rumen; material: RS-attached | host: Bos | place: Iran: Karaj | collected 2018-10 | reverse complement strand
TTCGTGTCTCATCGCCTTGCAAAGATAATCATAAATCCAGAATATTCCGCCGGTCCAGGAAGCGGTAGCCGGCGGCTTCGAGGAGGTGGCCGGGCCGGATGTCGGGGAGGCCGGCGAGGTCGGCGATGGTGCGGGCGATCTTGATGATGCGGGTGTAGGCGCGGGCGGAGAGACCCAGGCGGTCGATGATGCGTTCCAGGGTGGATTTGCATTCGTCGGAGAGGGGGCAGAATCGCTCCAGAAGCTTGGAGGACATCTCGGCGTTGGTGAAGATGCCGGTGCCGGCGAACCTTTCCTGCTGGATGTTCCGCGCTTTCAGGACCCGGGCGGCGATGACGGCGGACGGTTCGCCTTTCCGTCCTTCGATGAGGGCGGAGGTCTGGACGGGATGGATCCAGAGCTGCAGGTCGATACGGTCCATGATCGGGCCGCTGAGCTTTGAGAGATAGGCGGCCCGCGCCCCGACGGTGCAGGTGCAGCGTTCGCCCTCGCCGTAGTAACCGCACGGACAGGGGTTGGAGGCGGCGATGAGCATGAAGGAGGCGGGATAGACGATTTTCGCCTTGAGGCGGGAGATGGTGACCTTCCGGTCCTCCAGCGGTCCGCGGAGCGCTTCCAGCGTGGATTTCGGCGCTTCGCAGAATTCGTCGGCGAAAAGTACGCCCCCGGACGCCAGGCTTACCTCTCCGGGCAGGATGTTCTCCCCGCTGCCTCCGCCCAGGATGGCGGCTTTGGATGCCGATATGTGCGGCGCGCGGAACGGACGGCGGCGCATAAGGCCGAGATGCCCCGTTGTTTTACCCGCGACCGACCAGATTTTGGAGGTAATCGACGATTCTTCCCGGGTCATTGGCGGCAGAATGCCCGCTACGGCCTTCGCCATGGAACTTTTGCCGGAGCCCGGAGCTCCGACGAAAAGAAGGTTGTGGTTTCCCGCGGCCGCGATCTCCACGCCCCGCTTCGCGCTTTCCTGCCCCAGAATATCGGCGAAGTCCATATACTCGGCCGTCACGGGCCGCTCCCGCTCCTCCCGGAGGGCCGCCCCATAACACTCCGTGTTCCAGATGAGCAGGTCCGACGGGTCTTCCTTTTCCTCCAGGATGCGGAGCACGTCATCCAGCGTCCGGACGCCAAACACCAGCGTTTCGCTGAAATCCACGGCTTCCAGCGCCGACCTTTCCGGCAGGATGACTCCCCGGAACCCGCGCCGCACGGCCAGCTCCACCATGGGCAGGGTCCCGGCCACGTAGCGGATGCTTCCGTCCAGCCCCAGTTCTCCCATGATCAGGTACTTCTCCAGTCCCGGCAGGTCCCGTTGTTCCGAAGCGGCGATGATTCCCAGGGCGATGGGCACGTCGTAGCCGCTTCCCTGCTTGTGCAGGTCCGCCGGCGCCAGGTTGATGACAATCTTCTTTCCCGGAATCCGGAACCCTTTCGCCTGCAGGGCCGTCACCGTCCTGAGCAGACTCTCCTTCACCGCCGCGTCGGCCAATCCCACCAGGTGGATGCCGATTCCCAGCGTGATATCCACCTCCACCGTGACCGGAACCGCCTCGATTCCGACGCACTTCGCTCCATGTACATATACCAGCATACTCTTTTTTCCCCGAACCTACGGAAAAGTGCGGGGACTGAGGGCAAGAAACGTTAAAATGTGGCGAAATGTTTACGGTTGTTTCAAAGAAACGTAAAACGGCTTATTTCCGGTACAATGCGAATAGCGCGGATCCGCTGCCGGACATGGCCGCGTAGACGGCGCCGGCGTCGTACAGGGACTTCTTGATTTCGGCCAGGCGCGGGTACTTTGCGAAGACGGTCGTCTCGAAATCGTTCACCAGCAGGTCCTTCCATTCCTCGACGGGACGGACCAGGATTTCGCGTAACGGATGTTCACGGTCTTTCGGGACAATGCCCCGGTAGGCGTCGGCCGTGGATACGGAGATATCTTCGGGGACAGTCACTTCCACCCGGTATCCGGAAAGGTCGATGTCAAAGGGTTCCAGGATCTCCCCCCGTCCCGAACCCAGCATGGGCCGGTTGTACACGAAGAAGGCGCAGTCGCTGCCCAGGCGGGCGGCGAAGGAGGCAAGTTCGGCGTCGGAAAGTTCCAGGGAGGCGAGTTCCGCGATCATCCGGAGGGCGAAAGCGGCATCCGCGCTGCCTCCGCCGAGGCCGGCGCCCACGGGCGAAGTCTTCTCCAGATATATCTTCATCGGCGGCAGTTTGAACTGTTCCGCCAGCAGTCCGTAGGCCCGGGCTGTCAAATCCTTCAGCGGATTCCAGTCCACCCCCTCCTTCCGGGCGATGGTCACCATCAGCTTCCCGTCGGGCGTGATTCCCTGGGCGATTTGCGTGCCCGTGTACGTCTCCTGGAAATGGGCCGATGTCCGGCTGTAGTCGTCGCCGGTGATGATTTCAAGCGTGTCGTGGAAGCCGGTATAGGGAACGAACAAGGTGTCCAGGTCATGATAGCCGTCTTCGCGGCGGCGCAGGACATGGAGGCCCAGGTTCAGTTTGACGTTCGGGTACGCAATCATACCCGCAAAGATAGCAATTATTCCACAGTAACCGACGTGAAATACCCGTTGAAAGGGATGTCCATGCAGGCGGCGTTTTCCTGGAAGCGGTTCGGCGTCCCGTCGCGGCCGGTCAGTGCGAGTAGCAGACGGCCGTCGCGGACCAGGGCGCATCGGGCGGAAACAAGGGTTCCGCCCGCGCTTTCCGTCACGGCGCCGTCGCACCATCTGACACGCAGGAGGTCTCCTTTCCCGTCAGTCACGGTCCATCCCGTCCTGTCTCCGTCAGAGATCAGGTCCGAGATGATCTCCCCGGCCACCGGGGTGAACTTTTTTCCGCCTGACGTCTGCAGGGCATACCCTTTCCCGCCCGCCCCGAAGGCGCAGACGAGGACCAGGATGTCCTCCCCCCAAGGAATCATCCGGCTCCAGAGACAGGCTCCGCCGCCCAGTCCCAGCAGGGTTGACGCCCCGTCCACCTCCAGTACGAAACTGCGGGATCGCTGCTGAACGCGGGCCACTTTTCCACCGGTGAACAGGACGTTGAGCGTCCCGTCGGAGACCGGGAAAGACAGGTGCCGCTCCGCGTTCCGCATCACTCGATATTCGCCGCCCCGTTCCGAGGGGAGCCGGCAGACATAATAGACATCCTCCCCGTATCCGGTCAAGGCGCCGCCGGGTGCTTCGGGCGCGTCCGGACTTCCCAGAACGGTTCCCGTCTCGCTCCGGAACACGGTTCTTCCGTCAATCCGATAGGTGAAACCGCTTCCGTCCCTGTCCTGGCCGAGGGTGTGGATTCCGTCTTCCCGGACCAGGAATCCCCGGAGGGCTTCCCTGCCTTCGAAGCGGAACAGTTCGGCCCCGTCGCGGGAGAGGACAGTTTCCGTCGGCGTTGAGTAATCGGCATATAAATGTCCGTTCCGGTAACGGTGCATGTCCGGGTGGATGCTGGCGCCGGCCGGAATGCTCCGAACCTTCACTCCGTCCCTGTACAGGTCGATCCAGACCTCGCCCTCCACGGCGCAGGTGTCCACATCCCAGGCATATCCGTCCGGAAACCGGACGGCGGTGAGATAGACGTGTTCGCCGGGCGGTACGACGTCTACGCCGGCGGAAGAATCCGCCCGCTGACGGCCGGACGGAGGTTCGTGGGAGCTTCTGGGGGTGCCGGGAAACAGAGGGCCCCGGACGCAGGCCGCCGCGAGGAGGGCGAGCCCGATGATTCCGCTTTTGCTGCGCATATCCTTTTTTCGCCGAAGATAGCGCCCGGAAACAAAAAACGGCACAGGTTGTTGATAACTTGTGTTGTTTCAGTATGTGTTTTAATTTTATTAACGCCCGAGCGAAAAGCGGAGGCCGGCTTCAAAGTCCATGCGGAGGGGCTGGATGGTGCGGATGGAGCGGGGCTGGTTGCCGTCGAAGTAGTAGCGGAGGGTCGGGTCGAAGTAGATGCCCACGTTCGGGGAGAACTTGAATTCGACGCCCACGCCCACGCCGGCGGAGAACTGCAGGCCGGCCGTCTTCTGGTGAAGGTGGATGTCACCTTCGCTGTCGTGGATGAGGAAATGGTTGTCCACGAGTTTTTCGCCCATTCCGTCCATCCGGACGTGGAAGTTCCAGTTGCCGGTGTTCACGATGTTGAAGAACACGTTCACCGGAATACCGATGTAGTGCTGCTGGTTCGTGATGTCGGTGTCGAAGAGCTGCTTCGCGAAGGCCCCGTTCTCGACGACGTGATAGTCGCCCAGGAAGGAGCGGCTGAGGTTCGTGTAGACGACGCCCGTGCCGATGCCCCAGCGGGGATTGAAGTCGTACCGGAGGCTGATGCCGCCGGAGACCGGAAGACCGAAACTGAACTCGGTTCCCTCCCGGTAGATGCCGGTTTCCGTGGGGGCGGGCATCACGAAGAAGCCCGGCGTGCGGCGGATGGTCGAAGTCGGGCCCTCAGGCCGGGTGTTGGACTGGATGTTGCCCAGGATGCTCATCGAGAATTCGCCCTTGCGGCGGGTCTTGTGCTCCTCGAAGGCGAGCTGCCGGAAGGCGTCCTCGTCGGAGGCGAAGGATTCCTGCGGGGCGCTCTGGGGGACGGTGATGGCGTCAGGCTTGCGCTCCGGCTCCATCATTTCGACCTCCGCGGTGAGGGGCTGTTCCTCTTCCGTGGCGACGGGCGTCAGAATCTCCGGAGCATAGGCGGTACGCTTCCTGATCCGGGTGACCTGCTTTTCGATGGGGGTGACGTCGTCCTCTTCCGGCCGGAGTCCGGCCGGAAGAGGGGCGTCTGTCGCTTGCGCGACGGGTTGTTGTATGGTTGGTTGGTTAGAAAGGTTCTTTTCGGGACGCAGCAGCAGGAATGCCGCCGCGACGGCCGCCGCGATGCCGGTGCCGGCAAGGCCGCGCCAGAGCCACATGGGAACCGTACGGCGGCGGGCGGCGCGGTCCAGACCGGCCTCCACGCCCTTCCACAGGTCCGGGGAGACGGGTTCCTCCGCCCCGGCCATCAGGTTCCTTATATATATGTCAAATTCGTTCTCTTTCATTGTTTCTCCTGTTCCTTGATCATTTCCTGCAGCCTGATCCGCGCCCGTTGAAGCTTGGAGCGCGAGGTGGCTTCGTTGAAGCCCAGTGATTCCGCGATCTCCTTGTGGGAGTATCCTTCGATCACGTACATGTTGAAGACGGTCCGGGCGTCGGCGGGGAGCCGGGCGATGAGCGCCGTCAGTTCGCGGTATCCCATTTTCTGGACGGGCGTAGCCTCCTCCGTGAAAAGCCCCCGGGCTTCACCGATGTCGTCACTGAGTTTCAGGACGTCCGTCTTCCTCAAATGCATCAGGGCAGTATTGACAAAGATCCTGCGGGCCCAGCCTTCGAAGGATCCCGCCCCCGAATAGCTGTCAAGTCTGGAAAACAACGTGATGAACCCGTCCTGCAGCACGTCTTCGGCCGTGGGCCGGTCTCCGATGTAACGGAGGCAGAGTGCCATCATTTTGGGCGCGAGAGCGTCGAACAGGCGCTTCTGCGCCGCCCGGTCTCCGCTCCGGCATGCCGGAACCAGTTGTTCCAGGGTGCCGCCGCCCGCAGGGGGGTCTTCGGTTGCCGTCCAGGTTATAAGATGCATTTTGCCGATAAAACGTTTCATCCGCCCTGGAAAAAAGTATGTGAACACAAATTTGGCAAAATTTTCCGTGATTTGTATTATTTTTGTAAGCGGACTTATGAACATTGGACAGTCAACGAACATGAGAAGAAGGATCCTGCTGGCCGGGCTGCTGTTCCTGCTGAGTTCCATCGCCTTTGCGCAGAATGTCGAGAACCAGCTGATGGACGCGGTGGCCCTCTATAATAACCGCGCGTATGCGCAGTCCCGTACGATGCTCCAGACCCTTTCCAAGGCGGCTCCCGACAATGACGCCGTCTGGTACTATCTGGGGCTGGACGAGGCGATGCTGGGCAATGCCGAAGCGGCTGTCTCCCACCTGCGGAAGGCCGTCGATCTGGACCCGCACAACTACTGGTACAAGCGGCGTCTGGCGGACCTTTATCAGGCCGCCGGCGAGGACGAAATGGTCGTCCAGATGTACGAAAGCATCCTCACGGAATTTCCCGACAAGTCCGAGGTCCTGTACGACCTGCTGAGCCTGTACCTCAAGCAGGAGAAGTATGATAAGGCCCTTGAGGCGCTTGACGACATCGAGAAGGTCACCGGGCCGGGCGAACAGGTCGCCGGCACCCGCTATGACATCCTCCGCCAGCTGGGCCGGAACGAAGAAGCCATACGGGCCCTGGAAGACTTCAACGACCAGTTCACTTCCCCTTCCATCCTGTCGATGATGGGCGACTACTATCTGTCCGAATACAAGGATTCCCTGGCGCTCGCCTGTTACGAAGAGTCGATCCGGACGCAGAGCGACTATGTCCCCGCCCTCCTGGGCCGGACGGAGGTTTTCCGCACCACGCGCCGCTATCCGGAGTATTTCGCCGCGTTGGATGAGTTCGTCGACAATGACAATGTGCCGGCGGCGGCGAAGGGCATGTACCTCGGAAACCTGACCCGCAGCCTGGACCCCAAGATCATCAACCTGCACCGGGACGGCTTTGACGGAATGGTGGACCGGCTGACGGAGAAGCATCCCGCCGACAGCACCGTCCTCGCGGCCGCCGGCGGCTATTATTACTCGACCGGCCAGATGGACAAGGGCGTCGAGTGCTTCAAGAAATCGGCCGACTTGTATCCCGCCAGCCTGAGCCACACCGTCACCTGCATCCAGATTCTGATGATGACGGAGCGCTGGGAGGAGGTGCGGGACCGATGCATCGCCGCCTTCGACCGTTTTCAGGAGCTGGGGTTCATGGAGTATCTGAACTCCGCCAATTACTATCTGAAGGACTACGACGCCGTCATCAACAACTGCCGCTACCTGATCGCCCGGGAACCCGGCAATACGGAGCTGGTCAAAAACTCCTGGACGCAGATCGGTGACATGTACCATCTGAAAGGCGATTCGAAGTCGGCGTTCAAGGCCTATGACAAGGTGCTGAAACTGGACGCTTCCTACGCGCCGGTCCTGAACAACTACGCCTATTATCTGAGCTTGGAGGGAAAACAGTTGAAGAAAGCCTACTCGATGTCCAAGAAGACGGTGGAGGCCGAACCCGACAACGCCACCTACCTGGACACCTTCGCCTGGATTCTGCATCTGATGGGCAAGGATCTGGAGGCAAAGCCGTTCTTCAAGCACGCGATGCTGTACGGCGGCAAGGACAGCGCCGTCATCATGGACCATTATGCCGAGGTCCTCTACGCCCTCGGTGAATACGACCTGGCGCAGGTATACTGGAACCAGGCCAAAGCCAAGAACACGGAAGGGGATATCCCCGACCTGGACCAGCGGGTGGCCGCCCGCCTCAAGGCCGTCGGCAAATGAGGCGTTTCCTTCCTATCGTTCTGGTGCTGCTCCTCGCGGGGGCGGCGGTTTCTGCGCAGGACACCCGTCGCCAGGAAACGCGCAAGGCGCAGCTGGAAAAGGAGATCGCCGCCATCAACCGCCAGCTGAAGGACAACGCCCGCTCCAGCAGCCGGGCGCTCACGGACCTCTCGCTGGTGCGCCGGAAAATCGCCGCCCGCCAGGAGCTCATCGCGGAAAGCGACCGGGAAATCCAGGCCCTGAACGACTCCATGCTGGTCCGCCAGCGGGAGATCGACCGTCTGCAGGCCCGTCACGACACCCTGTCCCTGTACTACAACCGGCTTGTGCGGGGCGCGTACAAGAACCGGGACAGCCGGATCTGGTACATGTACATCCTTTCCAGCGAGAACATCGGCCAGGCTGTCCGCCGTTTCGGCTACCTGAAGGGCCTGTCCCGGAACATGTCGGAGCAGGCGAAGAGCATCCAGGAGACGGCCGCGGTGCTTGAACTGGAGAAAGAGCGGCTCGCCGGCCTCAAGGCCGACGCCCAGGCGCTCCGCAGCCAGCGCCAGGCGGACGTGGAGGCCCTTCGGGATGAAGAAGGGGAGTCCGCGAACCTGGTCGCCCGCCTGGAGAAGGACCGCAGGAAGTATCAGCAGGACCTTCAGAAAAAGAACCGCGAGGTGGAGGCCCTGAACCGAGAGATCGCGGAAATCATCCGCAAGGCCACCGCGAAGCCCAAGTCTTCCGGGAACGCCAAAAAGAGTGGCGGGAAGACCACCTCCACCGCGGTCGACGAAACGCTTTCCAACAGTTTCGCCGCGAACAAGGGCCGTCTGCCCTGGCCGGTCGAAGGGTCGGTCATCGAATCCTACGGCCAGCACTACCATCCGGTGTACAAGAACGTCAAGATGCCGTTCAACAACGGCGTCACCCTCGCCGTCGCCCGCGGGGCCCAGGTCCGTGCCGTCTTTGACGGGACCGTCACCCAGGTCGTCATGATTCCGGGCTATAATCAGTGCGTCCTGGTCCGGCACGGATCCTATTTCACTTTCTACTGCAAGCTGAAGTCCGTCTCCGTCAAGCTCGGTGACAAGGTGAAGACCGGCCAGGTCCTCGGTACCGTGGACACCATCTCCGGCGAGGACCAGTTCCACTTCCAGCTCTGGAAAGAACGCACTCCGCAGAACCCCGAGAGCTGGCTCCGGTAGGGGTTTCGAACCCCCTGTTGAAAACTTCCGCCGGGAAGTAACAAGAAAGTTCCAAATTGGAACGATTCTAAATTAAATTTCTTTTCAATTGGCTGAACAACAGCTAATTAACAGCTTTTTAAAGGTTTTGTTAATAACTTTTTCCCGGAAAATCCGATTTTATTTGCGGGGAATGACTTATCTTTGTCACTGCCGCCGGATCGGCCACGGTTCCGGCCCCTGAAACAAACAGTAACAACCAAACATAAACCTTACGGCATCCGGCCTTGACAACAGCGCCGGCGCCGCCTCTAACTGACACTATACGCTATGGTTAAACGTGTACTTAAGCGCGACGGACGGCACGTCGAATTCAACAATCAGAAGATTGTCGCCGCCATCCTCAAGGCGATGGACGTGACTGAAGCAGGGGAGGACATCGTCCTCGCCGCCCAGATCGCCCATGCGATCTCCACCCTCGAGAAAGAGGAGATGACCGTGGAGGAAATCCAGGACGTCGTCGAGAACCAGCTGATGAACAGCCCCCGCCAGGAAGTGGCGAAGGAATACATCCGTTACCGCAACAAGCGCAACCTCGCGCGCAAGGCGAAGACCAACGAGATCTTCCAGACCATCATCGACGCCCAGGTGAACGACATCACCCGCGAGAACGCCAACATGAACGCCGACACGCCGGCGGGCATGATGATGAAGTTCGCCTCCGAGGCCACGAAGAGCTATGTGGACGAGTGCCTGCTCTCCGACCCGGTCCGCGAAGCCGTCGCCCAGAACTACATCCACATCCACGACAAGGACTACTATCCCACGAAGTCCCTCACCTGCATCCAGCACCCGCTGGACATCATCCTGGAGTACGGCCTGAAGGCCGGCCACGGCGAGTCCCGCCCGGCCAAGCGCATCGAGACGGCGTCCGTCCTCGCCTGCATCTCCATGGAGACGGTGCAGAACGAGATGCACGGCGGCCAGGCCATCCCGGCCTTCGACTTCTATCTGGCCCCGTTCGTGCGCAAGACCTTCGAGGAAGAGGTGGACCAGGTCAGCGACCTGTTCAACACCGATTACAGCGACCTCAAGAAGATCGACATCGACGACTATCTCAAGCGGGACCTCATCGGCCTGCAGGGCCGTGACCGCGCCCTCCAGCACGCCATCAACCAGACGGTGGGCCGTGTCCACCAGGCGATGGAAGCGTTCGTGCACAACATGAACACCATCCACAGCCGCGGCGGCAACCAGGTCGTCTTCTCTTCCATCAACTACGGCACCGATACCTCCGCCGAGGGCCGCTGCATCATCCGCGAGATCCTGAACACCACCTACGAAGGTGTGGGCAACGGTTCCACCGCCATCTTCCCGATCCAAATCTGGAAGAAGAAGCGGGGCGTCTCCTATCTCCCGGGCGACCGCAACTACGACCTGTACCGCTTCGCCTGCAAGGTGAGCGCCCGCCGGTTCTTCCCGAACTTCCTGAACCTGGACGCCACTTTCAACCAGGATGACGCCTGGAAACCGGACGATCCCAAGCGCTATGAGCACGAGGTCGCCACGATGGGCTGCCGTACCCGCGTTTACGGCAACAAGTTCGGTCCCAAGACCTCCATCGGCCGCGGCAACCTGTCCTTCACGACCATCAACATCGTGAAACTCGGTATCGAGGCGATGCAGGAGGAAGAGGACAAGACCCTGCGCATCAAGAAGTTCTTCCAGAAGCTGGACTGGGCCCTCGAGGTCGCCGCCCGCCAGCTGAACGAGCGCTACGATTTCCAGAAGACCGCCCTCAAGAAGCAGTTCCCGCTCCTGATGAACGGCCTGTGGCTGGGCAGCGAAAAGCTGGACGAGAACGACCCGATCGAGCCCGTCCTGAACCAGGGCACCCTCTCCATCGGCTTCATCGGCCTGGCCGAGTGCCTGATCGCCCTGGTCGGCAAGCACCACGGCGAAAGCGAGGAGGCGCAGGAGCTCGGTCTCCGCATCATCTCCCACATGGCGGAGAAGATCAACGGCTTCGCCGAGACCTACCAGCACAACTTCACCTTCCTTGCCACTCCGGCGGAAGGCCTCGCCGGCAAGTTCACCAAGCGTGACAAGAAGACCTTCGGCATCATCCCGGGTATCACCGACAAGGATTACTACACGAACTCCAGCCACATTCCCGTGTACTACAAGTGCACCCCGGAACACAAGGCGAAGATCGAGGGCCCGTACCACAAGTACGAGAATGCCGGCCACATCTTCTACGTGGAGATCGACGGAGACGCCACCCACAATCCGGAGGCCATCATGCAGATCGTGGACCTGATGGACAAGTACGACATCGGCTACGGTTCCGTGAACCACAACCGCAACCGCTGCCTGGACTGCGGCTACGAGAACGCGGAGAAGGACCTCCACGAGTGCCCGCACTGCCATGGCCACCACATCGACACCCTGCAGCGTATTACCGGCTATCTGGTGGGCACCACCAACCGCTGGAATTCCGGCAAGCTGGCTGAACTCCACGACCGCGTGATTCACGAATAATGCGGATCAGGGTCCTCAAGATTCTTGAACAGACAATGGCGGACGGCCCGGGTTTCCGGACGTCCGTCTATTGTGCTGGGTGCAAGCATGCGTGCAAGGGCTGCCACAATCCGCAGTCATGGGATTTCAATGCCGGCCACTGGATGGAGGTCGATGAGATCCTGGACCAGATCAAGGCCGACTCGATGTCCAACGTGAGCTTCTCCGGCGGCGACCCCTTCTATCAGGTTGACGCCTTCACGGAGCTCGCCCGCCGCATCAAGCAGGAGACCGACAAGACCATCTGGTGCTGGACCGGTTTCACCCTGGAGGAAATCCAGGCCGATCCGTCGCTTGCGCAGATGCTGCCCTGGCTGGACGTCCTCGTGGACGGTCCCTTCATCCTTGAGCAGCGCGATACGGAACTCCTTTTCCGAGGCAGTCCCAACCAGCGGATCATCTATCTTCACGGCGAACCGCCGGAGGATGTGATTCCCGGCACGGTTCCGCTGGAGAAGTTGAGATAACGAATAATCCCTGACCGCCTGGCCAGGGATTATCATGTAAAAGGGTTCTGCCGGTTACGCTTTCAGGCGGGGCAGTCTCCGGTTCCAGAGGTACGGGTTCATCTTGTGCCACTCGTCTACGGGCGGGATGATGCCGAGCTCGATGATCTGGTCGCGGAGATCCACGAGGTGCTCGTAAGAGGCCTTGAGATCCGCCATCTCCTCCTTGTTGCCTTCGGGCATGGTGTAATGGATGCCGGTGGCGTCCATGAAGGTAGGCATGGCCATGAACACGTGGCTGAACTCGTGCGTGTCCACATAGGTTCCGGAAGGCCAGGGGAACTGGTCACCGCCGGGCATTGCGGCCTCGATTGCCTTGATGGAAAGGAGAGCCGGGCTCTGGATGGAGCTGCGGCCACGCAGCTTGATGATCTCGGCGCCGCCCTGGATGGTATCGTGCTTGATGGTATCGATACGCTCCTTGGTCAGGCCCATCCGGGCGATCGGGGTGCCGCAGATGGTCGCCTTGGACATGAACACCGCCATGGATTCGCCGTGGCCGCCGTAGGTGAAGGCGTTCTCCACGTCCGACTGGCGGACACCGAACTCCTTCGCCAGGTTGGTCTGCAGACGCGTGCTGTCGAGGGCGGCCAGGGAGGACACCCGGCACGGACGGAGACCGGAATGGATGAGGACGGTGAGGGCGGTGACGTCGGCAGGGTTGAAGATGATCATCACGTGCTTGACTTCCGGGCAGTACTTGCGGATGTTGTCGCCGAGGCCGGCGGCGATTTCGCAGTTGCCTTTCAGCAGGTCTTCACGGGTCATACCTTCCTTACGGGGAGCACCGCCGGAGGAGACGATGTACTTCGCGCCGGTGAAGGCTTCCTTCGGGTCCGTCGTGGCAATGAAACGCATGCGCGGGAAAGCGCTGTGCTGCATCTCCAGGAGGACACCGTTGTTACCGGGCTCATAGACATCGTAAAGGCAGATATTCGGTGTCAGGCGCAGCATGGCCGCGATCTGGGCCATGTTGGAGCCGATCATACCGCCGGCACCGACGATGAGAAGTTTTTCATCCGTAAGAAAATTACCAGTAGCCATATGACTTCGTTCGTTTTAGAAATAGTGTGCAAAGATACGAATAAATTATTAGTTTTGATAAAAAAAGATTATCTTTGCGGAGTTAATTGGTAACAAGTTATATGGAGCCTCCCAGTCCCGTCCCGACCATCTCAGGGGTCGTCAGTTCTGACGAACCTCCGTTGCGACGCACTTACATACTGGAACACCCGGACCTCTCGAGGCCCCGGGCGTGGTTTTCGTATCTTGTTCAAATCAACTCATAAATGGGACTATATCTAAAGAAGGAACTCGACAATGAAGCGGTGATCGGCGTCTGGCAGATCACGGAAACCGAAGAGGAGCTCAAGGAACTCAGCTCCACCCCCAGTGACGAGATGGAGGAGATCTCGTTCATCCGCAGCGAATCCCTGCGGAAGCAGCGCCTTGCCGTGCGCGCCCTCCTCAACACCCTGTTTGACGAGAAGGTGTACCTGAGCCACCATGACAACGGCAAGCCTTATCTGGAGAACAACCCCGTGAACATCTCCATCACCCACACGGAAAAATACGTGGCCGTGATCCTGCACGAGGAGGAGAACGTGGGCATCGACATCGAATCCCTGGACCGCGACTTCTCCGCCGTGGAGAAGAAAGCCCTTTCCGAGGATGAAATCGACGACCTGGAGGACGAGAAGCGCAACGAGCAGCTCGCCATCTACTGGTGCGCCAAGGAAGCCGTTTACAAACTCCTGAGCCGCTACAACGTGGACTTTGCCGAGCAGATCGAGATCGAGCGTTTCCGCCCCCGCGGCGAAGGAGAGCTGGAAGCCACCTTCACAAGCAAGGACGACGAAGAGGAATTCGACCTTGAATACATCACCTTCGACCGCCACATCCTGGTCTGGGTCGTCGGGGAATAGTTTCCAGTCGAAATATACCAACTTATGGGGATTGAATCTTTGGTTCAATCCCCTTAACTTTGCGCTGTCAAAGCGCAAGATACGAAACTATGAAGCTTTCTTCCTTACAGACCGGGGAAAAAGCGGTCATCGTCCGGGTCCACGGCCACGGATCCTTCCGGAAACGGCTCATCGAAATGGGCTTCATCCAAGGGAAGGAGGTGACGGTGGTGCTGAACGCTCCGCTCAAGGACCCGATCGAATATGAGATCATCGGTTACAAGATCTCGCTCCGCCGGGAAGAGGCGGAACAGATCGAGGTCGTGAACGATGCCGAGGCCCGCGAGGCGCTCGTCAGCGACGAGCATCTGCAGGGCCTGCCCGAGGATATGGCCGAGCGCGAACGCCTGGACAAGGCCCTCGCGCACCTGGCGGAGGAGCGGCACCGCGTCATCCGTGTCGCCCTGGTGGGCAACCCCAATTGCGGTAAGACCTCCCTTTTCAATATTGCATCGGGCGCGCACGAGCACGTGGGCAATTATTCCGGTGTGACGGTGGACGCGAAGGAAGGACATTTCAAATACAAGGGATACGAAATCACCCTCGTGGACCTGCCCGGCACCTATTCGCTGTCCGCGTACTCCCCGGAGGAGCTGTATGTGCGGAAGAACCTCCTCGAGACGATGCCGGATGTGGTCGTCAATGTCGTCGATGCTTCCAACATCGAACGGAACCTGTACCTCACCACCCAGGTCATCGACATGAACCTGCGGACCGTGATGGCCCTGAACATGTACGATGAGCTGCAGCACAAGGGGGACAAGCTGGATACGGCCCAACTGGGACGTCTGCTGGGCATGCCCGTATGTCCGACGGTGAGCCGGGACGGACAGGGCATCCCCGAACTGTTCGACACGGTCATCAAGGTGTATGAGCACAGCGACCCGACGCTGGCCCGCCATATCCACATCAATCACGGCGCGGAAATCGAAAAGAGCATCGTCCGGCTGCGCGACCTGGTCTTCGAGAACAAGGAGATTCGGTACAAGTATTCCACCCGCTACCTGGCCATCAAGTATCTGGAGAACGACCGGGATATCGAGGCTGTTGTGGCGAGTTTCCCGAACCGGGCGGCGCTGGAAGCGGCGCGGGCGGAGGAGACGGCGCGTATTGAAGCCCTTTTGGACACCACACCCGAGGCGGCCATTGTCGATGCCAAGTACGCCTTCATCCAGGGTGCCTTGTCCGAAACCTATGAAAAGTATCAGGAAGAAAAGCCCCGGCGTACCATCACCGACCGCATCGACGCTATCGTGACGAACAAGTGGCTGGCATTCCCCATCTTCATCCTGCTGCTCTGGTTCACCTTCTGGGCCACCTTTACCATCGGCCAGTACCCGATGGACTGGATTGACTGGCTCGTAGGGAAGTTCGGGGATTTCGTGGGCGCTTTCATGAAGGAAGGATGGCTCAAGGACCTTCTCGTCGACGGTATCATCGCCGGTGTGGGCAGTGTCCTGGTGTTCCTCCCGAACATCATGATCCTGTACCTGTTCATCTCCCTGATGGAGGACAGCGGCTACATGGCCCGTGCGGCGTTCATCGTGGACAAACTGATGCATCGGATCGGCCTGCATGGCAAGTCGTTCATCCCCATGGTCATGGGCTTCGGATGCAACGTCCCGGCCATCATGGCCACACGCAGTATCGAGAGCCGGAAATCCCGCCTCATTACCATCGCCATCATCCCGTTCATGTCCTGCGCCGGACGGCTTCCTATTTTCGTCCTTTTTGCGGGGGCGTTCTTCCCGGGGAGTGCGGCGACGGCTTTGCTGGGAATCTACCTGCTGGGTGTGGTGCTCGCCATCCTGAGCGCCAAGGTGCTGATGCGTTTCGTCAAGGACGATGACCTTCCCTTCGTCATGGAGCTTCCGCCCTACCGTGTCCCGACCGGCAAGGCCATCTGGCGCCATACCTGGGAGAAGGGCAAACAGTACCTGGAGAAGATGGCCACGACCATCCTGCTCTTTTCCATCGTCATTTGGTTCCTCGGTTACTTCCCGCGGAATGAGGAGAAGGGAGCGGCCTATCAGCAGGAGCACTCCTATATCGGGATGCTCGGCAAATCCGTGGAACCGGCCTTGGAACCGCTCGGATTCAACTGGAAGATGGACGTGGGCCTGCTTGCTGGCGTGGGTGCCAAGGAACTGGTGGTCAGTACGCTGGGCGTGATGTACGCCGGCGAGGAAGGTGCGGATGCCGATGAAAACAGCACCGCCCTCCAGAGCGCGCTGAAGGGCGATATTCCGCTGGCGGCCGCCGTGGCCTACATGGTGTTCGTGCTGCTGTACTTCCCCTGCATCGCCACCTTCGTGGCAATCAAGAATGAGACGGGCAAATGGCGCTGGGCTATCCTCTGCGCCCTGTACACGATCCTCGTCGCCTGGGTATTCGGATTCGCGGCGTACAGGTTGTTCCTGGCATTCTGATCGGACCGTCCTCTTATGTCATTCTGAGGAGGGCGAAGCCCGACGTGAGAATCTAATTCTCCGTCACGTGGATCAGCGACTTCACGGGTGCGAGGTCTTCGATGACCGAGCGTCCGGGCAGGTCGTCGATCTCCACCAGGAACACGAAGTCGGTGACCTTCACCCGATACTCCTTCCCGTCGATGGTGACCTTCTGTGCATTGAGGCTCTCCACGATGCCGCGGGCCGTACCACCGGTGGCCAGGATGTCATCGAAGAAGGTGATGGGAATGATGTCGCCTTCGGGCTTGCCGGCGGCAAGGTCGGAGACGCGGTAGAAAACCTGGTCCTTTCCGTACTCCTTGACGATGTCCACGGCGACGAGGTCGCCTTCCGAGAAGGGGAGTTTCCCTTTCTTGCGGACGGGAATGATGTTCTCCGCCATGCCGTTATACAGCAACGGTGCCGTGAACAGGAAACCGCGGGCTTCGGGCGCGACGATGTTCGGGGAGGCGCAGGCCTTGCCGATGTCGTCGATCAGGTCCTTGAAAACGCCCTTGTCCTGCAGGAAAGGGATGATGTCCACGAAATTGACCCCGTGGATGGGGAAGTTCGGGTAGAACTTCAAGACTTCCTTGTACTCCATTATTCGATGGTGTTGATGTCGATGAGGTTGTTCAGGAGGGCATAGACCGTCAGGCCGGCGACCGTCTTGATGCCGGTCTTGCGGGTGATGTTCTTACGGTGGGTGATGACCGTGTGGATGGAGATGTTCTCCGCGTCGGCGATCTCCTTGTTCAGCATGCCTTTCGCAACACAGACGAGGATCTCCTTCTCGCGGGCGGAAAGCTCCTCGCCTTTGTCTCCGGGTATGTCGAACCGGCTTTCCAGGGTGGTGTGCATCTTCCGGTTCACGATCGGAACCAGGATGCCGTCTTCCACGAGGATATGCTTGGAAAGGTCTTCCTGCAGGGCGGAAATGCAGGACAAGGCCCGGAAGATTTCCTGTTGTCCGCACACCGGCGGCATGTATTTCATCACCAGGTTCTTCAAGTCATCCAGTTTCTCTTCCACGTGGGAGTGGTTCTCCCCGTAGTCGTCGGAAGCGAAATGACCGTGATGGAGAGCGGCTTCCGCCTGCGGGAAGACAATCTCCTCTTCGTATTCCAGATGCTTGAACAGTTCCTCCTTATATTCGGAGAAGAATTTCCGGATGATGTTCTTGTGGCGTTCGTCGCAGGGTTCGGTCAGTCCCACCAGGGCGGCGGTGAGTTCCTGCATCGCCACCTCCATATAATAAGCATGGGAATGCCGGAGATACTTCAGGACATCCTTCAGTTCCGCTTTCCGGATCCGTTCCTTTGCCGGCAGGCTGCCGTCCCCGGCATACACGCTGCAGATGAGCAGGAACGTTTCCGGGTCGATGCCGTTCTGCCGGCAGACTTCCTCCACGGTTTCCTCGCCGAAACCGAACGGGATGCCCATCCGCGTGAGCACGCCAGGCAGGCTGGGGTTGGCGTTCATCAGTTCCGCCATCTTCATCGACGGAACCGTCAACAGCAATTCGGCCTTCCTGTTCATGCTGCGCTTGCGATCCTTAGAACCGCAGGGCGAGACCTACGCCATGGGGCGTGGCGCCGACATTGAGGGTGTAGCCCCGGTGGCTGTTGTAGTCGTTCTCCACCCAGTTGAGGCGGCTTTGGCCGATGATCTTGAGCGGAATACCGGTGGAAAGGGCGACACCGCCCAGGCCCACGGCGACCAGGCTGAGTGACATGACCGCGGCACCGGCATAGGCGAGATCCTCATCCTGGACATAGACGTCGCCGGAGTTGTTGGTTTCGGCAGCGGCGCCGATCATGATCAGCCCGGAAAACGTGCCGAGGAGACCGACTCCGGTGCCGATGGCACCGCCGATAATGAGGGAACGACCGGCGTTGTATTGCTTCCGGGCGCCCACGACCGTTTCCTGATAGATGTTGCTTCCGATGGCATCGATCAACTGCCGGTCGGAAAGCGTCTGGCCTTTCTCATCGACAAAACTGTTTCCGTCCCGGTGGATCTGAGAGGGGAGGTATTGGGCGCTGGCGTTCTGCGCGAAACAGAGGAAAGCGGCGATAAGGCCGCCGATGATTGTCAAGTTTTTCATTTTTTACTTATTTTTGCAATACAAAGATACATGTTTTTTGCCGGATTGGCAATAAAAGGGCCGTATCCGATATAGCACGGTTTTTGCGGCGCTTACCCTTTGGAAATTTCATAAACCTTTTAATAACACTTGTATGAAAAAGTTTTTTTCCACCCTTCTTGCCGCATCGCTGATGCTGATCGGCACCCAGGCCTTCGCGCAGGTTTCCGTGAATGCCGGTTATCTCAATTCCTCCATCAAGGTCGGCAATAACAATCCCGCCAATGCCAACGGTGCGTTCGCAGGTGTCTCCTTCAACGTTCCCCTCGTCGGCGGTCTCGCCGTCGCCCCGGGTGTCTACTATTCAATGATCGCCAGCAAGAACACCGCTTCTTACAGCATCGCCTCCGCTACCGGTACTTTTACGGAGCATGCGATTAACGTTCCCGCTTATCTGAACTACAACATCGGCCTCAGCCCCGATACGAAATTCTTCATCTTCGGCGGTCCTACTTTCCAGTACGGCCTCGCCTCCACGGTGAAGTTGGACGCTAATATTGCCGGCATCGGCGGCAGCACGACGGTGGACAATTATAAAGACGATGACTACAACCGGATGAACCTCTATCTGGGTGGCGGCGTCGGCTTCAATGTCAAGGGCTACATGGTCACCGTTGGCTTCGATTACGGCATGATGAACCAGTACAAGGGCAACAACGCCCCCAACGCCCATCGTTCCAACATCAAGATCGGCGTCGGTTACAACTTCTAGATTCCTTCAGCCTCCGGCTTTGGAATGACAGGCCGGACGGAGTATTCGCATCCGCAGTAGAGCTGGTTGTAAAACCGCTCGCTGCGGATGATTTCATTCCGGCGCTCCTGCAGTCCGCCCTTGCGCCAGTTCTGCGGCCACCAGGTGACGCCCTCGACCTGGCTGCAGGCCCATTCGCCGGCCGCGTTGACCTGGTCCAGGCTCTTCCAGCGGGAGGAGGCGAGCGTGGTGGTGAGGACGGGGAAGCCGTTCTCCGCCGCATAGCGTGCGGCCCTCAAAAGGCGGTACTTGAAGCATTGCAGGCAGCGTCCGCCGCGCTCGGGCTCGTCTTCGAGCCCTTTCGCGCAGCCGCCCCAGTCCTCGTGGTCATACACGTCGTCCACGATGGGAATGCCCCACTCGAGGGCGTATCGGACGCACTCGTTCAGCCGATGGTCGTATTCTTCGCGAGGGAAGATGTTCGAGTTGGAGTAGAAGATGACGGATTCGATCCCATTGTCCGCCAGGCACTCCACCACCGCGCTTGAACACGGGGCGCAGCACGCGTGCAGCAGCACGCGCTTCGCCCCGAGGGGCACGTCAAGGCGGACATGAGGTTTCACCCTGCAAAAATACAAAAAGATTCTTCGCTTCGCTCAGAATGACAGGCGGAATTCGTATCTTTGTACCTCCCCGAACGAACTGACAGATGGCCATCCATACCGAAAAACCCAGGCACAGGATTCCGGCGGGCCGGAAGATGAACGGCTGGCTCGCGCTGAGCCCGCTGCTGGTGTTCCTGCTGACATATCTGGTTTCCTCGCTGGTCGCCCGCGACTTCTACAAGGTTCCGGTGGCGGCGGCGTTCATCATCGCGTCCGCCTATGCGATGGTCATCACCCGCAGTGTGGACAAGACGGACCGGAAGATCTCCATTTTTTCCGGGGGCGCGGGGAACCGGAACGTGCTTCTGATGATCTGGATCTTCGTGCTGGCGGGCGCGTTCGCGGCGACGGCGAAGGATATCGGCGCCATCGACGCGACGGTGAACGCGACGCTGCGGATTCTGCCCGGAAGGCTCATTTTCGCGGGCCTTTTCCTCGCCGCCTGCTTCATTTCGATGGCCATTGGCACCAGCGTGGGCACGATTGTGGCCCTCGTGCCGATCGCAGCGGGCATCGCGCAGGAGACCGGCGTGGGCGTGCCGCTGATGACGGCGGTTATCATCGGCGGGGCGTTCTTCGGGGACAACCTCTCCTTCATTTCCGACACGACGGTGGCCGCCACCAAGAGCCAGGGGTGCTCCATGCGGGACAAGTTCCGGGTGAACCTGTGGATCGCCGCGCCGGCGGCGCTGGTGGTGACGGCGCTGTATGTGTTCATGGGCCTGAAAGTGGAGGCTGCGCCGGTGGTCGGGGACGTTCAGTGGCTGGGCCTGGCGCCGTATCTGCTGGTCATCGGCCTGGCGCTGGCCGGGGTCAATGTGGTGACGGTGCTGGCCATCGGCATCGGCGTGAACGGAATCATCGGCTGGAGCACGGGGGCCTATGACTGGATCGGGTGGATGACCTCCATCGGCGCGGGCATCGGGTCGATGGGCGAGCTCATCATCGTCTCCCTCCTGGCGGGCGGCATGCTGGAACTCATCCGGTACAACGGGGGGCTGGACTTCATCATCGACGGACTCACCCGGCGCATCCGGGGGCCGCGCGGAGCGTATTTCTCCATCGCGGGGCTCGTGTCCCTCGTGAACTTCTGCACGGCGAACAACACCATCGCCATCATCACCGTGGGCCCGCTTGCGAAAGATATCTCCGACAAATACGGACTGGACCCGCGCAAGACGGCTTCCATTCTGGACACCTTCTCCTGCCTCGTCCAGGGCGTCATCCCATACGGCGCCCAGATGCTGATGGCCTCGGGTCTCGCCGGCGTCTCCGCCGCCGCCATCACGGGTTACCTGTATTATCCCTTCGCCCTGGGCCTTTTCGCCGCGCTGTCCGTCGTCTTCCGTTTCCCGCGGAAATACACGTGATTTCAGCAGCGGAATTTGAGAAATTATCGCTAACTTTGCACATTAATTCCGCGAATATGTCCTTTATCGATGAAAGAATCGCCCTGGAAGGCCTCACTTTTGACGATGTACTCCTCATTCCGGCGTACTCCGAAGTCCTTCCACGGGAGGTAAGCCTGCACACGCGCTTCTCCCGCAACATCAGCCTGAACATACCGGTCGTGTCCGCTGCGATGGACACCGTCACCGAGGCGCCGATGGCCATCGCCCTGGCAAGGGAAGGAGGCATCGGCGTGATTCATAAAAATATGGGCATCGCCGCCCAGGCGGCCGAGGTCCGCAAGGTCAAGCGTTCGGAGAACGGCATGATCAGCGACCCGGTCACCATCAACCAGGACCAGACCGTCGGCGACGCCCTCCGCCTGATGAAGGAGAACCACATCGGCGGCATTCCCGTCACGGACGGAGAAGGGCACCTCGTGGGCATCGTCACGAACCGGGACGTCCGTTTCTTCGACGACCTGTCCGTTCCGGTGCGCGCCGTCATGACGGCCGAAAACCTGGTCACCATCCCCGACACCCGGACGGACCGTGAATACGTGAAGTCGGTCCTCCAGAAATACAAAGTGGAGAAACTCCCCGTGGTGGATTCGAAGGGCCGCATCGTGGGCCTGATCACCTATAAAGACCTGATCAAGGAACGCATGCATCCGGAAGCCTGCAAGGATGACAAGGGCCGTCTCCGCGTGGCGGCGGGCATCGGCATCACGCCGGACGCCCTGGACCGCGTGGCCGCCCTCTACGCCGAGGGTGTGGACGCCGTCGTGCTGGATTCCGCCCACGGCCACAGCAAGGGCGTGATCGACCTGCTGAAGCGGGTGAAGTCCACCTTCCCGTCGCTGGACGTGGTGGTCGGCAATGTCGCCACCGAAGAAGGCGCGCGCGATCTGGTCAAAGCCGGCGCCGACGGCGTGAAAGTGGGCATCGGCCCGGGCTCCATCTGCACCACCCGCATTGTCGCGGGCGTGGGCGTGCCCCAGCTCAGCGCCATTTACAACGCCTACCAGGCAGTCAAGGGCACGGGCGCGACGCTCATCGCCGACGGCGGCCTCCGCTATTCCGGCGACGTTGTCAAGGCCCTCGCGGCCGGCGGTGACTGCGTGATGTGCGGTTCCATGTTCGCCGGCACGGAAGAGTCTCCGGGCGAGACCATCATCTACAGCGGCCGTAAGTTCAAGGCCTACCGCGGCATGGGCTCCATCGACGCGATGGCGGCCGGCTCCAAGGACCGCTATTTCCAGGACGACAAGGTGGAACTGAAGAAACTGGTTCCGGAAGGCATCGTGGGGCGGGTCCCGTACAAGGGCACCCTCGCCGAGACGGTGTATCAGCTTGTGGGCGGTCTCCGCTCGGGCATGGGCTATTGCGGCGCCCGCGACCTGGAGGCCCTGAAGCAGGCCAAGTTCACCCGTGTCACGGCCAGCGGCATGACGGAAAGCCACCCGCACGACATCACCATCACCAAGGAAACGCCCAATTATTCCCGCGGTGAATAAGATTGTCATTCTCGATTTCGGTTCCCAGGTGACCCAGCTGATCGGCCGCCGCCTGCGGGAACTGAACGTCTACTGCGAAATCTATCCTTATGATAAAATGCCGGCCCCGGACGGCTCCGTGAAAGGAGTCATCCTGTCCGGCAGCCCGTGCTCCGTCCGGGACGCCAACGCACCGCAGCTGGACTTGGAGCGCGTAAAAGGCAAGCTGCCCGTTCTGGGTATCTGCTACGGCGCGCAGTATATCGCGCACCGCTGCGGCGGCAAGGTTGAGGGCTCCCTCGCGCGGGAATACGGCCGCGCCATGCTGGACGTCATCCGTCCGGATTCCCCGCTCATGGACGGGGTCAAAGTCCATTCCCAGGTGTGGATGTCCCACGGTGACACCATCTCCCGCCTGCCGGAGGGAGGCGTCGCCATCGCCCGGACCGCCGACATCCCTTACGCCGCCTACCAGATTGTGGGCGAACCCACCTTCGCGGTCCAGTTCCATCCGGAAGTGTTCCATACGGAGGAAGGCTCGAAGATCCTGGCGAACTTCGCCCTCGGCATCTGCGGCTGCGCGGGGGACTGGACGCCGGATTCCTTCATCGAGACCACCGTGGCGGACCTCCGGGCGCAGCTCGGGGACGACAAGGTGATCCTGGGCCTCAGCGGCGGGGTGGACTCCACCGTCGCCGGCGTGCTGTTGCACAAGGCCGTCGGCCATAACCTCACCTGCATCTTTGTCAATAACGGGCTTCTTCGCAAGAACGAGTTCGAGGACGTCCTCGCCTCCTACCAGGACATGGGCCTGAACGTCATCGGGGCGGACGCCTCCAAGGCGTTCATCGACGCTCTCGCGGGCGTCACCGAACCCGAGGCCAAGCGGAAAGTTATCGGCCGGCTCTTTGTGGAGACCTTCGACAAATACGCCCGGCAGATTGAAGGCGCCCGATGGCTCGCCCAAGGGACGATTTATCCCGATGTCATCGAATCGGCCGGCATCCCCGGCATCGCCTCCAAGATCAAATCCCACCACAATGTGGGCGGCCTGCCGGAGGAGATGAACCTGAAGATCGTGGAGCCCTTGCGGATGCTCTTCAAAGACGAGGTCCGCCGCGTGGGCCGCGCCCTCGGCATCAAGGAAGAGCTCGTGAACCGGCATCCGTTCCCGGGTCCCTCCCTCGGCGTCCGCATCCTGGGCGACGTCACGGAGGAGAAACTCCGCATCCTGCGCGATGCCGATGACATTTTCATCAAAGGCCTTCGCGCCTACGACTGCACCGGCATGGGCTTCCGCAGCGCCTCCGACCCGCGTGTCATGGCCACGAACCTGTACGACGCCATCTGGCAGGCGGGCGTGGTCCTGCTGCCCATCCGCAGCGTCGGTGTCATGGGCGACGAGCGTACTTACGAACATCCGGTCGCGCTCCGCGCGGTGGTATCCACCGACGCGATGACCGCCGACTGGTTCCCGCTGCCGTACGGCTTCCTGGCCGAGGTGTCCAATGACATCATCAACAAAGTCCGGGGTGTGAACCGCGTCGTATACGACGTGAGCTCGAAGCCGCCGGCAACCATTGAATGGGAATAAAGTATTAACGAATTAACAGTATAGAACATGAGTACAAGCAACGTTCGTCCCGCCGACATGGAGCGGATCACGACTCCCGAACTGGCCCGGAAATTCATCGAAGAACAGATTCAGGAACTGCGCGCCCAGATTGGCGGCAAGAAAGTTTTGCTCGCACTGTCGGGCGGTGTTGACTCCTCGGTGGTCGCGGCATTGCTCATCAAGGCCGTGGGCAAGCAGCTGGTTTCCGTCCATGTGAACCATGGACTCCTCCGCAAGGGCGAGCCCGAGCAGGTGGTGCGCGTGTTCCGTGACGAGCTCGACGCCAACCTGGTGTATGTCGATGCCGTCGACCGCTTCCTGGACAAGCTGGCCGGCGTGGCGGATCCCGAGCAGAAGCGGAAAATCATCGGCGCGGAATTCATCCGCGTGTTCGAAGAGGAGGCCCGCAAGCTGGAGGGCATCAGCTTCCTGGCCCAGGGAACCATCTACCCGGACATCGTCGAATCCGGTCCCGTCAAGTCCCATCACAATGTGGGCGGCCTTCCCGAAGACCTTCAGTTCGAACTCGTCGAACCCATCAAGCTGCTCTTCAAGGACGAGGTCCGCGTCGTCGGCAAGGAACTGGGCCTGCCCGACAACATGGTCTACCGCCAGCCGTTCCCCGGCCCCGGCCTGGGGGTCCGCTGCACCGGCGCCATCACGCGCGACCGCCTGGAGGCCTTGCGCGAAAGCGACGCCATTCTCCGCGAGGAGTTTGCGAAGAACGGCCTGGAAGGCAAGGTCTGGCAGTATTTCACCATCGTCCCCGACTATAAGTCCACGGGCGTCAAGGACAACAAGCGCAGCTGGGACTGGCCGGTCATCATTCGTGCCGTCAACACGCGTGACGCGATGACGGCCACGATCGAGGAGATCCCGTACGCACTGCTGCATCACATCACGAAACGTATAGTGACCGAAGTTCCGGGCGTGAACCGCGTGCTCTACGACCTCACCCCGAAGCCCACGGGAACCATTGAGTGGGAATAAACCATGCTTCCTTACGAGAAACCCCTGTGCCGGGTCCGTGACCTGGATTTGGAGACGGCCTTGCTGACCGGCTCCACCGAACCGTATCCGGTCGATCCGTTCGACCCTGAATTTGACTGACACTGCCATGAGGACGCGTTTTCTTTTCTGTGCGGCCCTGCTGGCGATGTTCGGCTGCGCGAAAGTGGAGGAGGTTACGGTCTCTTCCACACCGGAGGCGGTGCCTTCCGGCATGATCCTGCATGAGGTGCTGCCGGCCCCGCCCGGAGCGCCCGTGACAGTCCTCGCAGGTATGGCCGAAAGTCCGGAAACCCGCTCCCGGATCAATCTGGACGGTTCCGCGGCGAAGGTCCTGTGGACGAAAGGGGATTCTTTCCAGACCATTTTTTCCAATGGCAGCGGCGGCTATTACTCGGCTACGTTCACGACGCAGGATGACGGCGTCACCGAAGCCGCATTCACCACGACCTCCTCGTTACCCGGTACTGCGTTCCACTGCTATTATCCGAAGAAGCCCTCCCATTGGGGGACATATAACGGAGAGCCTGTTTTCGGCGCCTCCATCCCGGTTGAGCAGACCGCTGTCGCCGGCGGCATCGTGGAAGGGCTGAACGTGGCGTATGCCTATGCGGACCAGCTGACGAAGAACCTGGACGAGCCGCTCAAGTTCTACAACATCCCGTCCCTGCTGAAATTCCGGCTGGAAGGGGCGGTCGTGCCCCGGGTTAAGCAAGTCACCTTCTCCGGCTCGGGGACACTGGCCGGAAATCTGGTTTTCCGTCTGGTGAACGGCGTTCCGGAGATCTATCCGAAGATCAGCTATTCGGATGATGTCCATTCGCCCAAGGTGACCCTGAAGGGGGAGTTCGAGGCCGGAACGGACTATTACATCGTCCTTTTCCCGCAGAAGCTGTCCGGGTTTCGGATGGAGTTTTCCGACGGGGAAGGGAATTCCACCCTCAAGCAGTCCGTAAAGCCGGTGACCTTCGAACGCTCCCGCATCAAGGATTTCGGCACCATCGACCTGGGCGATGATTTCGCAGACCAGGACGACGGCAGCCTGGATCCGGTGCTGTACATGGCCGCGACTGAAGGGACGAGACCTGTCACCATCGCCGTGATACCGGAGGGATTCACCAAGGAGGAGCTTCCCCAGTATGAGCAGCTGGCCAAGGCGGGCATCAACAGGCTTTTCGAAACCGAACCGTACAAAACCTACAGGGACCGGTTCAATGTCTACATCCTGAAGGTCGCTTCGCTCGAATCCGGCGCCAGCATCACGGACGGGAAAGGAAATGTCACCACCCCGGTCGCCAGCTATTTCGGCGCCCGGTGGGGAGAGTCTTCTTACAGTGATATGTCGGCGGACGACGCCACGGTGTTCGATTTCGTGAGCGAAAAGTGTCCGGACATCGTGAACGGCGTCCATTCCATCACGGAAGTCCCCATTGTCATGATCATCAATGACACTCGGTCCGGCGGCATGTGCTGGACCTACAGCAACGGCAAGGGTTTTTGCATGGTACCATATACCCGTTCCGGCGATGGTCTCACGTGGGGGATGCCTTCGATCCAGCCTGTGACGAACGATCCGCTCCCGGCGTCGGTCACCCCATCGGACCTGGGCAAGTATGCCCGCCCGACCACGAAGGACGACATGGCGGACGTGGGCGGATACAATTACGGCGACTGGCGCAACACGCTGGTCCATGAGTTCGGCGGCCACTGCTTCGGCCGGCTGGGCGACGAATACTGGTCTGATGTTCCCAGCATGGCTACGGGGCCGGTCTCCAATCACAGTTATACCGTTCCGCACTCCCTCAACCTCGCCGCGAGTCCGGCGGATGCACCCTGGAAGGAGGATTTCCTGGACCGTTTGGACGAGCTGAAGGCGATCGATCCCAATTACGGACGCATCGGCCTTTTCCAGGGTGGCGAATACCACGTGTTCGGACGCTGGCGCAGCGAACGGATCAGCTGCATGATTGACAACCGGCTCTATTTCTCGGCCTGGCAGCGGTATCTGATCGCCAAGCGCATTTTCACCCTTTCGAGCGATCCGGACCTTCTCACCTTCGAATCCTGGCTCGAGGCGGATGTGACCACCGATCCCATGCGGGATGTCTCTTCCAACGGATCGCCCGGAATGATGCCGGAGCATAGTTCCTACAGGCTGGAAGGTCCGCTTCCTCCGCCGAAGTTCATCGAAGAGTAGTTCTTTTTTCTCGACTTTTGACGATTTTTCAGAAATCGTCTTGCACATTCGGAAAAAAGTAGTACCTTTGCAGTCCCGTTTTCGGGATATTGAGATATGGTGTAATGGTAGCACTACAGATTCTGGCTCTG
>JAEEGJ010008847.1_pt1 | contig 27447 bp, 17 predicted proteins | sample 8958761 | NCBI WGS metagenome assembly JAEEGJ01 (sample SAMN16246546, study PRJNA631951) | gut metagenome | biome: gut microbiome; feature: rumen; material: RS-attached | host: Bos | place: Iran: Karaj | collected 2018-10 | reverse complement strand
GAAGGACGCAAGCCGATTGTTACGAAACCTATCTATCGTCAATCGGCACATCGCTGGGCTTGCGGATTGTTTATTATCGTTGCCGTCGTCGGTGGCGTAGTGCGGTTATCTCCTGCCAGCGCGCTGGGTCCCGTGGAGTCCATGGGGCCCGGTCCAGCGCTGTCAAGGATAACCGCGTAATCTGTCAGTGTTTGTTTGCGGGGGTGATTTGCTGGTCAGACTGTTCATGGCTGAGGCGGTTATCACCCGTCTGTGCTGCAGTGAGCTCTTGAGGGGGTTCCCTGCGCCCAGACGAGGATAACCGTTCGGCCGAAAGGGGTTCTATAAACCACGATCCAGGGAGAGGCCCATTAGTCGAGACCCAAGGGAGGTTTATTAGTCGAGACTCGAGAGGGAACAAAACAATTAGTTGCAATCCTAAGAGAAGCTTGCATTTGTATCCCGCTATTATGTGCGTGTAAGTGTGATTTCGTGTAATCGTCTGCCTCGGTTGATAAATAAACAGTATTGAGTATCAGTTGATTATAAAAACTTCCAGGCAGGTCTGCTGATTGGGAGCAGACCTGCTGCGGTAATCATCGTTTCAAACTCCTATTGGGCAGATATCTGCGGCAGACGATTATACACAAGCTAGTGTCCTGACGTGAATAACCGCCATTCGGACGAAAGGGGTTAATCAGTCACGAACCCGAACGATGTCTATTAGTCACGAGCCCTAAATGTGTCTGCTAGTTGTGATCCCGAAAGTTTATTGCCTATTCGTTGTTTGAGGCAGAGGTGGTCGTCGGGGAGCAACAGAGTGCGATTCAGAAAAGCCGCACTTAGTATTATCGCAGATTCTGATTTGGCCATTTAAGGTCATTGTTCTGACGCGAAACGGATGATTTATCTGTCTCGTACGTTTCGTGGACGGAAAATCAGGGGAAAGACGTAGATTTCGTCTGTGAAACGGACCAAGCGGCGCCGTCATCCGCTTCGCGGCCAAACAAGTGGTGCAAAACCCAGGAGGGAGAGATAGCTGTGGCACTTATGTGGTTGTAACTCAAGATATTCCCGATAATCGCTTGTGTAAAAATGCACAAGCGATTATCGGGAAGAGGTTGAATATCAGAGAAGTAGGTGCCACAGATATTCTGAATCTCGGCTAGGAATGGATCTAAGCGAAGAATGTGCTCGGCGAGAAATGGTTTTCAGCGAGGAACATAGAGAATTGAACAGGACTGACTACGCGACAATCGTGTGGCGAAGACCTCTTCGGGACATTTCGCGCTGCAACGGACGCACCAGTCAATCAGGTACTTACACAAGTTGATCCCCGCGTTTTTTAGGGGGATCAACTTATGTAATCTACTGACAATCAATTGCGTCCATTGCAGCGCGAAAATGTCGTAGATGCCGTAAACACCGGAAACACCGTAAACCCCGGATGGATCATCAGACTCATCAACTATTACCGCGACTGGGGGATTAATAGTGTAAGAGCGTGACGACGCCGTCCATGGTGGCGATCAGGAGTTGTCGGTCGGAGAGAGGGACAATGGCGTTGATCAGGGCGACGGAAATTTTGTGCTTCCAGACCAGATCGCCGTTGTCTGCCTGCAAACAGAAGATGTTGCCTTTGTCGGTCGGGACAAAGAGCAGTTGTCCGTCTGCACTGCAGGCGCATGGGGTAGGGCCGATCTCGTAGCCGAAACCTGGACGGACTTCCCAGCGTTTTACCACTTCGACAGGAGCCGTTGCGTAGGCCTGGACACTGTCGAACATGGTTTTGACATATATCGTTTCGCGGTTGGGGGAGAGCGCGATGGATTCGCGTCCACCGGAGGCTGCCCAAATCTGTTCACCTGTGCGGGCATCAAGCGCATACGTCTTGCGCTCAGGAGTCACCACAAAAATACGATCGTGCGCTTTCACGGGATTGACCGCGGCAGGGGAAAACATCCGGGAACCTTTCGTCTGCCAGGTCCATTGTAAGCGTCCTGTCCGGGGATCGAGGGAATAGAGGGTGTTGGCCCAGTCGCCGAAGACGACTTGTTTGTCATCGACAAACGGACGGCATTCTACGAAGCCGGCGATTCCCTCGTGGGCCCATAGAAGGCGTCCGGTGCGGACTTTGAGTGCCCGGAAGATGTGGTCTGACGATCCTACATAGGCGATGCCTTTGTGGATGGCCGGTGTGGCCAGTACCGATTTCTGGCAGCGGTGGCGCCAGCGCAGCCGGCCGTTGCGCAGGGATAGGCAATAGATGGAGCCGTCGGTGGAGCCGATGACGACCCGGTTTTTCCAGACGGCCGGGGTGGAGAAGACCTTCCCTTCGGTGGCGAAGCGCCAGCGCTCGCGGCCGGTGGCGGCGTCCAGAGCTTTGACGATGCCCGATTCGTTGGCATAAAGCACATACCGGCCGGCCGGAACGACACCGCATCCGATGTCGCCTTCGTCCTGGGTGCGCCAGACTTCCGTCACTTGCGGATATGCCTGGTTGATGTCAAACTTCAGGAAGGGATAATCGTCCGGAAGACCATAGGGGTTGTCGCCCCCGCCTGTCTGGTCGGGCTCATATTGCGGAGCGTCTGTAAAGTTTTGCGTGTACCACGGTTGCCGTTCCACAGGCGGTGTCAAGGTCCGGCCCTTGTCATCTGCCAGAATTCGTTCGTGTACCGAGAAAACGCCGTCGACGATCTCGATGATGTTGTATCCGATTTCTTTGCCCCGGTCCGGCGAGCGGCCGAGGATGGCCGGTACGCCTTCGTAATTGAGGATGCGGTTCTGGTGCCAGTGTCCGCCGATCAGCAACTGAATGTTGCATTGTTTGACCGTGTTCATCAACTGGAAATAGTTGAGCACCGAAGTGTCCTGCGGATAATGGTTGACCAGGATGACCGGCTGCTCACGGGGAACAGCCCGGGCTACGGAATCAAGCCACGCGAGGGTCTCCTGCGGAATCAAAGCCGGAGCCATCCGCATGTTCGGGCCACAGTTGCAGCCCAGGAACTTGATACCGCCCGCGTCGAATTCGAAATGTTCATAGCCGAAGACCTTGGCGAAGGTGTTACAGCCGCTTTCCGACCATTTGGCATCATGGTTACCGGCTACGACCCAATACGGATGCACGAGTTCGTTGAAAATTTCCCGCGTGAACGCGAATTCCTCATCCGTCCCGAAATCCGTCAGGTCACCGCCGAAAACCGTGAACTGGATATCCGGCTGCGTATTGATATCCGCAATGCAGCGTTTCAGGTTGTCGATGTGCGACGTCCCGTTCAGGGTGATATGGACATCGCTCAGATAGGCAAACCTGACCGGGGCCGTCTGCGCCTGGGCCGAGAAAACAGCGAGTACAGCTAGGAATAATACAACGAAACGTTTCATGCTGTCTATATATCAATCCCGTATCACTTCCAGAACCGCGGTTCTGGAAGTGATACGGGATTGATTATTACAAGATTGATTATAATAACGATAATAGATACTGTCCGTACTGGTTTTTCTTCATCGGCTCGGCAACGGAGCGCAGTTTCTCGGCTGAAATCCAGCCGTTCAGGTAGGCGATTTCTTCGAGGCAGGCAATCTTCAGGCCCTGACGCTTCTCGATGACCTCGACGAAGGTCGAAGCTTCTGCGAGAGATTCGTGGGTGCCGGTGTCGAGCCAGGCAAATCCGCGGCCGAAGGTGAGCACCTTGAGTTCGTGGTCGGCAAGGAAGGCGTTGTTGACCGAGGTGATCTCCAGTTCGCCACGGGACGAAGGCTTCACTCCCTTCGCCACGCGGACCACCTTGTTCGGATAGAAATAGAGGCCGACAACGGCATAGTTGCTCTTGGGCTCCTTCGGCTTTTCCTCGATCGTCTCGGGATTGCCGTCGGCGTCGAACGAGACCACGCCGTAGCGCTCGGGATCGTTGACCCAGCAGCCGAACACGGTCGCTTTGGCGTCTTTCTCCGCATTGTCGACGGCCTTCAACAGCAAATCTTGGAAGCCGGTGCCGTGAAAAATGTTGTCTCCCAAAACCATGCAGACAGCGTCATTGCCGATGAACTCCTCACCGATGATGAAAGCCTGTGCAAGCCCGTCGGGCGAGGGCTGTTCGGCATAGGAGAACTGCACGCCGTAGTCGGATCCGTCGCCCAGCAGGCGTCGGAAACCCGGCAGGTCGTGTGGCGTGGAAATGATCAGAATCTCCCGGATCCCCGCCGTCATCAGCACAGAGATCGGGTAGTAAACCATCGGTTTGTCGTAGATGGGAATCAGTTGCTTGGAAATCCCCTTGGTAATGGGGTAGAGGCGGGTTCCGCTGCCGCCTGCGAGTACGATGCCTTTCATGATGCTGATAGGTTAACGGACCACTTGGGTGAATACGGGCGCCTGACCGTCTGCGGCGAGGACATAGACTTTCATTTCTCGGCCGAGGGTTTCACTGCCGTCACGCGGGAGGTCACGGGCGGTAAAAAGATATTCCCGGCCTTCGGGGACCGTACGGCTGGCTACTTCCGTCGCCTTGGCGTGAATCATCGGATAGTCACCGACAGCTGTGTCGAAGATTGCGGATTCAGCTTCCGTGACCGGCTGCGAGGCAGGGAAGGCTTCCAACTTCTCGACTTGGCCGGCGATGAAGCCGCCGGTTTTCAGGAACCGGTCGATTTCTGCCGGTGCCGCATCGATGCGGGCGGCACGCACGCCGTAGCCGGGAAGGACTTCCGCATCTGGCAGTTTCTCCCGGATGTCTCTCGTGCTGGAATCGAGACCGCCGCTGCCGAAAGTGCAGAAGGGAACGACCTTTTTGCCGGCGAAGTGCTGTGTGGCCAGCACGGTGGCTATCGGCTGGGCGTAGGTGCCGAACCATACCGGATAGCCCAGGAAGATAATATCATAGGAGGCGATATCGGCCTTAAGCGGTTGCAGTTCAGGAAGGGCGCCTTCCTGCAGCTCCTTGCGGCCGCGCTCGACAGTCGCCTGGAAGTCGCCGTCGTAGGGTTCGACGGGAACGATGGCCTCGATATCGGCGCCGAGGCTGGTCTGCAGTGTCTGGGCGACTGTTTCGGTCGTGCCGGACTGCGAATAATAAAGCACCAGGATCTTCGGAGCCTGGTTCCGATTGCAAGCAAGGACGAGTGTCAGGGTCATTGCGAGAAACAGGAGTCTTTTCATAGTATAATTCAGAAATAAAAAACATATCAGTCTTACCGGCTGCCGCCGCCGTGGCTGCCACCAAAAGAGTGGCCGCCACCACCGAAGGAGGAGCGGCCGCCTCCGCCATAGCTTCTGCCGGAACTACTGCTGTGGGAAGTATGTGAGGACAGCTCGTTCTTGGCAGCGCGTATCGCCGAGGCGGAGAGGGTGTTGGACATCAGCATCATATCGTGGAAGGTCGTGCTGTTCATTCCGGAAGCCTGGGTGAACTCCGTAAATTGGGCAGGGTAGAGTTTCTGGAATTCGGTCGCCACCTTTTCGGCAATGCCGAACAGGGCGCTGAACACGAGATAATCTTTCCACAAGGTGACCTCAATGGCGCCGTGCTCTTTGTGTAGCGTGAAATCTTCCAGGTAATTCTTGAACTCAATCAGGTGACGTGCCTGCTCCTGTCCTTCCGCATTGCACTTGTCATTTTTGATGATATAGTGCTGGTCCTGGAACCACTTGCGTCCGCATGTCTTCGCACGGCCAGGAAAGTCGGATACCCGGCGGAACGATTTCTTGGACCATTTTTCCAGCTCGCCGGCTTCCAGGATGAGGTTCTCGCCGCTGGCTTCACGCACCATCTGGTAGAGATCGTTCTCAATGGCCTCGGAGAAAGAAGCCGTTTTTTCAAACGAAAGGTTTACGCGTCCTTCCTTGTGCGGATCCGGCAGCACCCGGACCGCGCCGTCCATGACCCAGCGCAGAAAATAGGCGCCGATCAGGTTCTTAGAAAAATCCGGGGCGTTCAAACCGTCGAGCCGGTTGCCTTTCGTCAGTGCATAGTAAGCAGCGGGAATATTGCCTTCCAGCGGGATATCCCGGAACCAGCCCTGGATTCTGGACTGGCCGAAAAATGATTTTTTGTACTTGATCCCGAGCAGCGAGGTAATCCAAAAGTATAACCAGACTACCAGGGCGATAAAAGCCAAACCTATGGGAGAAAGCAGGAGCAAAAAGGCGACGATGAGCATCGAGAAAACCAGTTTGACCTTCTCCCAGAAAGTCATTTTCGTCTTGTAGTCGCTGCCTTCGAAAGCCATCTGCTGCACTTTCTCAAAGTCTTCTTCATAGATGACCTCCGGTTCAAAGAGGCCCTGGTCGAAGCGGACCAGGACAGTCATCGCACTGGTGTAGCCAAAAGGCTCCGTGGACTCTGCTCGGATAGCGCCGTTTTCCACCCAAACCTCGCTCTGGGACCGGAATCCCCATACCTTGACGTTGTCCGTCGTCCATTCCGGGCCGCCCGTCTCGTTGCGCAGCATGACTTTGACATGCTGGGGCGGCGCAGAGAGCCCTGGATTCACGAATGAAAAATACAAGCCGTCATACAGATCGCCCATGCGCATCACCAGACCCTTGACGGTATAGGAAACCGTCCAGACATGGTCTCCGCGGTCTCCCTGCCCCCAGCAAAGTTCCACGCCGCCGGATTTGCGGACGATTCCGCAGCGGCCACGCTTTTCCTCGAGGGTCCGGTCCGTATTCCAGCCATCCCCCTCGGCGTAAAACAGTTCTCCGTTTTCGCTGACTTCCAGATCGTCGATGGTCATCGGGCCGAGGTGGTCGAAAGGAAGATAGAACTCAGTCCCGGAGACAACGGTAACATCCCACACCTGCGTAACACGGGCACTGCCGTCCTTCCGGAGCACTACATTCTCGTCGATGCTCCGGATCTCCTGGCCGGCCAGGGTGAAAGCGGTCAGGAATAGCAGGACGAAGGTGCTGAAAATCCGTTTCATAGGTGCAAAGATAAGAAACAAACCGCTACTTCAGACTGAACCGCCACAGTTTGCCATGACGGGGTTCTCCCGCAGTGTGGAACACCACATAGGCATAACCGTCAGCGAGGCAGATGCCTTCGGGTTCATCGTCCAGGTCGGTGACGTTCTTGCTCAGGACAATCTTTTTCTGATCGAGATCCACCACATGCACGAACAGTTCGTGGGGCTTGTAGCCGTCAGGCAGATAGGCATAGCGGCCACGGACGATGCTGCCCTGCCAGATGTTGATGCCGCTGTCGATCCGGGTGACGTCCAGCACGTCCGCGTCGGTCAGGTGCACTTCGCCGTTGGCGTCGGAATCTGCCAGCTTCGGCAGCCGGAACTTCTTGAGCAGTTTGTAATCTCCGTTGCGTCCGCCGTAGGTGTAGATGAATCCGTTTTCAGCGTCGAGACACCAGTCGATGGTGCCGGAATAGTCCGTGCCGGTGTAGAAGATTTTCTGGACGATGCGGCTGCCCTTCAGGGTGACGTCGGTGACATAGCAGCAGTTCTCTCCGCCGCACGAAGCGATGTACAGCAGCGGGAATTTCGACTTGCGGGAAGCTTTCTCCACACCGAAACAGGCATTGTTGCAGTGGGATGTATTGCCTTCCAGCAGGTAATTGGCAGCCAGCTTCTTTTTCTTCATGTCGAAGATGCAGAGACGTCCCTTGTCGTGCAGGACAAACGCATAATTGTCGCAGAGTGCGAAGCCCTGCGTCGAACCGGTAACCTCTTCTTCCGCAGGCGTCCAGTCGGCAAAGTCGCAGATGAATTCCGGCTTGAGGGACGGGAGGCCCGACACCCGCTTGAACTCCTCGCGTGCCCGTTCGGCCTGGGCCTGGTATTCGGAATTGGCATGGAGAATGGCATAGCCGATACAGGCGGCGGAGGCACTGGCATCCACGTCGCTCTGCCAGTGGCAACCGGCGATGACGCGGCTTTCCCCACTCTCGACGGCCCGGTGGAAGAGTGCTTCCGCCGCGGCAGGATTTACCTCTGCCAGGATCAGGGCCGCACTCCAGGCGCGGATCGTGTGGCCGGAAGGATAGGAGCCCTCGGTCGCAAGCCACGCATCGTCCTGCGGAAAGATGGAACTCTCATGAAAACGGGCGTAAGGCCGCATCCGGAAATAATGGGCCTTGGGGCGGAACCGGATCTGCTCGATGGTCGAGACGCCGTTGACGAAGAGTCGGTAGATCTCGGGGGTATGAACCGGATCGATCGCATAGCCGAAAGGCTCGCTGTAGATGACCCGGACGGTGTCGAGATCCCAGATCGCGTCGCGCTTCGCCTGCGCAAGGCGCGCGCTGTCGAGCCGCTGCGCCTTTCCCCACATGTACCGCATGATGTCGTGCGTAAACGCCTCTCCGATGGTGTCGGGCGGTGCGGGCAGGCAATTGACCAGATTGGGAAGTTCATGCTCCGTCATATACAGATGAACGTCCTGCGCACGGAGTTCCGGCGTGAAAAGGACCCCGGACAAGAGAAGGATCGTCAGCGTAGCCAGCATCTTTTTCATGGGTTCGGTATTTGAATGTACAAGGATTTGCGCCTACGGCTTCCAGCGGTAAGCGGCATCGAGCGGGGCGAGGCCGGCCAGTTGCAACAGCCGGGCGACGAAGCCGTCGATGAGGGTGTCGAGACTGTCGGGGCGGTTGTAAAAGCCAGGGGCGGCGGGGGCGATGATGGCGCCAGCTTCGGTGAGGGCGGTCATGTTCCGCAGATGGATGAGGTTGAGCGGGGTTTCGCGGGGGACGAGGATCAGCGGCCGGCGCTCCTTGAGCTGGACGTCGGCGATGCGGGCCAGGGCATCGTCGGCGGTACCGGCGGCAATGCGGGCCAACGTGCCCATGGAGCAGGGGAGAACCACCACCACGTCCGCAGCGGCGCTTCCGGAGCAGAACGGATTGTAAAAGTTGTCGTTTTCGAGGAGCGAGTAGCGGCCGGGGATGGGGCCGGCGTCCAATTCATGCCGCCAGACGTCGCGGGCCGTGTCGGTCATCAGCAGATGAACCCGCACGCCGTCCAGGGTGGAGGCGCGCTCTAAGAAGCGCCTTGCGTAGCAGGCACCGCTGGCTCCCGTGACGGCCAGCACCACATTCTTCACCGGTCTGTTAGAGGTACTCATCGAGCAGGATCTGCTTCAGCTGAGCCATGCCTTTCGTGGCGGGTTCCTGGATTTGCCGGAAGTACTTGTAGTCGAGCCGGATGGGCTTCGGGTCGATGAGGAAGATCGGCCGTCCGTAAGTGATATAACGGAAGAGGCCGGCGGCCGGATACACGTTGAGTGAGGTGCCGATGATCAGCAGGATGTCGGCTTCGGAAACGGCGTGGGCGGCCGGTGTCATCATCGGGACGGCTTCGCCGAACCAGACGATGTGGGGACGCAGCTGTACGCCGCGCTGGTCGCAGTCTCCCAGGTTGACATCTTTGTAGCCGATATCCTTCACGCCACGGTCTTCCTGGTCTTCGGGCCGGACCTTGGTCAGCTCCCCGTGCAGGTGGATGATTTTCGTGGATCCGGCCCGCTCGTGGAGGTTGTCCACATTCTGCGTGACGACGGTCACGTCGAAGTACTTTTCGAGTTCGGCGATGATTTTGTGGGCCTGGTTGGGCTGCGCCTTTTCGAGCTGGTGGCGCCGCTCATTATAGAAGCGGAGTACGAGGCCCTTGTCGCGGTACCATCCTTCGATGTCGGCCACGTCGGCCACGTTGTAGTTTTCCCAGAGGCCGTCGCTGTCGCGGAAGGTCTTGATGCCGCTTTCCGCACTGACGCCGGCGCCGGACAATACGACGAGTTTTTTCATATCGGTTATGTTAGATGTCCGATCAGGTCGGGCATGACGTTATACAAAATAATAATGCCGCAGCCACCAGGCGAACAGCGGATCGATGATTCGCGCATTCTCTTCGCCGTCGAAGGTAATCACCTCTTTCTTCTGGAGGGCGTCTTTCACGCGGAAGACGTTGGCTGAGGAGTTGAGGCGGTAGCGTTCCATCATCTCGGCGCTGCTGAGTTTCTGAACCCCGTCAGCGATGGCATGCAGCAGGTTGATCTGGTTGCCGGTCAGGTCGAGCAGGGTCTGCTTGAAGCGCGGGACGTGGACTGCGAGGAGCCGGTCGCGCGCCTGGTTGACGATCTTGCGGTTCACGTAGCCTGCAGGCATGGCGAAGCAAAGTGCGCAGAGCTGCTTGACGTACCACATGTTGCCTGCCGCGATCTCATAAATGGCCATGGCTTCTTCCATCTCGATGACACGGCCGTAGCGGAGGAACGTGCTGCGGATGTATTCGCACACCAGTTTGCGGTCGAGCGGCCGGAGTTCAAGGGTGCGGCACATTCCGTAGAAGCACCGACGCTCCAGGAAGATGCTTTTCATGGCGTTGACGAACGAGCCGGTGAGCAGGTAGTTGACCTGGTGATGCCGGCTCCAGATGCGGTCGAGGTCCTCGATGCGGAAGTTTTCGTCCTCAAAGCGGAGCAGATTCTGGAACTCCTTGATGTAAACGATCATTTGGGAACCGGCTTCCGTGGCGATGATGCCCGGCAGGTCGAAGATCTTGCTGCCGGTGATTTCGTCGATGCTGATTTCAAAAGGGAGCAAGGCACCGCGGTTCACCTCGACGGCACACTCTTTCATCTTTTCGCGCCAGCGTGCGAAGAAATCTTCCTGTGTACGGATGTTGAACAAGTCAATGCAGCAGACGATCAGGTGGTCGCGCCGCTTCCGGTACAGTTCGACGGCTTCTGTGACGATGGTTTCCTTTCCGCTGCGGGCTTCGCCGTAAATGGCCAGGCCGCGGCCTCCCTTTTCCAGGGCAGCAACGATCGTCCCGATCTCTTCGGTGCGACCGAGGATACTGCCTCCTGCGGCAATCTTGTCAAAGGCGAACGGAAAGTCCATCAGGAAGATTTAACAAAATTGTTACAAATATAGCAATTCTGTCGGGTGACACAAAAAAAACCGGCTCGAAAGCCGGTTTTTGTCAGAGTTCTTCAAAATTGACGTCCGCGAAGGTATTGGGCCCCTGGCCCGGTTCTTCTGCGGCAGGAGCTTCCGGTTCTTTGGGAAGACGTTCCCGGATATAACCGATCACCTCCTGGAGTCCCTCGGCAAACTTGTCGAAATCCTCTTTATACAGGAAGATCTTGTGCTTGTCGTACACATAACGGCCATCGCGCTCGATCCGCCGCTTGCTCTCCGTGATCGTCAGGTAATAATCGTTGCCTTTCGTGGCTTTTACGTCGAAAAAGTAGGTACGCTTGCCCGCCCTGACAGGCTTCGAATAAACGTCATCTCCATTTCTGTCCTGGAAGCCCGCATTGTCATAATCCTCAAAGTACATAGTGTAATCTTTTAAACGTTTTTTCGATATTCTCCGACAAAGATAGATTTTATTTCCGAATAATCCTAATAATAATTGTCTCGGCCTGATACAGGGATAAATGCGAAAAATGGAGACATGAAAAAACTTAAAAAACGGCTTTGAGGAATCCCGAAATCATCATGAAGCTTGCCTCAATATGGTATTGAGAACTACGATTTTATTTCCGGAAAAGCGTATATCCGTTTTTCTTCTTCTCAATTACACCAAGTTCGAGAAGTAATTCGTAGATCGTCGTCACCGACTCCCTAAATGGAGAATCCGCACTAAATTGACCCCCTCAGACGCAGGGGGTCAATTTGCAGCGGAATTTCCATTTTATTATTAAATGCTCAATAATTATTTATTAAAAGATCATTCGCCAACTCAGACTGGGCATGATGGGGATCAAAGAGATGAGACTCCAGGCGTGGGTGTCGGGGTTGTAGCGGAGCATGAAGGGGTTGTGGCGGTTGAGCAGGTTGTAGATACCCAGGCCCAGTTCGTGGTTGGTGCGGCGGCCTTTGAGGTCCAGATGCAATGCGGCATCCCAGCGGATGTAGGGCGGAAGCTCGTAGTTGTTGATCGACGAGATCAGCGGCAGGGCGATCAGTTCTTTCTGGCCGATGAAGAAGCCCGGGAGCGAGCCGTCCTGCAACGTCTCCCAGCTGCCGCTCTGGTAGGTGAACTGCGTGTTGAACGACAGCGCCTTGCGGTCGGTCCGCAGGATCGTCCAGTCCACCGAGGCGTTCGCCACGTGACGGCGGTCGTATTTCGCCGGGAAACGGCGGCCGCGGTTCAGGTCGGCGAAGTGCCGGTCGGTCTTCGACCAGGTGTAGGAGGCGCGCCACGAAAGCACTTCGCCATCTTTCTCATAAAGGAATTCCGCACCGTACGAGGTTCCGTCGCCGATGCTGATGTTTTCGTGCCAGCCCGCCTGGGCCGAGCTGAAGAACTGCGTCGCGTCACCGTAATAGACCAGGTTCCGCATCAGTTTGTAGAAGCCGCCTGCCCGGAACGTGTGCTCGCCGAAGCCGCCGAAGAGGCCGGCATAGCCCTGCAGTGCCTGCTCCGGCGGATTGGTCGCGTCCGACGGAACGACCATGTCGACCGACCAGCCGAGCGGGATGCCTTCCAGTGTATGATAGTACTGCGTCAGCGCATCGGCCGTGGCCTCCACGCCGAACTGGCGCGTCAGATGGACCCGCGCCGTCAGGCTCCCCTCGGGATGGAACAGCCAGCCGGACTGGCCGCCGGTCCCGCCGACGCCATAGGCGTAGGCATTGCCGCGCAAGGCAAAACGCAGGAGGAACCGGTCGGGTATCCGGTATTCCAGCTGCCCGTGGAGCGTGGACAGAACCGTCTGCATGTAGGAATCCACCAGCGGAGACAACTCCGCATCCTTGTGGGTGCTGCCATCGAACCGGCGCGACGAGCCGGGATTGAACCGCGCGCCCCGTACCTTCACGCCGAACTGCGACGTCCAACGACCCCACGACTTCGTAGCCGTACTCAGCAGCGTCGCTTCCGTCAGCGTGCTGCGCACTTCGAAGCGATTGTAGCTTCCATCCAAGATTGTTTCCGAAGATTGTGTCCCCGCATGGCGGTTGAACGAGACGGCCGTGTGAAGCCCGTCCAACCATCCTGGGCTCCGGTTGTCCCACGTCAGGTTCGCCAGGACGTTGCTCCAGCCCATCCCGTCGGTGGTGTTCCCGGTCAGCACGAAGCCGTAGCGGTCCAGGCTGCCGAAGGCCGACAGCGACAGGTCGTTGTGCGGGTTCACTTTCCACGACACCTTGCCGAAGGCATCCCCCACCGTCGTATTGAAATCCTGCAGTACGTCCTGGTACCGGTTGATTACGTTCCGGGCCGCCTTGTATTCCAGTCCCAGCGGCGAGACGCGGAACGAGCCCAGGAAGGAGACTCTCTCCTTCACGATCGGCGCGCTCACGCTCGCCGCGGCCAGAAACGGCGTCAGTGACGCTTCGCCACCCGCCTTCGCGTAGTCGCCCGTCCTCGTCTGCAACCGGATGTGCGAAGCCGTGAAGTTCCCTTCTTCCGAGCTGAAGCCGCCGGCGTGGAACTCTGTGGCTCTGATCACGTCGCCAGGATACACCGTCGTCAGGCCCAGCAAGTGGCTGATGCCGTAGAGCGGAACGCCATCGAGCGTCATCAGGTTCGAGCCCATGTTGCCGCCACGCACGTAGATTGCCGAACCACCTTCGCCGCCCATCGTCACCCCCGGGAGCGTCTGGATATACTTCACCGCGTCGCCGTCGCCCAGCGGGCTGGCCACACGCCGCGTCTTCACCGGATCCAGCTTATATCCATCCGCCCGCACCCGCTGCGCCCGGTCTGCCACCTTCACCGCCGCCGGTAGCGTGTCGCGGACTTCCGTCCGCTCCTGCGCGCAGACCGCGCCGGCACACAAAAGAAAAAAGATTAGGGACAAGGAGCGTTTCATCGGCGAGAAGTGACACAAACCAATTCTTTGTCACCCTCAAATTGAACCCGAACGGTAAAAGATGTCTCGCTGGTCAATTCCGGCTTACCGTCTGTTTTCAAAGAAAAAGCGGGCAAAAAGAGGGGTTTAAGAGCCAGGTATTCCGGAACTGAAATGGCTTTGTCACCGGACAATCGTCCTATCAGCTTCCGGTCTGCAGAAAACAAGAAAACATCTTCGCCCGTTTCAATTCTGAAAAGATCTGACAAATCTTCTCCCGCCGCACGCCCCAGCATCGGCGTCGATGCCGTAACCACAATTCCCACACAAGGTTCTGTCGAATAAAAGTAATATTTCAGATTCGGCCCCCCCGCTGAAAACTCCAGGCCTCCAGCCTCCAGATAGCTGCGGATCTGGCTCTTCATGTCTTCATCTTCCAGGGCAGTGCTCTTTAAAACACCATATCCATCATCTATCACATCTATGGCCATTCCGCTATCGGAGGTTCGCAGCCAGGAATCAATCCTTTCCGCAGACAATGAAAAACATTCAAGAACAACACCCCCCTCTCCCAGGCGTGTCTGACATGACGAAAGAAAACAAAGCAACAGTAATAAAGGGAATAATCGTTTCATATCAATGGATATTATGGTATATCGTTCTTAAGTATTGGTGATTCTTATAATTTGCATACCAATTATCAGTAGCCCCCACACTATATAGACCGTCGTCATAAAGCCCATCATAACCCCAATTCATCAAAAGATTATAGTTCGGGAAGAAGAGCGGGGTAGGCAGGATAAGGCACATAGTATCCCTCTTTCGGGCCGCCGAATACATATTGTTTCTGCACGTCACAATCATGCCGCAAGGTACTGATGGCGCCGAAAACGCCATATCCGCCCCGGATATTGGAATATCCTCCGGAGTCTCCATATAGTGTGGACAGCAGGTCTCCTTCCGCATCTGCGAGCGAAGCCTGAACAGTCTTCAAATATCGGTCGTATTCTTCCGACACCGAGCAAAAATAAAGGACGGGGTGGGGTTCTTGCTTGTCGAAAGTACCCCAGTAACCATAGTCAAAATCGCCGACGACAGCAAAATAACGTGTCGCATCGATTATCTCAACGTCTTCTGGTTCTTCAGAACCGGATGGAAGGATGACCTGATAAATATTCCGAAGCCCGTTGTCATAATTCACGGGATAATCGATTCTCAGATACCCGTCATGAAGAGACAGTTCCGCATAACCCTGTTTGATGTATATGTCATACCGTTCCCTTGGATTTGCAGCTGACATCTCTGCCCCCCTGGACAGGCCATACTTTTTTCCGTTAACGTTGACATTGTCTACCAGCCGGTGATTCGTTGCCAACTGGGTAATGGGAGCAACGACCCCTGAAGCATCCTCCATCCTGCCCAAAACATAAAGATGATGATGCGAAAGCGAGTCGAGACGGAAAAGCAGTCCGGGCATTTCAGACAACAAAGACCGGCCACCTGAGGCTTTCATCTGCTCATACGCCTGATGGCACTTAAAAAAAGCCCAGGGATTCAGGTCGGGCTGGTTGTCATTCCCCTCTTCAAGCCACACTTCCGGCGGAACGATATGTGAGCTGATAGAGAACGCCTGCGGCATCGTCGTAACCGCCTCCAGCGTATCGCGGCCCGGTATGGCCGCCTTCAACACATATGTTTCCCCGGCTTGGGGCTCCATGCGAGCTTCGTAAACCCCTTCACCAACATTGTGGAACTGATAGATCCGGTCTTTGGTCTTAACCCCGCCAATCGTAACCACCGCATCCCTTACCGGCTCAAAATAGTCTTCACCTATGCCGCCCGAATATAGCAGTGTCGCCCGCTGGATGTAGTTCTTGTACTCCAGGATGCACTTAACGAACACCTCCCGCTCCGCAGGCGGCTCGATTTCCACGGGCTGCACACAGCCCGTGACCGCCAGCAATAAGACGGCGGCCATCAGAAGGATGTGATGCTTGCAAAACATGTCCGGCTGTGAATTATTGGAAATTACAGTTCGGGGAGTAATGCCGTATAAGGAGGATAGCTCCCAACATCCTGATACTCATTATAACTGCGATACTGTACATCACAATCATATCTAAGGGAGCTGACTGCTCCGAAAACACCACATCCACCCTGGACATTCGAGTATCCTCCGGCCTCTCCGTAGAGCGTTGACAACAAGTCGCCCTCTGCATCTGCGAGTGAAGCCTGAACTGACCTCAGATACCGGTCGTACTCTTCCGACACAGAACAAAAATAAAGGACTGGGTGTGGGGTTTCCCGGTCAAGAACACCCCAGTAATTGTATTCAAAATCTCCTACTACCACAAAATCCCGCGTAGGATATATTATATTGGCTTCATGAAGTTCTGACCCCCACAAGTTATGAATGTTCCTCAGCCCATTGTCATAGTTCTCGGGATAATCAATCCGGAGATAACCGTCGTGAAGAGTCAGTCCATCATAATGCTGCTTGATGAGGTATTCATACTCTATCAGTTTTGGATTGTCTGTGTATAAACTGGTAGCTGAGGCCCGATATTGTCGGCCATTTGTGTTAATATTGTCTACCAACAGATGATTCGTAGCCAGTTGCCGGATGGGAGCAACGACGCCCGTGGAATCTTCGATTCTCCCCAAAACATAAATATGATGGTGTTCTTCCGATTCCAAACGGAAACGTAATCCCGGCATCTCGGATTCCATGCACGTGCCTCCCATTTCCTTCATGATTTCGTATGATTCACGATACTCAAGTATCCCTCCCAACCAATGATAATCCCAAACAGGATTACTTGGTTCAAATGGTTCAAAATGAGCCTGTAGTGGACCGATTATTTGCGTTTTAAAAAAAAGCCGACCCGGCATCGTCGTGGTCGCGACCAAGGTATCGCGGCCTGGAACAACAACTTTCAGGGTGTAAACTCCACCGTCGATGGGTTCCACCCCGCCTTCATAGATTCCATCACTTACGGGATGGAAGGCATAGTCCTTGGGGTGAGGATACATACTTGTCGGGCCGTTAACAATGACCGAGGCATTCGTCACCGGCTGGAACTGATCGTCTCCGATACCTCCGGAATAAAGCAGGATCACCCGCTGTTCATATCTCCCTTTCTCCAGGATGCACTTGACGAACACCTCCCGCTCCGCAGGCGGCTCGATCTCCACCGGCTGGACACAACCCGTAGCCGCCAGCAACAGACTGGCGGTCCACCGGATTATTCGAATGTACTTCTTCATCATTGTATAGATGCAGAAACCCATCGAATTGTTACGCGATGTTTAATTATCGGGTGAAATATTGATGATATCCTTTCTGTTTGTAGAATAATTATACTGTGTCCAAACGTTATTCAAATAGCCAGAAAATGACGAATTGTCGCCCGAAAACCACCCATTACCACTTCCGTCTTCGCCCCAGTTCATGTGAAGGTATTCCGTCGAGTTGGAGTCTGAGTAGTAGCCCCCATTTTCTGCTTGCATGTACCGCTCGTCAGGAGTATAAACCATCAGAATCAAATGATTTGCTGTTGTATAAGTCTTTCGCCCATCGCAAACCCATGCATGCTTTATGCCAGTTGTAGTCCTGCCTTCCATAAAAACTGGTTTGCCGTTGTTGACGTTGCTTTTTGCTACAGTTAATGAATGAGTGGCGACTGTGGCATTATAATGATAATGGTATTGATATCCAGTAATAGCATCTTTCAAATCGTAAATATCTGTTTCAGATATGTTTAATGTATTATTGTATGTCGTTTCGGAGTCCCTTCTCAAATTCTTATAAAGGATTTTCGTATAGTAGGTAGCCGTTGTATCACTCATGGTCGACCAGTTATAGATAGTAGGCCATTCATGATAGCGCATGATTTGGGCCATAGCAGCAATGGAACTACCGGCAGGAGGGTAAGATGGATCTATTCCCTGATTATAGGGTGCGTTTTGCCCCCAAGTTGTTGATAAGTAAGGACCTATCTGAGCATTACTGGTTGTTCCGTAATACAAAACAACCGAAGAGGCCATGTAATCGTAGCTCGGGTCTGACTGTTCTTCTGCCAAATCACACCACAGATTATAAATGTATGGATTCAGATACATGGAACTTGTCTCCAGGTCCATGCACTCATACCCCTCTAATTCCCATTCCACAATGGCCGCATTCCGGAAGGACAGGGTATCACCTCCTGATTTTGTCGTAATAGTCGGGAAGGTATTCTTTTCATAGTTCCGCCAACTCTTCGTTACTTCCTTTAATGAGTCGAGAGGAAGCGTTTCGGCGGCCTCGATCAGAACTCTTTGCTCATCAAGCCAAACATCCAGACCCGATGCGTTTCTGTCTTGCGCATAGTGCCCCGTTTCAGAATAGGCCAAGATCGGAAAGTATTTTTTTGATGTATTTATAATGACAAATCCATCGTTCTCGCCGTAGTTGACAGCATACATGGCAGGAGTCCCCGGCTTGCCATCAATCGCATATACGCTGCCAATGTTTTTGGAATCATTCGTTTTGGTCCGAACGCCATTCATTGAAGCAAATTGACGGGCAACCATAACGGCTTCTTCTTGAGAAAGAGGATTTATGCTATGGGGAATCCGAAACCCCTCAATGCTCTCTTTCTCGTGTAGGAAAGTACTCTCAACTTGATCTAAAGCATCGCAAGCTGCAATGACCATTAAAAGAGTGGCAATAAGAAAGAAATAGTGTTTCATGAGGATATAGTTTAGGGAATAAGAAAGTATCCATAATATCTGGTTCCGTCTGATAACAGAAACTCCAAACAGTACAGGCCAGGGCCGCCAGTGACAGGAAGGATACAACCGCCACATGATGAATCTACTAATGTTGAAGCTATACCTCCTGTTGTTAAGTTGGTCAGGCGGATTGTGACTTCACCGAGATTTGACAAGAAATCAATGAATAAAAGATTCGTGGTAGAGTTAATCACAGCAGAGATACCTTGATTCAAAGAACGCATCAGGGGAGTACCAGCTGGGTCTACGGTCAAATCGATGACTTCTTCATCGTCATCTCCATCAGGACATGCAAAAGCCAAAGATGAGAGAGTGTGTGCAATCATCATCGCGATTAAAGTCGCAGTGAAAAAGAAGCATTTTGTTTTCATGACAACATACAGAGTATTGTTACCTTACAAAATTATCTTTGCTCCCTTTTTCCTCAAAACTCAAATGCTGTCACACAGTAAAACAAAAACGGCCTCAGAGACGCTTCTGAAGCCGTTTTTTAGAATGATAGATTTTGTTATTCTGTCATTTTTATAAGATCCTGAATGTCAGTTTGTTACGCACCTTCCACGGTAAATCTGCTCAAGTGATTGATTTATAATATTTTAGCCCATTGTTTCCATGAATTGCTTTTTATGAGGACTATCACCTTTAGCTATTTTTTGTTTTAGTTTACTCTTTTTGGAATAAATGGCCTGCTTGGTTTTATTGCCCACAAGCGTACAGATGGTCGGAACATCAAACCCGGCAAAGAAATAACTGACCAGTCTGTACTCTTCCTCCTTCTGCCCGGGATACTCCTTCCGATAAAGGGCCATCACGTTATTCAATTCTTGATTCAGCATGGTTTCGAATGCTTGCTGTTTGCTTCTGTTCATGGACTGCTTTCGCATCATGTTCCGCAATACCCGGATCAACTGGTCCGTCCCTTCTTCCGTTTGGCTATTCCGCAGCATATCTTGTATCATACCCATTTGCTGGAAATGTGTATGAAATAGTTGAACATAGCGAGAGAAAAAATGTTCTTCCTGCTTTTTTGAAGAGGCTTTTGCCTCACTCAGATTATCTGATAATTCTTTGACAGTGCGAAGAAGCACTTCTTTTTCTTCACGCATCGTTTCTACTCGCCTTTGATAGAGCACCCGAATCAATGCAAACAGCATGAGTAATAGGCATATCACAAGCCATTCAATGGTTTTTCGGCGTGCTCCTTTTTCTTGAAGTAATCGGGTTTGTATACCAAAGTAATCCCGTTGCGCCTTGACCACAGACTGACTGAGGATTTCCCGGGTGCGGTCGGTTTGTCTCTCTGAGGAAGACTCCAGCAAGGCATAAGCTTCCGGAAGATTTCCTTGTAGCCGTTCCATGCGGCTTTTCCATGCCTGGTATGCATACTGCTCACCATATCTTCCTTCCAATTGATTGAATATGCGTTTCGCTTTTTCAACTTCTCCAACGTTTGCCAGGCTATATGCATACGCTCCCCAATGTGTAAGATTATCGAAACGGCCGCCATTCGCCAAACACCTTTCATACAACTTTCTGGCTTTTTCATAGTCCTGTGTGTCGTTGATCACGGCAAGCGCATACCCGGACAAAACCCTTCCAAACAGATTATGGTTAGTCTGCACAGATGGATCATTGACCAAGGTATCATAAATCGACACGGCATCCTGATAGCATTTCAGGTTATTAAGATTCTGCGCCACCTGAAAAAGGGCTATGTTTGTTAAAACCGTGTCTCCGGTTTTCAGGCAGTATTGATACGAACTGTCAGACATGGCATACGCCTCTTCAAACAGATAGGACATATTATAAGTGTCTCCCATCGCATGAAAAACCATCGCCTTGAACCGATCGTCTTCCAACCCTTCGGCGTACTCCCGTGCACGGGTGAAGGAGAGGATAGCCTCGTCGTAACGTCCCCCGTTGTATTGGATACGGCCGAGGTAATAGTACGGTTTGGCACGGCCGGAGACGGGGCGGTGGTGGTTGTAATACGCCACAGCCGGCATGATCACGCCCACATCGGTAGTGTCGATCCAGTTCTTGTCAAGGGCCATGGCGTGGAGCAGGGCATAGTGGGCGTGTAGCCGGCGACTGTTCAACGTTGTGGTATCAATCGCCCGCAGCACCGCCAGGGCGCTGTCGGGGTGGTCCTGGATATAGGTTTCTACGTCGTCGAGGACGGCGGCGGCCTGCCGGTTGCCGCAGCCGGCGGCCAGCGACAGGAGGACCCCAAGAAGAAGGCCCCGGGAAAAAAGGTGTCGAAGTGTGTTCATCGAGTGTTAAGGTACGACTTTTTCGTCAAACGACAAAATTACGACAACGCACTGCCCGCCAAACAGGCGCAAGATTATCGGCCCCACATGCACTGTGGGGCCGATTGATTTGCGCCAAGGGCTGTAATCGGGGGTTGGCGCAAGGGAAAGGCTGTCAAGAGACAGGAAAGGACAGTTATCTTGCGCCTGATTGGCGAAAACGACGAAACCCGAGGGGACATGACGCAAGCACAAAGAAAGCCGCTCCGAAAAGGGGCGGCTTTCTCGTCATGCCCGGCTTGACCGGGCATCTTAAACATTCGGTTTACCAACCCGGGTTCTGGCCGAGGTTCGGGTCAAGCGTGATCTGGGCAGACGGGATCGGCTCCAGGTAGTACTTGTCGTTCCAGGTGCGGGCAATCGTACCGCCGCAAGCCGGCGTGTTGTACGGCGACTTGTAGCCAGTGTTGGTGAAGTAGTTGTTGCTCAACACCTTGTCGGGATCGACCTGGCTTACGTTCTCGGCATTGTACTTGGCAATGTATTCCATGACCATAGCCTTGGAAACACCCACGTAGCCGTCGGGGTTCTTGGCGGTGTCGAGGTTGTCACCCAAAGCCCAGCGCATCAGGTCGGCGTGGCGGAAGCCATCGGCCATCAGTTCGCTGCGGCGCTCGCGGCGGATTTCCTGGATCAGGACATTGGCGGCGGGGTCGTTCGGCGCCTTGGTGATGGCAGTGCCGCCGACGGAGACCGTCGTGCCGGAAACCGTCAGGGCCGGGATGTTACCGTGGCGGGCGCGGAGCACGTTGACCGTCTTGTCGAGGTCGCTCTGCGTGCAGCTGCCCAGCTCGGCGCAAGCCTCAGCATAGTTGAGGAGCACTTCCGGATAGGCGAAGATCGGGCCGTCAGTGTCGTTGTACGGGCCGTTCCAGGTGGAGTTGCCGGTACGGGTGAGATACTCGTCGAGCGGAACGAACTTGTAGGTCCAGTAACCGGTTGTCGAAACGATACCTTCGATGTAGGCGAGCTGCGTGACAGGGATGACTTCCTTGTACACCGTGGCCGTCAGACGGGCGTCGCGGTTCTCGAAGACACCGGCAATCGACTGGTCGTCGTAGTTGACCATGTGGACCGGAAGGCCGTTGGACATGGCATAGTTCTCGACAGCGCTCTTGGTCAGGCCCCAGGTCGGGGTGGAGGAGTCGCTCCAGCCGAAGGTGGCGTGGGCATGGGTGGCGGCGCCGCCGCTGCCCATGTAGGCGTAGCGCTTGAAGAGGATCATCTCGGTGTTGCCGCTCAGGTTCTGCGAGGTGTAGTTCTTCTTGTAGGTCGTGTTGATGTTGTACAGACCGCTGCTGATCACCTTGTTGGCCGCTTCCTTGGCGGTGTTGTAGAAGGTGTCGGCGTGTCCGCCGGAGGTGCCGTGGTACTTCTCCCAGGCAGCCTCGTAGAGGGCGACGCGGGAGAGGAAGGCGGCGGCGACCATGTTGTTGACCGTGTTGGCGCCGGCTTTGTTCGGAGCGTAGCAGTTGTTCATGGCGAACTGCAGGTCGGCCACGATGTTGTCGGCCACCATCACGCGGCTGTCGCGGGAGCGCTGGAGCGCTTCGGCATCGCTGATGTTGACTTCACTGTCGATCCAGACCACGTCACCGTAGGTCTTCAGGAGTTCGAAGTGGTGGAGGGCACGGAAGAACCGGGCCACGCCGCGCCAGTGGTTGGCGGCTGCATCCGAAAGATTGGGGACCTGGTCGATGCGGGAAAGCATCACGTTTGCCTTGCGGATGTTGTCGTAAGGCGTGTTCCAGCTGCCGGAGGAACCGGGGACGCTGACGGTGAACTGGGTGAAGGATTCCGTGGAATAGTCGTCGGTGAGTGCTTCGCCGTGATACTGGCCGCGGGTCCAGCCGCTGCCGTAGGAAAGGCCGGAAATATCACCGTAAAGATTCCAGGAGTATGTTTCGATGGCTGATTCGGAGCTCCAGTTGGTCGCATCCGAATTGCTGTCGAGCGGAACGCGGTTGAGGTACTCGTCGCAACCCGTCAGGGACACCAGAACGACAGCCGAGAGAAGCAGTACAAATATATTCTTTTTCATATCCTTGTTTTTCTACGGGTTAAATTAGAAAGTAATCTGAACACCGCAAGACCATTGACGGTTGTACGGGACAGCACGTCCCATGTAGGCGAGGTCGATGCCGTTGCGGGAGTTGCCACCGCCGACGGTGGACCAACCACCGGTCAGCTCAGGATCCATCACACCACCGATCTTGTCGAAGGTGAGGAGGTTGAAAGCGCTGAAGTAGATGCGGAACTTCTCCACGGCGATCTTCTGCGTGAGGCGGGTCGGGATGGTGTAACCGAGGGTCAGGTTCTTCAGGCGGAGGTAGGCCAGGTTCTGCAGATACTTGGTCTGCGGATAGAAGTTGTTGTTACCCACGCTGGGGAGACCCGGCTTGCCGGTGGTGCTGCCGTTGATGAACGGACGCGGGAACCGGGCGTTCTGGTTGGATTCGGTCCAGTAGTCGAGCTCGTTGCGGAAGATGTTCATCTGGGCGCCGGCGGCGTGCGGAATGAACAGCGAGGAGTAGGTCCAGGTATCGCGCTTGCCGACACCCTGGAAGAGCACTTCGATGTCGAAGCCCTTCATCATGGCGCCGAGGCGGAGGGCATATTCGTAGCGCGGAAGTTCGTTACCGATGCGCACCAGGTCACCGTGGTCGACGATCGTACCCTTGCCGGTGTTGACTTCGCCATCACCGTTGAGATCCTTGTACTTGATGTCACCGGGGCCGTACTTGAAGTTGCCCACCTGCAGGTTGCCCTGGAGTTTCTGGATGGTCTCCTGGCTGTCGCTGGAGGTCCAGTAGCGGTCGGTTTCGAAGCCCCAGATTTCACCGAGGATCTTGCCTTCGTAGTTGCCGGTCAGCAGGATACCTGCTTCTTCAGCATCACGGTTCCACTTGGTGATGACGGCTTTCGAGTCGGAAATCGTAAAGGTGCCATACACGGCGAAGTCCTTGTTGAAAGCGTGGTTGTAGTCGATTTCGAGTTCCCAGCCGCGGGTGCGGAGGTTACCGGCGTTCTCCAGCGGAGCGGAAGCGATACCGGTGTAGCGCACGAGTTCGTTGCCCGGAAGCAACATGCCGATGTTCTCGCGCTGGAACCAGTCGAAGGTCACGTTGAGGTCCTTGTTCAGGAAGGCGGCGTCAAAGCCGACGTCCAGCGTGCGGATCTTCTCCCAGGTCATGTCGGAGTTGACGATGCTCGGCGTGGTGGTCGTGGAGACCAGGTTGCCGTTGTTGGCGGTCAGCCAGGAAGCCGTGGTCTTGGAGATGGTGGCGATGTACGGATACCAGCTCGAAAGGGCCTGGTTACCGACGGAACCATAGGAACCGCGGATCTTGAACATCGGGATCACCGGTTTGATGGGCTCCCAGAAGTCTTCCTCGGAAATCTTGTAGCCGGCGGAACCGGAGGCGAAGAAAGCCCACTGCTTGCCGGGACGGAAGCTCGAGGAACCGTCGTAACGGCCGTTGAGCTCGAGGAGGATCTTCTCCTTATAGTTGTAGTTGATGCGGCCGAAGAAACCGGCAGTGGCGCGGTCACGGAGATTCTCGGTGATGCGGCCGGTGTTGCCGGCGGCGGCGTTGGTCAGGTTGATGGTCGGGATGTCCACGTTCTGGACACCGTCGGCGCGCATCCAATGGTAATTATAGGTAAGGTCTTCGGCGTTGGCACCAAGCTTCAGGGCGAAGTGGTGGTCGCGGGCGACATCAAACAGGTAGTCGAACCAGGCATTGTAGGTGTTGGCGGTCCGTTTGACGAAGTCACGGCTGACGAAGTCGTTGGAGTTGTAGGCCGCACGCGGGGCGTTGGCGGACCACCAGTTGGCCACGTAGGTCGGCTGGCGCATCGATTTGTTGGTGTAGTCGTACTGCATGCGGGTGTAGTCGCCGTTGAACGACAGGCCCGGAGCAATGTCGATCTTCACGTTTCCGCCGAGGGTGATGTACTGGTCCTTGGCGGCGCACATCGTCTCATACACGAGGTAGCCGTTGCCGTGGCGCCACTCAAGGCCCTCGCCGGTGGCGGCGCGCTCATTGGTGAAGTTGCCGCTGGCGTCTTTCGGACCACCGTCGGAGATACCGAACGGGAACCAGGTCGGGAAGCGCATGGTGTAGGCGATCAGGTTCATCGAAGAGGAGGAAGCCTCATAGCCGTACGGGTAGCTGTTCTCCTTCTCGGTGTACATGATCTTGGCGCCGACGTTCAGCCAGTTGGTCACCTGCGTGTTGAGGGACAGGTTGGCGTTGTAACGCTCCACGAAAGTGTTCTGGGCGGCGCGCATCGTGGTGTTCTGCTTGCTGTAGCCCAGGCCGATGTTGTAGTTGCTCTTGCCAGAGTTGCCGTTGACGTTGAGATTGTGGCTGTGCTGGAAAGCGGTCTTGAAGAGCTCCTTGTTCGGGTCGGAGACACGGTAGGAGTAGAACGTACCGGTGCCCGGGGTGGCGCCGCCGAGGTACTCGTAGTCACGGCCGTACTGCCATACGCGGCCCAGGTCCTGTCCGCTGTATTTGTCGAGCCAGTTGGAGATCGGGTCGATCAGGTCCTTGTAGTACATGCCGAAGCCCTCGATGTCGGTACCGTCGGTATTCTTCTGGGCGAGGATACCTTCGTGCAGCTGGGCGACGACGTCTTCCTTGGTCAAGCAGTACTGCGGAAGGGCCATCGGCTGGTTCCAGGAGAAGTTGTTGGAGTAGGTGACGTTCACCTTGTCCTTGGCGCCCGCACCGTCCTTCGAGGTGATGAGGATCACACCCCAGGCCGCGCGGCTACCGTAGATGGAGGTGGAGGCGGCGTCTTTCAGGACGGAGATGTTCTTGATGTTGTCGGGGTTGACGAACGAGAGGTCCGGAACTTCGACACCGTCGACGAGGATCAGCGGCTTGTTGTCGCCGTTGATGGAGCCCGTACCGCGGAGACGCATGGTCGGGGCGTTGCCGAGGTCACCCGTGTCGTAGGTGATGGTCAGGCCCGGGACGACACCCTGGAGACCTTTGGACACGTCGATGATCGGCTTGCTGCCGAAGGTCTTTTCCACGTCGACCGCCGTGACGGCACCGGTGAGGTTGACCTTCTTCTGGGTACCGAAACCGACGATGACGGTCTCTTCCAGGAATTCGGCGTCATCGGCCAGGATGACGGGGATGTTGTTGCGTCCGGCGATCATGACCTCCTGGGTCTTGTAGCCGATGCAGGTGAACTGGAGCGTGCCGTTGGCGGGGGCGTTGATGGTATAGGAACCGTCGACGCCGGTCGAAGTGCCCGTCGTCGTGCCCATCACCACCACGTACGCACCGATGATCGGCTCATTGTTCTTGTCCACCACCTTGCCGGTGACGGTCATGTTCTGAGCCAGCAGCGATCCCGCTGAGAGGACTACTGCGCACACGGCCGCGAGGAAGCGGCCAAGTTTTTTGGAAACGAACATAAGTGAATTTTTAGGTTTAAACAGTATGTTTTGGTTATAACATTGTCATCCTTTCAGCTCCGCTCTTAAATAAATAGTGAAGCACACAAAAGTAGGTATTTTTTGAATTTGATGAACACTTTTTGAACATTTTTTATATATTTGTGTGATACTTTGCACGAACCAAACCTAACAATTCAACCATAATCTAAAAACTAACCCTATGTTCGTTCAAAAACTATCAAATCTCAAGAGATTTGTGCTTGCGGCGGCAGCGGTACTGATGGTGGCAGTTTCCGCCTACGCCCAGAACGTGACCGTCAAGGGAACCGTGACCGACAATAACGGCGAACCCGTCATCGGGGCCGGCGTTATTATCAAGGGTACGAACAGTGGCGTATCGACCGACGTTGACGGTCAGTACACCATTCTCGCGCCCCGGAATGCCACTTTGCGGTTCACAGGTCTTAACTACAAGGAGCAGGAAGTTCCCGTGAACGGGCGTGCCGTCATCAACGTCATCCTCCAGGATGCCCAGCTGACGCTCGACCAGGCCGTGGTGACGGCCGAGTTCGGTATGAAGCGTATTGCCCGGTCCGTGGGATCGGCCGTGCAGAACGTGAAGGCTTCCGACATTGCGGAATCCGGCCGTGAAAGTTTCGTGACCGCCCTCCAGGGCCGTGTCGCCGGTATGACCATCACCTCCACGAGCGGTGCGCCGGGCGCCTCGACCTCTGTCGTGTTGCGTAACATCACCTCCGTTTCCGGTAACAACCAGCCGTTGTATGTCGTGGACGGTGTTCCTATCAACAACACGACGCTCGACGCCCACACGGACTTTGCTTACGGCGACGCCGTGTCGATGTACTCGATGGACTTCGCGTCCCGCGGTAACGACCTCAACCCGGAAGACATCGAATCGATGACCATTCTGAAGGGTGCTGCTGCGGCCGCTCTTTACGGTTCCGACGCTTCCAACGGTGCCATCGTCATCACCACCAAGAAGGGTTCCGCAGGCCGCGGCAAGGTGACCTACAGCAACTCGTTCGGCTGGTCGAAGGCCTATGGCATTCCCGAGATCCAGAACAAGTATGCCAACGGTGCCTACGGCATCACCAACTATTATTATACGAGCCGTTTCGGTAACCTCTATCCTTCGGACATGAAGTTGTACAACAACATGGCCGCCCTGCTGCAGA
>JAEEGJ010008846.1_pt1 | contig 27448 bp, 20 predicted proteins | sample 8958761 | NCBI WGS metagenome assembly JAEEGJ01 (sample SAMN16246546, study PRJNA631951) | gut metagenome | biome: gut microbiome; feature: rumen; material: RS-attached | host: Bos | place: Iran: Karaj | collected 2018-10 | reverse complement strand
GAGGCTAAGAAATAGTGAGAAAACTCCTTGCACTAGCTGCCTTGTTCCTGTGCCTCACCTCCGGGGCGCAGATAGTGAACAGGCTCAACGTAGACAAAGACACCTTCGAGCGCTACGCCTGGGGCCGTATGCAGGAGTACAATCCCGCCAACCTTGTCCTGGCCGATTCCCTGTACTCCGAAGGCCTCCGCCAGGGCAATTTCCGCTACAAATGCCTGGCGCTTTCCCTGGAATTCCCCGTCCGCTTTGCGCAAGGGGAGTATGCCCGCATGGACTCCTGCATAGTGGAGATAAAGGAACTCATCGGAGACCGCAAGGACCTCCGCACCTTCTATTTCCCAACCCTCCACGAGTACTGCCAGTACCTTGTCCACATAGGCCGGGCTTCGGACGCGGTGCTTGAGGCAAGGGCAATGGAGAGAATCGCATCGGCGGAGAAGAAGCCTCTGGGAAAGATGTATTCGTACCGGATCATCGGCCTTATACAGAGCTACAGGGACAATTCCTGGCTGGCCGTCCGGAACTTTGAGAAGGCGGTCCGCTACTGCAGGGAAGCCCACGCAGACCAGGACCTGCCCAACCTGTACATCCTCATCGCCCAGGAAAACGTGAAGATGAAAGACTTCGTGGAGGCCGATAACTGGTGCTCCCGGGCGGAAGAATACCAGGCTTACTTCCCTTCGGTGGAACTCAAGGCTCAGATGACAAGAGCCTATCTCAACTACGCCAAGGGTAATAACGATGCCTTCTGGCACTGCTACGATGCCCTTCTGGACAACCACCTCTACCGCCTCCAGACAGATGCCGACACCCGCTTCGACATGGACATCTGCTACCTCCGCTCCAAAGGCCTCCTGGAAGAGGCACTCTCAAAGGCCGATTCCCTTGGCACCGCCCGCGGCCGTTATGAGCAGAAGCACGGTATCTACGCCCAGCTTGGAGAGTTTGACAGCGCCTACGGCCAGCTCGCCGGCCTCATGCAGCAGAAAGATTCCATATATATTAAGGTCCAGAACGAGGACCTCGCCATCCTTGACGCCGAGATGAACAACGCCCAGCTGCGCGAGGACGCCCAGCGTCTCAAGGCCCAGAACCAGATGACCATAATGATTGGTTTCCTGGTAATGTTTGCCATCGCTTTCTTCGCCATACTGTTCAACCAGTGGCAGCTGCGCCAGAACCTGGAAGAAATGCGCAGGAAAAACAACCAGGCCATTGCCGCCCGCCGTGCCTTCCAGAAGGCCATGGACGCCAAGGAAAGCGAAAACCAGTACAAGATAAAGATCCTGCAGAACCGCACAACAAATCCCCTCACAGGCTATGAAGATATCCTCAATCTTTAAGAATCACAGTAGCGAACTCGTCGCCCTTGCCATATTCCTTGTAGGTGCCACCTTTGCCATGCTTGGCCTCATCCAGAAAGTGCCTCTGGTGCTGGGGATATTTGGCATAGTGGTCCTTGCCTCGGGCCTTTTCTGGTTCTGCATCCGCTACACCTCGGAGAAAGTGTACAAGGAGTACTACAAGGACTCCTACGAGATTGAGCACGACACCATAGAGGACGAAATCCGTAAATCAATGGTCTACCACCGCTACCAGGAAGCCGTCCTTGCCCGCTACGAGTCCGCCTGCCGGGACCTTGGCCTTGTTGACGAGCAAAAAGACTGGCTCCTTGACCTACTTATGGCCGAGAAGAACAAAGTAGACAAGGAGCTGGCCGAGCAGGGCGGGGGGCATATTTAGACCTTAAAGGAGGATAGGAATTCTGCAGGAGTTTGGGCGTTGAGTCCTTTGAAATCTTTGGTATTGCGGGTAATGATTACATCGCAGCTGTTGGCAGAAGCGCATTCGGCCTGGAAGAGGTCCTCGAAGTCAGGGCCTTCCATTGCGATGGCTTTCTGCAGCATGTTGTTATCCATGGGAAGAACTTCCAGGAAGGCGCTCAGGTATTTCAAGTTCACTACAGCCATCGTCCCGCCCACAGATTTCCGGTAGATATAAGCGGCATTTACCATAGTTAGCACCGACGCGCAGGTGCAAATCCTACCTTGTTCCTGCAGTTCCAGGATTCTGGCCGAATCCTCGTACCCAGGCCTCTGGAGCAGGAGGTCAAGGACGATGTTTGTGTCCAGAAAGACTTTCATTTTGAGAGTAAGTATTGCAACCGGTCATCGTCAATATCCTCTATTCTCCCATTTGCCGGCAGGGCCGATCCAATGAGACGCATTATAGACGGACTCACATTGAGATTCCTGGCCTCTATTTCCCTTGCCCGTGACTCCAGCATGTTCTCAATATACTTTTTCAGCGAGACACTCTGCCTGTATGCGTCATTGGACAAGACCTTGAATGATTCCGAACTGATGTCAATCAGTTTTCTGTGTGATATAGCGGATCCCGTCTCCATATATATACTTTTTGCAAAGATATATACTATTTTTCAAAATAGCAATTAATGTCATTCCCGGCCCCTCTTTCGTCATTCCCGGGCTTGTCCCGGGAATCTCTAATTGCTAAAAGTAAAAGGTTCGGCCTCTTTTGAAGCCGAACCTTTTTTCTTATTAGTAATCCCAGTACCCGTAGGTGACAGTGAGGTTTGTCAGTTCATTTGGCTTCTGGCCGCCTGCCATCCTCACTGCTAAGGAAGCATTTCCATTTCCATCACCGGTATGCGGCGATGCCCAACTGGTGGCTCCTGCACCTAAGTTATCTGTAGTACTATCATCTAAGCGATCCACGAATACGTTACACTCGTTATGATTACCTGACATGATACCATTGTAGTATGTAACACTTACACCGGTTATCTTGCAACCTGCTAAGCTTGAAGATGAGGCAGAAATAGAAATGGTGCCTTCATGGTTATTTGTACCAATTCTCTTACGACGGTAACCAACAGTGTTCTGCCCAGAACAGTAATTATCAAAGTTAACGGTAATTCCACTTGTACCATCAGTGAACGAGGCTTTGTTATAATTCGCATTCGTACTCAGGTCTATGCTATAGCTCCCATTACTTGCCCACCTGTAAAGGTGCAAGGTCAGAGAAGATACCGTTCCCTCTGCCAGGCTTGCAAACTCTCCCAGAGTTAAGGAATCGTGGTACGTATTATTGTTGTAGGTGTATTGGAAGTGTACCAGAGTACCGTCCACAGGTGAAGGGAATGCGCTTGATAAGTTGGCTGCAGCTATCTCTATATCTGTACGGTTGGAATAGTCATTCCTGAAGTATACGCTTGCAAGTGAGGCGCCACCCTGGCTGGCGGACATGGTTATGGCAGTGCCATTGTTGTTGTTATTGTTGGTGGTAATATGAGTGGGGTTGTTATTCCCATAACCCTTTGCAATGAGTGTACGTGAAGGAATGAACAGTGACCTGTTGATGGTTACAGGTGCCAATGGCATGTAATCGCTGTTGGTAATCTGGACGGTGCCGCTGCTGTAACGTGTGGAAGACTTCAGCTGGAAGTACTGCCATCTGTTGTTGTTTGCAGGAGTGAAGGTGTACGTGCCGTCTCCGTTGGAAACAAGGCGGGTTTCATCGTCGGCCGGAGCCAGGTTGGTAAGGGTTACGGTAACCGGGTATCCGGGTCCGGTCTGGCTTGTCGCATAGTTGAATGCGAAGTATACCGGCCTGTTGTTGCCTATGGAGAGTCCGTTGGTGGCTGTTCCATTAGTGGTAGTAACAGCGCTATAGAATCCGGCATTGGTGAACTGAGGTCCGTTCACCGTTATGGATGTGGTGCCGGTGAATGTGCTGCGGCCAACCTGGGCACGGATGGTTGTGGTTCCGTATCCGGTGGTGGTAATGACACCGTTGGCATCGACGGTGGCAATGCTTTCGTTGTCACTGGTCCAGTTGATGACTGCTGCCGGGCTGCCCGAGGCAAGAGGCAGGGTAACGCTGGTTGGAGCATTGTTGTACGTGAGCGTGGACGTGGTTCTCACGGTCTCGCCTTTGCCCATGACTGTAGAGGAAGCAGGAGTCACAGAGAAGGCTGTGAGCTTGTGTTCATGCTCCGCACCGTTGTACTCGTCGGCCCTTATTTCAATCTTGACTTCACCTGTGCCCAGGTTTGTTGCGTCTGTGGCATAGTTGATTCTGGGCTGGTAGCCGTTACCTTCCTTCAGGTTGTTGTTTGTGGTCTCGGCGGGGGAGTACCAGTACCAGTTGTAGTAAGGATCCTCAGAGTTGGTAATCTTTGTGAGGCCGGAGCCTGAAGCGGGAGCTGCACCAGTGAAGCGCAGGTACACAATTTCAGGGAGAGGATCTGTATTGTCCATGTTGAACTGGAACATGGCACCTGTTGCGTTGGTAGTAGGAACTCCGTTTACATAATTAAGGTTCGTGAAGTCCTTAATGCGGAAGTTGGTGAAGTTGTCATGAGCCTGATAGAAGTATCCGCCTTCATCTTCCACATATATGGTAGAGGCGCTTTGCGCCATGTTGGTCAAGAAGTAACAGGGTATTGTTACGGTATTTCCCTGGCTGGTCCTGGAAAGGTTCTTGTATTCCGTTTCAGACAGGGTACGGACGTAATAGAATGCCACATTGTCGCTATCCGGCACCATTGAGTTACCGGAAAGGACGGGAAGGTTGTTGTTGGGCTGGCTATTGTCCGGAGTAATGCTGAGTTTGGTTGACTCCAGCTTGAATTTGAGCGGGAACATGCCTGAAGGCAGGTTCTTGGGGATGGTGATGTCCACCCTCATTTCCTCTCCGCTGAAACTCTCTACCTTATGAGGTACGCATGTCACCTGCATGGTCTGGGTGTTGATCATGGAATAAGTGACACGGCGGAAAAGCGGAGGCCTTTCGCCTCCCGCAGGGGTTCCTGTAATCTGGATATACTGCGTGCGCATATTGGCCGACGGGGCGGAGGTCTCGAAGGTAATCCTTCTCCAGCCATCTTCATCGGCATTCGCAACTTTGAAGTTGGTAAGGACAGGATCTGCCACGGAGCCCTGCAGGGCAACGCTCACAGGACCTCCTACAGATGCAAGATTATTGTTATACCTTGGCTCATCCGACCCTGTTGGAATGTCATTGACATCCGGAATATACTTGTAGAAGAGGGTGAGTTCTTCAACGGGGTCGTCATAGCTGTATTGGCGGATAAGGGTCTTGTTCATGTAAGAAACAAGTATGCGGCTTGTTCCGTCCGAAATGTCTGTCAATGTCTGTGTGGCAATATCGGACGATATGTCGCCGCTACCCATGGAATACATGGCTCCTTCCGGGGTTGAGGCTCCCAGCGTCAGAATCTTCTTGATAATGATGTGGTAGCGGAAGTTGCGGAAAAGAGGGTAGTACTGACTGTTTTCCATGAGGTCTATCTTGTAGTAACAGTTAGTTTCCGTACCGGTATCAGGATCTTTGAAGGTGCCGTAGATGATAACTACAGTTGGCGGCTGCGCGTCGTTTGGCACAGGGCGCTCATACATGAAGAACGGCTCTCCCTTTGCAGAAACCTTTGCGGAACTTGCAGGGTTTTCAAATGCAGAAGGCTCCGGGATATTGCTGTCTATGGTTGCATCAAGCGGCAGGAGTGCAGGATACCCCAAGTCAAGGAGGTCCTGGTACGACTTGTCCTGATAATTATAGAGGAAACCGCCTGAATAATAGGGCACGACGGCTCCTTCCCTTGCTACGTTGACGCCAGCAAAGGATTTTGTGGTGAAATTGCACTCCTCCTCGGGATTGCTGCTATGGATCTCGTCTATGACAATCTGCGCAAAGTTGCGGATAAGGGCAATGTTCTGGAAATAGGCGATTGTTTCCGGATGGGGGTCGAATGTCCCTACTCCGGTTTCCTGGGGTATGCCGTCTTTAAGGAACTTGCCTGTGACAGGGTCCCTTGCGGCCTTGATGCCGTCAACTACGAATGACTGCCAGTAACTTCCTTTGTCCGTTGGGGAAAGAAGGTTTGGAAGGAGGTCTGTTTCCTGGCCATAATCCAGGCTTGCAGGTCCGTTACCTATTATATGTATGCGACGTTGACTGTTCTCACTTACGGGGAGAAGTACGGTGAAATGGTAGCGGTCATGCTCAATGTCATCTTTGTCTCCATTGGTAACGGCAGTTCCTCCTACGGGCTCTGCCTGGATATATTCCTTGAGGTAACCGCTTCGGCCAAATACTGCAACGTGTATGGTCTCCAGGTCTGTAGGGAGCTCGCTCAGCGCCTTGGTCTGGGGAGTAAGCTCCGGAAGGGAAATGCCCAGGTTTACACGGACATATCCTGTGGGAGCGGAGTCATCGTCATCTTCCAGTTCAGTTTCCGGGACGTTGACAACGGGCATGTCTTCCTCCATCCTTGAGCATGCAAGAAGGAAGATGAATGCAAACAGTATGAAAAGCGTTTTTTTCATAAGCCGGTTCCGGATTAGTGGGTTGTCTGATATCCACCCCATGTAGTAAGGTGGCTTTCATCCTTGTCTTCGCCCCAGTACCAAACGTCGTATACGCAGCGGGTAAAGACGGAATGATGGGTGTATTCTCTGTTCCCAAACCTTTGGGTATAGCTGTAGCTCTGGTTATTCCAATTCTCGGTATTCCTTCCGGTCATATCCGAAAAACCGTCTCCTTGATATGCCTGATTTCCGCCGGCCCAGTAATAAGCGTAGTAGTAGGTTCCATTAAGAGTGCCGGAACCCGGATCGAAAAGAGAAGGAATGATGCCGTTCTGGGATAAGGTCACAAGGTATTTTATCTCTGCGGCTGTAGGAAGACGCCACCTGCCGGCAGGATATCCGTTCTCCTGATATGCCGCACACCTTGTGCGTGCATTATTGTACCAGAGAGCGCTCGTTTTTCCATATGAAGAGGCAATCTTGAAGGCCGGGGCTATTATATTCTGCGTATCCTCTGCCGCGGGTCTGTAGTAGGCGGAGGTGTTGAGGCCGGTAAGAGTGGTTACCACCGCTGAAGAGCCGTCTGTCCTGGGGTCTCCAATCATATAGTCCACATCTGCCGGAAGAACGGTTACATATAGGGTGTACTGGTTCTGGTTGTTGTTTGCTCCGCTGCCGTTCACGCCGGAGGGGTCTACGACTCTACCTATGTTATTTCCGCTGTCATCGGATATGCTGGAAGTACTGTTGCTGTTTTTGACAAAGACCTTGCCGTTGGATTGTTCATTTATAATGTAAATGGCAGGGTATTGGGTTATTTTAACCTCCTGCTTGTACACGGCGTCGTTGTGGTGGTCTTCGTGGTATACTTTGAAGCGGATAATATAGGGAGCCGTATCAAAGTTCTCACCCTGGGTCATGTCATTGTCAAGGGCATGATAGAAACTGATGTGGTCTCCCACGACGGAGAGCCAGTCATTGCCGCCGTTTGCGCTTTTACGCTGGGCAGCACTATATTCTATGTATTTCTGCCCGGTTTTGTAGTCCGGGTGGCCGGCTGCGGCAGTCTGGACCGTGCCTTGGAAATTACCTGTTCCATAGGTGGCTCCGGCATTCTTGGTTCCGTAGTAAATCTTGGTGGCGGTAATGTCCAGGGTTGTGCCGCCCTTTGTCGTAGCAAGACTTACGGGGTGTGAGGATGTGTAAAGGATGTCCAGGTCCGCTATATTGTTCAGCACAAATTCCTGCGGTTCTACGGAGAGGAAACGGGCGCTGCCAATTTCCGCATGCTTGAGTACGACGCTCTGGTTTTCCCAGTCAAGTACATAGTACGTTGCGTCAACTTCAACGGTGGCCTCATCTGTTTCGCTTCCCAGCATGGCCACGTTGAGGAGGAACCTGTACCAGTTGTTGCGTACAAAATGCTTGACGTAGGTTCCGTTTGCGTCGGCTTCGCGGGTATCGTCCGGAATAACAATCTTGTAGTAGAACTCTCTCTGGAGAGTAGTGTTGTTCACAATGTTGGGCTGCCTTTGCCATGGCAGTACAAGCTTTATGTAAGGCTCCTTTGTGGGAGATTCCTTGGAGGCGTATTCCCAGCGCTGCGGATACACGTATGACGGGTCCGTAATCCAGGGGTACTCCTCGTCGTACGTTTCGTTGTAGTACGGATTGCTCTCGTCAATCTCCGAGAAGCGCATGAAATTGTTCTTGTAGTTGAAATAGGCGGGATTGTCTACCGGGAGGCCCTCCAGGGTGGTGTTCCTGACTCCGTCCATTAGGTACATCTTCATGCCGGCGGTCATGGGTTTCCAGACCTCATCGTAAGCGACGGTTTCTTCATCTATTACGGTGGTTTTGGGAATGCTTACCTCATCTGCAATCTTAAGCTGCAGAGTAATCTTGGAGGCGAGCCTCTTTACATTCACAAGCCCTTTAGCCACCAGTCGGTTATCCTTTTCAACGTTTTCAATGTGGGCCAGGCCGTCCATTACGAATGAACTCTGGATGTGGTCTGCGGGGGCGCTGAAATCTGTATTTAAGGTAAGCTTTTTTATTGCGGAGACGCTGGTTCCGCGCCCTGCCGTTGTGAGATCTGTTGCAATATTGCCTGGATAATTGACTACTACATATACCCAGAAGGAATTGTTGTTGCCGGGCACAAGCTGTCCCATTATCAGTTCATCGGTGGTATATGTGGTTATGTCAACTGAGGAGTCGGCAGTCAGGTCTCCTTTGTGGTTATGAAGTACGCTGTTGCTGCCCGTGCCGCCTTCCGGATAGAAGAAGATGTCCACGGACGCAATCTTGTTTTCATTGTAACGGGCTTCGCCGTCTATGGTGCCGTTCATGCCGGCTTTCGTGAGAACGGGTTCCGAGCACTTCACAGTAAGGACAAAGCCTTCACCATGCTCATTCTCTCCAAGCCATTCCTTTAGGCAGGACATGGAAAGAAGGGCAGTGAGCGCCACGGCCGTTATTCGCACAATATGCAAAAACCTCTTCATGTTCTGTTGCTTTATTGTCTTGAGAAAGTATAGTTGTTACCTCCGGACAGGAGTTCGGTGTTCACGTCGATTTCACGTCCGTTGGGAAGTTCTACCGTCATGGATAGCTGCATTTTGCGCTCTATTCCTCCGGTTGGGAGGTCTGAGGCACGCACCACGAACTGGATGGGCCTGTTGGTAAGAGTGATAGCTGCCGGTTCAACCTCGAAATAGGTGGGGTCGGGCCCTACCTTGCTTATGATTAGAGTTGACCCTACGGACGAGTGTATTTCCACATGGCAGACCAGTTCCGGATTCTCTGTGGTGAGATGGACCGTAGCATCGTCAGGCAGGTTGTCATAGCCATCTATGGTGAGGCGGCTCACGCCGTCCGACGAGACGCCGTCCTGGTCGAAACTCATGTCGTGGACGTTGAGGTCCCATGGAAGCACCTGGCTCTCTATCTGTATGGACTTGTCTGTGAAGTCAATGATGAAGAGCATCTTCTTCCCGGGCTCCCATGCAACGTGGGGAAAGTGGATACGGGTACTTTCATCTACGCCCCCGGCCGTGTATGACAGGGCCAGGATATTGTTCTTGGGATCCATTATTGGATTACCGTAAACGTCTGTCTCTCCAGTTGTTACCTGAGGCCATGACTGGTCTGCGGTGAGCGGCCAGGTCATGTAGAACTGGGGATTGGAAGTGTAGGTTTCGCCACTGTCTGTGGAAAGGCGGGTTCCGGTAAAGATGTCCCAGACTTCATCGGGGGCGATAGTCTTGTCCAGCATTGCCGCTCCGGAAAAGAACGGATGGTCGGGATCCCCTTCAAGGTGGTATACGGGCTGAATGGGATTGGCCGATGATGCGTAGTCCACGGTGGCGTAGCCTTTGTGGAGGAAGAGGTCCTGGTCGTCATACATGGAACCAAGGCCGGTAATATCCACATTGGTTGCTGTAGAGGAGTTCTTGAAGCAGAGGCCCACTGCGGTGAACATGTGCTTCATGGGCAGGGGAATCGCGGAATAGTTGGTGTAAGTGGGGCTTTGGGAATCCCTTGTGACGGCCCTTGCGCTGTAGAGAAAATCGTACTGCGGAGAGTCCGGGGTCCAGCTGTAGGTGGGCGTGGTCAAGGTAAGGAAGGTACCAGACGTGGGATCCGTGTCCAAAGCGGGTGAACTCCCGAAGAAATTGGACGTAGAGATGCCCTGGTCGAAAGCGCCCACATTGTAGGACCTGTCAAATTCCAGCCAGCCAAAGAAACGATGGATGCCCGTCTTCGTCCATCTGTATTCCTTTCCTGTTGTTTCATACGGCCAGTATTCACCGCCGTCATAAACCACAACGTCGTTGACATAATTGAAGCAGTCCTCTGAACTGACAGGAGTCCCGTTCACACTGCCGGTGAATCCGGTGAGCCAGTCCTGGACTCTCACCTTGGTGCCGTTTCTGTGGAAGGTCTCAGAATCAAGGAAGCCCTTGGTGCTGACGCCTTCGTCAGAGAACTGGATGACCGCCAGGGCCAGTCCTGTCTCCGGCACTTCCTCCTTGCACGAGACGGCGGCAAGAAGAATGGGCAACAAATATGTCAGGCAACGTTTCATATTATTACAGGGAAATTGTGGCTACAACATCTATGCCCTCCCAGCCGTCAACAGCGGGGTCGAAGGTGATGATGGCGTCGGAGAGGTCCGGATTGCTGGGATCCACGGACGATGAAGGGTCGTTGGGATCGGCGTAGGGGTTGCCGCCGTTACCATTGCTAGAGGTAGGGCTGAGCATGATCTTGTAAGTATAGCTGTGGTTGATCTCCCATGCATCCAGGGATGCGATGTAGATGTCTGCGCTCTTTTCGAAGGTCTCGCTCAGGAAATCCACGCCGTTGCGTTTGGTGGTAATGGTGAGGTTGAGGGTAATCTTCTGTACACCGGCGCTGAGGGCCTGGGGCATTACAAAGAGCTCTTCAATTGCGGTATACTCCTTTCCGGGAACAACGGTTGTGTTGCTGAGTCCGGTAACGGAGCTGGTTTCGCCGGTTACTTCCCAGACACCGCCGTCGGGCTTGTTCCAGCCAATGATTCCGGGGTTGGAAGCATCGGCAAGGGTCATGGTGCAGTTGCCCTTGGTGTAGAGGCCGGAGAGGGAGGCGCTGTTCACTTTGACAGTCCATTCGGTCTCTGTGCCATCCTCTTCCTTTTTATAATTATAGGTAAGCTCTGCAAGGATCTTGACCTTGGAGATTGCGTGCCTGAAGATGATGGGAACGCCGTTGTATGCGCTCACTGCATCGGATACAAGGTCTACGTTGTTGGAGAAGCCCACGGCTTTATCCGAATACATGATGTCTTTCTGGAGTGTCTTGACATCGACGCCTTCAAACTTTATCTCGTTTTCCTTTACGGTAATGCCTTCAATGCCGGAGGGGTAGTAGGCGATGAAGTCTACGGTTGCATCCTTGGGCCAGTAGAAGGTCTCTCCCTGAGGCTTCCAGGTGTCGTCCGAGGTGTCGTCTGCGGTGCCGCCGTTGTCAAAGGCTACGGTGACGTTTTTCATGAAGTACTCCGTGAGGGTGGCGGCGGTCCAGGCGTATACGGAGAAGGTCTCCGTAACAGGGAATGTGGTGCCGGTGATGGCGGGAGCCTTGGTGCTCACGCCTGCCTGAGCCTGGAAGGCAATGGCCTGGCTGTCGGAAATACTTGCAGATTCGTTCTTGGAGCAGGAGACTGCTGCAAATGCAACTGCGGCTATGAGGATAATGATGCGTTTCATCTTACAAAAATACATAATTAAATGTTAATACCGGCATTGACGGTTATGTTTTCCCAATCAGACACAGCGGGGTCGAAGTACACCACGGTGGGCTGCATGTCTTCGATTCCGTCGCCGTCGGCATCGGTACCGGTGCCTGTGCCAAGGCTGGGCGTGATGTTGAATGTATAGGTAACATTCTGGTTTACGCCTATGCTGGCAAGGGAGCCGCCGGACAGGAGGGCCTCGATGGGAACATTGGTTTCCGTGAGGACAAGCTCGGGGCCGTTTCCGGTGTCACGGTAGGTCTTGATGGTGACGGTAATCACAACCTTCTGGCCTTCGTTGAGGTTCTGGGGGAGAATCATGAAGTCCGTGAGGAGGTCCTGATTGGTGCCGTCAAGGGTGATGGTACCGTCAAGGAGATCCAGGTCTTCAGTGGTTCCGCCGGTGCTGTCCCATATGGCGGGTTTGTTCCATGTTCCGTCCGGGTTCAGTGTAAGGTTCAGTGAACCGCTGGTGAGAATGCCGGTGAGGATGATGTCGTTGACGGTGATTTCCCAGCTGGTGGTGTCGCCGGTATCGGCTGTTACGCTCATGTAGGACTGCTGGATGTTGAAACTCACCTTGGCAAGTGCGTGGTGGAACAGGACCGGAACACCATTATAATAATAGGTATTGGAGTTGTTGGTTACACCGGTCACTTTGTCTGCATACATGATGTCCACGTCCGGGTGCTCGCCCACATTCCATGCAGGGTAGGAGATGCCGGTTTCCGTGATGGTGGGAAGCGGAGCATCTTTGCCGTCTGCGGTGTAAGGAGAGTAGCAGATGAAATCTATTGAACCGGACTTGGGCCAGTAATATGTGGAGCCCTGGGGCGCCCAGGCGTCCTTCCCGCTGTTGTAGGCAACGGGCTGGTTGGTCATGAAAACGGTATTATCGCTTGCGGAAACACCTTTGTACCAGGCAAAAGCGCCGAAAGGAACTGCGGCATGATTGTCCTTGTAGTCCTCAGGGTCTGCCTTGGTCACGGCATTGTAGCGTGTGACCTGGAACATGACCTCCGAATTAACGTCCGGGGATTCAATCTGCCTGGTGCACGATGTAATTGCGGCAACTGCGGCAATTGTAATCAGCGTCAACTTTTTCATCTCTATCATGTTTTATTTTTTTTGGCACCCGGAGGCGGTATCACCCGCAACCGGGTTGGAAAAGCTTAAATCTGGATGGTTGCAGTTGTAGAAACGTTGGTCCAGTCGGAAACTGCGGGATCGAAGGTAATGGTTACATCCTCGGGATCGTCGTCGTGACCGTTGACATCGGCCTTTGCGGTGGGCTTGATGTTGATGGTATAGACAATGTTCTGGTTCATCTCCCATGCCTTGAGGGTGGAAATTGCCTTGATGTCGATGACCGGGTTGAAGTCTTCCTCGATGTCAAGTCCGTTTGCAAGGTGAGTGGTGATGTGAATGGTAAGCTCAATCTTCTGGGTTCCGTCCTCGAGGATCTGGGGCATTACGAAGCCGGATGCTGCGTTGAGGTTCTGTACGTCGGTGGTAAGAAGAACGCCGTTGGGATAAGTTGTGGCATCGATAAGTTCCTGTTCTGCAGTGGCACCGCTGAGGTTTGTCCAGACGTTGTATTTGTTGGAGCCAACAGTGGTAAAAGGCTTGTTCCAGGGGATGGTCACGCCTTCTGCGTCGGTGTTAAGTGTAAGGGTGCAGTCACCGGTTGTCTTAAAACCGGAAATCTTGGCGCTGGTCACATATACGTCCCAGGTTGTGGTTGTATTTGTCTTTGAATCCGTCCAGGAAACAAAGTTTGCCTTTATGTTGAAGCTGAGCTTTGCCAGGGCGTGACGGAAGATGGTGGGAACACCGGAGTAGCCGGACTCGACACCGTCCGTAACGGCATTGATGTTCTTGGAGGCGATTGCCTTGTCTGCATACATGTAGTCAATGTTTGCAGCGGCTGTGTTGACACCGGTGTACTTGATTGTGGTAGGCGTAATCTCCGGATTGCTGTCTGCGGTGGCGTTGGTACCGTTGAAGGGAGAGTAGGAAATGAACTCCACGGAGCCGGTCTTGGGCCAGTAGAAGGTGTTGTTCGTGGTTTTCCATGCGCCGCTCACCAGGTCTACTTCTTCGTTGACCATGAATTTGGTGGGTGCATAGCCTGTGGTGGTGAACCAGGAATAAGTACCGAATGCGCCGTTGTTGTAAACTGAACCTGCGGCTTTGGTCTGTACGGCCTTGGCTACCTCGAAGGTGATTTCCTTCTGGAGCTCGGGGGCGTCAACCTTGGAGCATGCGCCCATAACCAGAGCTGCAGCGGCAAATAAGATAAGCTTTTTCATGATATGTTTTTCTTTAATATATTCTTTATTAATTCTTTGCGGCCAGGGGCGGTAATCAGCCGCCCGGGGCCAAAACAAGCATTATGGTTTAGTATTTGTGTATGTCGGATGCTTAGTCGTCGAACTGGTTGAGGTCGATGTCGGTGGAGTAGACGTCCGTCCAGTCTGCGACTGCGGGATCGAAGGTGACGGGCACGGTGCTGTAAGGATTGATGGAAATCCTGTAGGTGATGTTCTGGTTGTCTCTCCAGGCAGTGATGGTGCCGTTGTTGAGACGTACTTCGGAAGTGACTTCCTCAGATGCCCAAACGGTAGGAGCGCTGGTGTACTTGATCTTGATTGTGTAGTTTACAACCAGTTTCTGGTCCTTGGTGGTTGCGATGGGGTCTACGGTAAGGTCCGTGGGGTCGTCGTCCTCTCCAAGTTCCTGGGGAAGAAGGATGCGGGTCTTGTTGAGGGAAGTGTAGTTGGTGGTGGAAGATACCACGGATGCATCTGTCCCGTCAAGCAGGGTGAGCTCAATTGCGCTTGAAGGAGCGTAGTCGTATTCTGCAAGGTTTGCAGCAACGGTGTGGTCGGATGCCCATTTTGCACCGCTTGCAGGGTTCTGGGTGAAGGAACCCTTCTTGTCAATGTTCTTGATGTCTACGTCGTTGAGGACAACCTTAATCTCGCTCACGTTGGGGTTCTTGCGTCCGATAGCACGGAACGCGAAGCCAATCTGGCAGAGGGCGTGGTTGAACACGGTGGGAACACCGGTGAAGGCGCCTTCGGGGTCGGTGTCGTCGGTAACGTCTGCGCCGTTTTTGTTGGTGTTCTTGGTGCAGTCTGCGGCAAGGTTGGCGTACATGAGGTCTACGTTGGTGTTGTCAACTATGGTGTAGTTGGTGAAGAGGAAACCCTTTGCCACATCGTAGGTGGGAACTGCGGAGTAGCCGTTATCGGTACCAGTGGAGGTGTAGGGAGAATAGGATGCAAACGTGATGTAACCGGTCTTGGTCCAGTAGAAGGCGGTGGTAGGAGCCCATTCCTTGTTGGTGGCGTCGTAGGCAACTTCCTGGTTGTTCATGAACACGAAGTTCTGGTCTGCGGTTTTGCCTTCCCAGTTGTTCTGGGTCCACCATGCATAGGCGCCGAAAGGTACGGTCTTGGGATACTCAAGGCCCGCGGTTGCCTTGGTCTGCTGGAGGTGATTGATTACGGAGAACCGGATAGTGGTGTCGGGACGGGGATCGTTGATCTCGTTCCTGGTGCATGCTGCCATAGCTGCGATGGCGGCGGTTGCAATGAGCAAATACTTTTTCATAATGTTTGTTTTATTAATATAGTGGCACCCCCGGGCAGGGTCAGCCGCCCGGAGATGAAAACTGCTGAATTAAGGCTGAGGGACAACAGGGCCGTCGGGATTGATGTTGATGAAATCGTCGGCGTTAGCCTCCACAGCGTCGTAGTCTTCCACTGCAGGGTCGAAGGTAACCTTCTCCGTGACGGGGTCGATGATGATGTGGTAGGTGATCTTCTTGTTTGATTCCCACTTGTCGATGCTGTAGTTGGTGCTGGCACCCTTCATGAGGTCGTGAAGGTCTGCTACTGCATCAATACCGACGGTGCGGATTTCCTCCATGAACTTGGTTTCACCGTGGAAAGCCTGGACCTTGTAGATGAGCTTGAAAGCCACATTCTCGGTGAGCTGGGGCATAACGGTGCGCCATGCAAGGAGCTGCTGAGGATCACCCTCGCTTACGGTTGCGTTGACGGGCAGGGTGAGGACAGTTTCCTGGTGGAGCTGGATGAGCTCGTTGGTGTTGCCGGGCTTCCAGCCGCTTACAACGTCGTTACCGGTCTGGGTGCGGGTCCACTGCTGCTCGGTGGTGTTGAGGGCGGCATCTGCGGCAAGTGCATCAGCGTTCTCAAGGGTGAGGGTGCCCTTGTTCACAGGGTAGATCTGGGACTTCTCGTTGTTGCCGTTGATGTTGTAGTTGTCAAGGACCTGGACTTTCCAGATGGTGTTGGCAGATTTATCTTTTTCAGGAATCTGAATCTTGACGTCCATGTAGAGCTTAGCAAGCATGTGGCGGAAGAGAGTGGGAACGCCCTTAGTTACGTGGGTCGGTGTTGTTGCATTCTCAGTGCCATCTACAGCATAAGTGCTCTGATTTGCGTTGAAGTGGAGGGCAGCATCGGCAACCAGAATGTTGTCGGTAGCGGCGATGGTCTTGTCCGTGTAGGAGAGGGTGACGGTCTTCTTGTCGGTGCTTACGGTCTCTGCGGGAGCCTGGGTACCGGCATAGGAGTAGAAGTTGATGTAACCGGTCTTGGGCCAGAAGTAGTCATTCTCGGTAGCCCACTTGTAGATGCCGGTGCCGGTAGTGACCTTTGCGGGTGTTGCGGCATTGTCCCATGCAAATACATCGTCGTTCATGAATTCCACGGCATCGCCGAGTTTAGGGAACTGGTAAGCATAGGTGTGGAACTGGTAGAGACCGTCCTCTGCGTTTGTGAGGGCTACGTTGGCTTTGGTCTGGGCGGCGTAGTTGGCTACCTCGAAGCCAATCCTGTTGGAGTCGGAAGTTGCGTTGAACTCAACTTCGTTCTTGGAGCAAGCTGCCATTGCTACAACGGCTGCTGCTGCGATGATGAAATACTTTTTCATAATGCTTTGTGTTTGTTTATTGTTTTTCATTATTGTTGTTTTGTTTTCTTTTCTTGGCACCCCGGGGTGGTTTCACCCGCCCCGGAGCGGTAGGGGGATTAGATCTCCTTTTCAGCGGCGGTTTCTTCAACCCACTCTTCTTCGATTGCGGGATCGAAGAGAACCTTGTTCTCTGAAGGAACCACCTTCACAATGTAGGTATACTTGTGGTTGAGGGCCCAAGCGGAGGTGTTGAAACCGGTGCTGCCTGCGAGGGGAATATCGATAGGGATAATCTCATGGTTGGTCTGACCAGCGGTATAAGTTGTGGTGATGTCAAGATCGAAGGTCAGGTGAACATTGGAGAGATCCTGAGGGAGTACGCTCTGGTTTGCAAGAAGGGTATTTGCGCTTGTGCTTGGAGTGGCGGTTACAGTGAGGTTTGCAGGGGTAAGACTTGCAGCTGAACCTGTGGTGGTCCAAGCGGGGCTGGTCCATGTGCCGACTGTATTCTTAGTAGCCTCTGCAGGCTCGGTGGTAGTTAATGAAAGGGTGCCCTGATTGTAAACGTTGGTGATAGCCACATTCTTGAGAACGATAGTCCAAGTGCAGAGGCCTTCAACAGAGGTCTTGTTTGCATAGGCCTTGAAGTTGACCTGAGCAAGTGCGTGATGGAAGATAGTGGGAACGCCTTCGGTGATGGTGTCACCAGTATACTGAGAGTCGTTAGTGGTGTTCTGCTGGAAGTGCCATGCGGGGTCTGCATACATGATGTTGTCGCCGGTGCCGATGGTGCGGTTGGTCCATGCCATAGTTCCATTGGTAACGGTGGTGGGGCCTGCTCCGGTGTCATACCATGAGAAGAAGTTCACATAGCTGTTTGTGGACTTGGGCCAGTAGTAGTCGTGGGAGGGCTCCCAGGTATCAGTTCCGGATTTGTAGGTGATGGTTTCACCAGAGGCTCCGAAGAAGTCCTGCATGGCGACTACGCCTTCACCTTTCATGTAAGCCTGGCAGTTGAAAGCGTTGATGCTCTCAGAATTCAGGGAATGTGCCTTGGTCTGGGGTACATAGGAAGCGGGCTCGAAGGTAATCTTGCGAGCGGGAGTGTCGACGACGTCGACCTTGGAGCATGCGGCCATTGCTGCGATGGCGGCTACTGCGATGATGAAATACTTTTTCATAATACTTTGTTTGTTTATTGTTATATATTTTTTGTTTCTGTTATTCTACGTACATATTGTTGGTGGACGATGACCAGCCTTCCGACAGTGCGGGAGCGAAGAGAATCTTGCCCATGATGGGGTTGATATTCACCGTATAGGTTGTCCTTTGGTTCATGTCCCAGCTGTCTATGTCATTGCTGAAGCTGGAGAGGCTGATCTCTACCGGTATGACTTCCTCTATATAATATGAAATGGAGTAATTCGTGCGGATTATGCAGTCGAAGCGCATTACAAGGCCTTCGGTGCTCTGAGGGATGACGCTGCGCGTATTCATCACGGGAACAGGTGTTGCGGCGGGATAAATGCTTACGCGGTCCATGTGTGAAAGTGTATCGGCAGCAGTGGGAGTGGTTTCAGGAAGGACCCAGTAAGGATTCACCTGCTCTTCTCCGTCCATGGATTTCCATGCCTTGGTGCCTGTATAGCCGAGGTCTGAATTGACAAGGCTGATGGATCCGGTCTTGCGTACGTCGGCTATGCGGAAATTCTCAATATAGACATTCCATGTTGTGCTGCTGCCCTCTTCTGTGGTTGCAGTTGCCACGGCCATGAATCTCACCTGGGAAAGTGCATGGTGGAAGAGTGTAGGAACGCCCTGGGTGGTCTTGTGTTCAGTATCCCATGAAGGGGTGGAACCGTAAACTGCAGAGGGGTTCTGATTATAGCGCCAGGCGACGTCGGCAAACATGATGTTGGCCTTGGGACCGACTGTCTTAGCTGCGGTGCTGCCGTCCATGACCCAGCTGAGGGATGTCTCTGTCAGGGTGGCGGGAGTGAGGTCGGTGTCGCTTTCCTTGGCATACCAGGAAACGAAGTTGACGTAGCTGTTGTCGCTCTTGGGCCAGTAGTAAGGATGGCTGGGACCCCAAACCTTATTGGTTCCATCCCAGGAGATGGTTTCTCCGGCAGAGCCGAAGAAGTCCTGGGTTCCGTCCACTCCTTCTGCGTAGAGGTATCCCTTGGATTTGAAGCTGGTGATTCCGTCCACCGCCTGAAGGGCCTCCGCCTTAGTTGCAGGAACATAGCTGCCTACGGAGAAGGTAATCTCCCTCTCCGGAGCAGATACTTCCGTCTTGGTGCACCCTGCTGCCAGGGCGGCTGCCGCGAGGACGAATGCTATGTGCCTAAAACTTTTCATTTATAATTTTACAAATTATAATCTTACAAATATACAAATACTTATATGCAATTACAATGCTATTTCGCCATGTTCTTCCTGCCAATCGTCAACTGTGGGCTGGAAACCGCCGTTTCCTGTGTTCTGCTGGCCGTTTCCGGGATCCGGAATATCGATGATGGCATCCTCGATGATGAGCCAGTGATACAGGTGTGCGAGTTCCGAGTCAAATACGGTATCCAGGTTTGCGTTGTACTGGAGGAGGTTGCCTGCGGTATCTACCACGTTGAAGGTGACATGCAGGTCCGAGGTAATGTTTTCAATCTTGCCGAATGTATTGAATACGGCGCAGAGGACGTCCTTGTTCTCTCCGTCCAGGGACTCGTCATAGCCCTTGTGAAGGTCAAATACCACGGCGGCGGTGGGATCCACGGTGCGGATGTTGTTGCCAATGTGGTTGGACGGGGACAGACCTGTGATGACGGCGGTAGCCTCGGATGCGAACTGCAGTCCCTTCACGCGGATCTGGAGGTAATATGTGTCGATGATGGAACTTGCCACGGTCTCCACAACCACAACGGTGTCGTGCGGGGAGATACGGACGTTCTTTTCGTTGGCAACAAGGAGGTGCTCCGGCTCATAATGGATGGAGGTACCTGCGTAAGGGTCGGCGTCGCCAGCCTTGGTGAAACCGAGGAGCCTTGCCTTCTGGGCGTGTGAGATTTCATCAGTGTATGCGAGGATACTTTCCTCGTTGTTCTCATAGGAGACCTGGGTGGTGGGGGTGTCGAAGTTGTACACCAGGAAGTTGTAGTCACCGTGGCTGATACCAAGGTTTCCGGCAAACACCTTCTGGCCATCTTCGTCCGAAGTGGTGGCGGAGATGAAACTCTGGGTGAGGAGCCTTTCGGATGAAGGATCGTATACCAGGACGCGCATCATCTTGGGATCGAGCTGTGAGATCTTGGGCTCCCAGAGGGTAGTGTTGCTGTTATAAAGCTTGATGGAACTGCGTATGTTGGCGTTCACGTTGATGACGGACTTTACGTTCACCTTGATTGCAATCTTGACCACTTCGTTGGGGTCTTCCAGGGGACGGCGCTGGCAGGCTGCTGCTCCAAGGAGCATCAGGGCGGCCATGATGATATGGGCAAATCTCTTACTCATATCTCACCTCCTTCCACGTAGGGATGCTTATAGGAAGAACCAGGCTTACCTTTGCCTTTGTAGGGTAAAGGAAGATATTGTAGAACGTACCGTCATTGGACGGGTCGTGAATGAGCTTGAGGTAGTCGTCCGTAGGGAGGTAGTGCCTGTACGGGGACTTCATGTAGCCAAGGGAAAGGCTGAACTCCAGGTTTGCCCTCTTGCGCCTGCCGATGGGCATTGCGAAGCCGCCTGTAAGGCCTGCGCTCCACATCTCGCCCTGGTAGTTGACTTCCGTATCCAGCTGGAAATCGTACTTGGCGGACATTACGTAAGGACCGGCGAACCAGCCGCGGAGCTTTTCCGTGCCGTATGTTTTCCAGGGCTTGAACCAGTAGCGGGCTTCCACACCCATCTCCCATATCTCGAAGCAGTACTTGTTGCCCCACTCCCACCAGGGGAAGACGTCCTCCACCATTACGCTGATGCGGTCCCAGATGGGGAATTCCAGCTCTACGTTGAGAGCGGTGGCGGCATCGTAAAGGAGGTTGGTCTTGACGGCGGCGATGGTGTTGCGTCCGCGGATTGCGACCTTTGTCTCGTTGTTGAGGTTTTCCGGCCTGATGGTGGACAGCGTGTCCTGAACGGGCTTTGCAACTATGGTGTCTACCTGGGGAAGAACCAGGGTATCGGCCGGCTGGGCAGTTGTGGTGTCAGTTGCCTGCTGGACAAAATCGATGCCGGTAAAGCGTGCGAAACGGATGTAAGGGAAACAGTCGTTGACAAGTGTCTCATATGCTTTGTTGGCCTTCAGGAGCTGCTCCTTCTTTTCGGGAGTGGCGTTGGAGTCGATGATTCCAAGGATGGCCTTCTTGTTGCCGGGGCTTAAGGTGGTGCAGTTGTCTACCTGTGCGCGGAGGCCTTCCCAGTCTTCACCCTTGGGGCGGATGACGATGCGGCCTTCCAGATCGGGGAATTCGCTGATGAGCCAGTCTGCCAGGCTTTGGGCTCGTGCGTTGCCCAGTCTCTCGTTGATGTCTTCGGAACCTTCCGGTGATGCTGCGCCCTCAAGGACTATCTCCTTCTGCCTGTTCTCCGGGATGGAGAGGAGGCGGCGGATAGCGTTGAGGTTTTCCTCATTGCCCATGTAGTCCGGGCGGATGAAATCCTCACTCAGGGAATAATATACGACAAACTCCGCGTTGAAGGGAGTATTCTCCGTGGTGTTGCCTGCAGTTTGCGCAGGATTCTCGATTCTCAGCGAAATGTTTGCGTATCTTAAGCTTGCAAAGTAGTTGCTATACAGGTTGTTATATGCGGAATTGGCCTTGAGGCTCTTTTCCTTGGCGTCCGGATCATTGTCGGAGTCGATGATTACGAGAATTGATTTGCGGGAATCTGCATCCATGCGGGTGTCACCCATGATGCTTGAGCGGAGCTCATCCCATGCTTCGGCTCCTGTTACTATGTTCAATCCGATACCCGGGAACTTGGAGTAAAGATAATCGCTGATACTCTTGGCGCGTTTTTCGGAAAGGCGGAGATTGTAGGTGTAGTTGCCTTCCGGAGAAGAATAGGTGACCACGTCAAGGGCGGTGTTGGAGGCGAGAGCCTGCTTTGCGATGTTGTCCAGAGTTGCCAGGGCATCGGAATTGGACATGTAATTGGTGTCAAGGATGGCGCTGTCGAACGGGAAATTGATTCGTACGCTGGCATCAGTGACCTGCGCGCGTACAAAAAAAGCATTCGCAAACAGAACGGCGAGAGCAACCTCCAGCCTAAGGCTGATGGCCGCTTTCGCTTTGCGCGTATTTGCCCCAAAGTGGGTTCTGATTGCGTTTTTCATTGTTTTACCGTTCGGCCTTATGGGGAAGTTCCGGAATCCCCTCCAGCCATTCTACACCTAAATCGGATGCAAAGATACAGCTAATTTTTTATTTTCCAAAAAATTTTTTACTTTTTTTAGTAAATTCTTGCAGATTCGTAAATATGTTTGAAACTTGATTAATTCTAGTCCTTATGCCCTCCTAGAGTGTCTGTAGGGGGGGGGTACTACATCTTTCTCTACATGTTACTTTGTTGTTTTTGCCAAAATCGGTTTCTCAGATACTTTAGAGCGCATTTTTTCTTTTTTGTAAAAAAAATCTCATTAATAAAAGAACTTGCATTTCTTGATAAACGAAACCCCTCGAAACCAGAAGTCTTTCTTTTCCGCCCGAAAAATGTAGAGATTTCCTCATTTTTGCTCGTTTTTCTACTTAAGATGCATTATTTGTGCCATTCGTGGCACTTGGGTCAATCTTTTTTTTGACTTTTTTTCTCTGGCCAGGTCGACTCTTTCTTTCCTACGCGCGCGCGTTCCTTTATTATATTTAATATAAAACGGTTGGTTTCTGAACTCTCAGGATACATTTCATTCTTTCTCTTACTCCTTGTTTTCGCCATGTAATCCGTCTGTTTGTGAGATTGTTATCGCTTTTAATTTCTTTGAAAGATTTGATCTATGCTTTTGTTCTATCTGTTTTATTTACACCCCTCTTCAGGCGCATTGTGGGCTTGATTCTTTTATTTTTCATAAATAATCAAGTTTTTGTAATTATTTTTTGTTTTTGAAAAATTTATTCTTATATTTGCCTCTGGAAACCCTTAATGAGTTTTATTATGCATTTGTTCAATAAGTTTGCACTCCTGTTTGCCGCCGTTCTGTCCATGGCGGTATTCTCCTGTGTTAAACTGCAAGATGTCCCTGAGATTGACAATATCCGGTCCGGAGGCACCAATGTGGGCTTTGATATTAAGGTAACGCGCGAGGGTGAGGAAATCTCGGCCGAAAGGCGGGCTATAATGACTAAAGGTGGTTCTCCTTCCTATGAATCCAATGTAGCACTTGCTACTATGGATGCGGACATTCCGTTCGGCCTCATCGGTATAGATTACGAGCATCATGCCCTGGTAGTGGACAATGCATCCGTCAATTCGGACGGCTCCAATTACGGTGCTTTCCTCAATTCCATGTATTGGGACGACCTTCGCTCCCAGACAATCTCTTTCAGTGCTTATTATCCTTATGTACATACTGTGCAGTACGGAGATGAGCTCGAGTCATATTCCATTCCTTATACTGTTGAAGAGACTCAGGCCGGCCCGCTTGTGTCCAAAACTGTGGAAATGGCGGTCGCGCAGCTTAACATGATCCCGCTGGAGTTCCAGCACATTACCAACGACATCGGTTACTGCGTCTGTGATGCCACCCCGGACAAAGCTCTCCAGGGCCTGGTTCATCTTCGTAAGCTTACCGCGTACAACGTCGCCTCTGCCGGGGTCTTCATAAATGATGTTACTCTTAGCCAGGGAATCTGGCACAGGCAGGGTTACTATCGCAATGTTGTTGTTTTTGAGGGAGACGCCAAGGTTGGTGTCGGTTCCGAGAATGAAAAGTTCGTTGGCTTTGACACCCTTGAAGACCACATGGTAAACTCTCACCGCTATTATTCAATCCCTGACGAAATCCGGATCGGCAAGCAGTTCGTGGAGGTGGTATTTGACGTCGAGGGCTTTGAACACAACGGTTTCTATTACCAGCCTCTCACTGAACAGGTGGCCCGTTACATGCTTTACGGACTCATTCCGGACAATCAGTTTGTCTATGGCCGCCAGTACACTTTCCATATTGGAATAGACCTCAGCAGAATTTATTCTGCCATAACGTTTGCGCCAAGTGTGTCCGACTGGGAAACTAAAATTTATGAAAATAACGACGATTTCTAGATGAATCTGCTGATACTGTTTCTGTTTTTGCCCGCGGCGGCAGCTTTGTTCTGGCTGGCCCTTTATCCAATATTGGCCAGACGGACAAGTACCTTCTGGATTATGCAGTCCCTGTCATTAGGACTGCTCTTGTATTTTATATCCGATGGTTGTTACGCTACTCCGGGCATACCTCCGGAGCTGTTGCTTTATGCCAGAATACTGATGTTGGGCTCCGCCCCCTGCCTTATACCCATTTTCTGGCTTTATTTCGACCGCCTTCTTAAACGGCGGCGTTTCCGTAGCGTCCAGTTTATCTGGATGATTGCGCCTATCTCCCTCCTCATATCCGGCATAGTCCTCACGGAAATCTGTGACAAACCAGTAGTCGCCGATTTCCTTCTTCGCCTTTACCAGGAGGGAGTCTCGGTTGCTGCGGAGTATAAAGGCAGCATCCTCTGGCACTATTATATCTGGACTTCTCTGTTCTTCAGGATTGTCATCGCTATTGAGTTTGTGGTAGCAGCCATCGCTCTTGTCCGCGTTGTAATCAAGCATCGTTTCAGTTTCCGGAATCTGTGGAATTACCTTCGCAACGGCACCAGCATCAAGGTTACGGGCCTTCAGATGCTCAACCTTATTCTTCCCATGCTGTTCGTTTTCCTGAAGCTTATCTTCCTCAAGAGTTTTCTTGACACCCATATCTGGTTCTCCATTTTCCTGTCCGTTGTAGTAACCGTGGGGTATTCTTCGTTTGTGGTAGGTTCGCTGTTCGGAGAAAAGGATTCCATCACCAGGGTTCAGGCCAATCATGTGATGTTCTTCAACTACAATAAGAGCATCAAGGGGCCCATCGTGGAAATAATGATGGAAGAACTCCTTGATGAGGCAGAACAGGACGCCCTCCTGCGCCTTCAGGAAAAGATAGGGGAGAACCTCAATATGGAAAAAGCGGTGAGTCCCAGGGAGATATCTACTGTGAAGGAGCAGCTCTTCGCCACTGTGGCCGGTACATGGGACGACAGCCTGCTTGCAAAGTTCCAGAACCTTATGCTCAACGAGCAGCTCTTCCTCCAGCCCAGCCTGACGCTGGGAGATGTGGCGGAACGTATGCATACCAACAAGACATACGTATCCAAGATGGTGAACAACACCTACAACCTTGGCTTCCCGGAGCTCCTGAATACCCTCAGGGTAGACTATGCAGAGCAGTATCTGCTTAATCACAGGGGCGCCAAGCAGGAGGAGGTGGCCCTGGCATGCGGTTTCCTCAGCGCATCGTCCTTCAACAATATTTTCAAGAAGATTACCGGCGTTACCCCCAAGGTATGGCTGGTGAACGCAGACAGAAAAGTCCCTGCCGGATATGACAAGCACTAGTGTCAACCTCTCCCGTTACAGCATCCTGATCGTGGACGATGTGCCCCTGAACTGCACTCTTGTCCAGAAGATGGTGGCCCGTTTCAACTTTGACGTACGCACAGCCGGTAACGGCCTGGAGTGCCTGAGGGAAGTAATTGCCCACAAGCCGGACCTCATTCTCCTGGATCTCATGATGCCGGTCATGGACGGGTTCGAGGTGCTTTCCACCATCCGGTCCAAGCCCGAGATGGCCGATATCAAGATAATTGTCTTGAGTGCACTCAACACCAACGAGGACATAGTCAAAGCCTATAACCTTGGTGCAAATGACTTCCTTACCAAGCCAATCCTCCTGTCCAAGTTGACGCATTCAATTGCCACTCAGCTGAGTATTCCGTTGGAATAGAAAACACTAAAGCCACCATGACGGTGGCTTTTTTTGTGGGCGGTACTGGATTCGAACCAGTGACCCCCTGCTTGTAAGGCAGGTGCTCTGAACCAGCTGAGCTAACCGCCCTTAAGAATTGGGACTGCAAAGGTATAAAGAAAAGTTTAATTTGCAAAAAAAATAGTATATTTGTGACTATATAATATAAAGGTATCATGAAACGTTTATTATTGTCCCTGGCCGTCCTTTTGGGGTCGTTGATTTTTGCTCATGGACAGTCTTTGTGTGTGAAACTTAACGGGGATATCCCCCTTGAAGCTGCCGGCGTGCTTCTCCAGAGAATGACCCAGATGCTGGAGGGCGGAGCCTTCGAAGTCTCGGAAGAGGCCAAAGATACCGTATGGGTAACCGCAAGCGTAGTAGAGCACATGACAACCCCCGGCTCCATATCCCAGAGTGTTCTTGTGCTGGATATCAAGACCGTTTATGGTGAGGCAGAAGAGGTTTTCAACGTTAAGGGAGTAGGTAAGGACGATGCCGATGCCTGGCTCCGCGCATGCAAGCAGGTTTTGCCTCGTTCCAAGCAGGCTCAGGAGTTTATTGACAAGCTAAAAAATGGCTCTGAGGCTAATTAACTGAGTTTCAACACTTAATAAAAAATTTTAAAAAATAGTTGAAATTTTTTGCAGAAAAGTTTTGTCAGTTCAAAAAAAGTTTCTACCTTTGCATCCCGCTTCCGAAACGAGCGGGTTTTTAACGCCCAAAACCGAAAGGCAAGGGCCACCAAAAGTTCATTGAAAAGACTGAAAGGAAAGTACAAGCAAGTACCGAGAAATTGTAACAATTTCAAGAATACGAGCGTCAGTTTCTTAGGAAACTAGAGTGCCAAGGACAAGCTTAGATTATAAAAGAATATACAATGAAGAGTTTGATCCTGGCTCAGGATGAACGCTAGCGGCAGGCTTAACACATGCAAGTCGAGGGGCAGCATGGAGTAGCAATACTCTGATGGCGACCGGCGAAAGGGTGAGTAACGCGTGAGCAACATGCCCGTAGGTGGAGGATAGTCGATGGAAACGTCGTGTAATACTCCGTAACAACAGGGACCGCATGATCCTTGTTTAATAGATTCATTGCCTACGGATTGGCTCGCGTACCATTAGGTAGTTGGTGAGGTAACGGCCCACCAAGCCGACGATGGTTAGGGGTTCTGAGAGGAAGGTCCCCCACATTGGAACTGAGACACGGTCCAGACTCCTACGGGAGGCAGCAGTGAGGAATATTGGTCAATGGCCGAAAGGCTGAACCAGCCATGCCGCGTGCGGGAAGACGGCCCTATGGGTTGTAAACCGCTTTTGTGTGGGAGCAATAAGCATCACGTGTGATGCGATGAGAGTACCATACGAATAAGCATCGGCTAACTCCGTGCCAGCAGCCGCGGTAATACGGAGGATGCAAGCGTTATCCGGATTTATTGGGTTTAAAGGGTGCGTAGGCGGCGCGTTAAGCGTGAGGTGAAAGCTCGGGGCTCAACCCCGGAACTGCCTCGCGAACTGGCGTGCTGGAATGCTCCTGCCGTGGGAGGAATGTGTGGTGTAGCGGTGAAATGCATAGAGATCACACAGAACACCGATTGCGAAGGCATCTCACGAAGGGGTGATTGACGCTGAGGCACGAAAGCGTGGGGATCAAACAGGATTAGATACCCTGGTAGTCCACGCAGTAAACGATGATAACTAACCGCTGGGCATTCGTGTTCAGTGGCCAAGCGAAAGCGATAAGTTATCCACCTGGGGAGTACGACCGCAAGGTTGAAACTCAAAGGAATTGACGGGGGCCCGCACAAGCGGAGGAACATGTGGTTTAATTCGATGATACGCGAGG
>JAEEGJ010008845.1_pt1 | contig 27453 bp, 25 predicted proteins | sample 8958761 | NCBI WGS metagenome assembly JAEEGJ01 (sample SAMN16246546, study PRJNA631951) | gut metagenome | biome: gut microbiome; feature: rumen; material: RS-attached | host: Bos | place: Iran: Karaj | collected 2018-10 | reverse complement strand
TGCTTTCGCTGCTGCTCGGTTTCGCCCCCAATGAGGCGGGCGCCATCGGCATCATCGGCGGCGCGGACGGCCCGACGGCCATCTTCCTGAGCTCCAAGCTGGCTCCGGAACTGCTGGGCGCCATCGCCGTGTCGGCCTACTCCTACATGGCCCTCGTGCCCGTGATCCAGAAGCCCATCATGCTGCTCCTGACCACCAAGAAGGAGCGCGTGATCCGCATGAACAAGCCGCGCGTGGTGAGCCAGCGCGAGAAGATCATCTTCCCGATCATCGGCTTCCTCTGCACCGCGTTCATCGTCCCTTCCGGCCTGCCGCTGCTCGGCATGCTCTTCTTCGGCAACCTGCTGAAGGAAAGTGGTGTCACCAAGCGTCTCGCCGCCACGGCCAGCGGTCCGCTCATCGATGTCGTGACCACGCTCATCGGCGTCACCGTGGGTGCCTCCACCCAGGCGGATGTCTTCCTGAACAGCCGTTCCGTGCTCATCTTCGGCCTCGGTCTCGCGTCCTTCGTGATCGCCACCACCTTCGGCGTGCTCTTCACCAAGTTCATGAACCTCTTCCTCAAGGAAGGCAAGAAGATCAACCCGCTCATCGGCAACGCCGGCGTGTCCGCCGTGCCGGATGCAGCCCGCGTGTCCGAACAGGTCGGCCTCGAGGCCGACCCGTCCAACCACCTGCTCACCCACGCCATGGCGCCGAATGTCGCAGGTGTTATCGGTTCCGCCGTTGCGGCGGGAATCCTGCTGGGATTCCTCGGATAGCACGATTAATTCAGAAAATATTAAAAACCGGCAATTTCCTCAAAATTGCCGGTTTTTTTGTTGTTCTTTGCCGGAGAATTTTATAGATTTGTGAACGCCCTCAAGGCGAAAACCGATTAATAACAAGCATAGGATATGTCCAGTAAATTACAGGAACTCACGGAGAAGCTCTACAACGAAGGGCTCTCCAAAGGCAAAGAAGAAGGTGAGCAACTGCTTGCGCGCGCACGCTCCGAAGCTGAAAGCATCGTCGCCGACGCCCGCAAACAAGCCGAAGAAATCGTAGCCGCCGCAGGCAAGCAGGCCGACGACCTTCGCGAGAAGACAGCGTCCGACGTCAAGATGGCCTCCGCCCAGTGCCTGCAGGCCACCAAGAAGGATATCGAAGACCTGCTCGTGGGCGCCATCAGCGCCGACAGCATCAACAAGGCCCTCTCCGATCCCGACTTTCTCAAGAAAATCATCACCGCCGTCGCCGAGCGCTTCAGCACCAGCGAGTCGGCCGACCTGGCCCTGATCCTGCCCACCTCCCTGCAGCAGGAGTTGGAGCCCTGGGTGGCCGGTGCCCTGGCCCAGGCTCTGGGCAGCGCCCCGAAAGCCCATTTCAGCAAGAAGGTAGCCGGCGGCTTCTCCATCGGTCCCAAGGACGGCAGCTGGTTCGTCAGCCTGACCGACGAGACCTTCCGCGAGCTGATCGCCGAATACCTCCGTCCCGTGACCCGCAAGCTCCTCTTCGGCTAGAACAGACATGGACAATTACGCGTATATCATCGCCAGCCTGCCGGTCCTCCATCCGGACGACGACAAGGCCGACAAAGCGAACGACCTGGTCGCTCAGGATCTCCTTGACGAGATCCGCGAACAGTTGTCCGCGCGCGACACGGCGGTGCTGGACCAGCTGCTGGAAGGATATGATCCCGAAAAGCTGGACGCGAACTTCTATCAGAAAGCCCTGCAGCACCGCAACCGCTTCATCCGGGAGTGGTTCCGCTTCGACCTCGACCTGCGCAACGCGACCGTTTCCTATATCAATGACTCCCTGGGCCGCCAGGAAGGTCAGGATCTGGTCAAGTTGGAAGGCCGGGAGACGGAAGAGTTCCCCGAGGCGGCAGCCGTGCGCGAGGTCCTGAACTGCGGCGACATCCTGGCCCGCGAGCGCGGCCTCGACGAGCTTCGCTGGAAGAAGATTGATGAGCTGACCATCCTGGACAGCCTGGACCTGGAGGTGATCCTCGGCTTCGTCGCCAAGCTCAAGATCATCGACCGCTGGCTTCAGCTCGATCCCGACTCCGGCCGTGCCCTGTTCCGCCGGCTGGTCGAGGACATCCGCTCCACCTACGATAACAAAAAACAGAATCTTACAATATGAGTACTAAAGGAAAGGTAACGGGCATCGTCTCGAACCTGGTCACCGTGGCCGTAGATGGGCCTGTGGCGGAGAACGAACTCTGCTACATCTCCGTCGGCAGCGAGAAGCTGCTCGCCGAGGTGATCAAGGTTAACGGTGAAAAGGCCTCGGTCCAGGTGTTCGAAAGCACCCGCGGACTCAAGAACGGCAACGATGTCGAATTCCTCGGAAAGATGCTCGAGGTCACCCTTGGCCCCGGCCTGCTGTCCGGCATCTACGACGGACTTCAGAATAACCTGCAGACAATGACGGGCGTCTTCCTCAAGCGCGGCGAATACACCGACCCGCTTGACCGGAAAGCCCTTTGGGCATTCACTCCCCTCGCAAAACCCGGCGACCGCGTCGTCGCGGCCGACTGGCTCGGCGAGGTCAAGGAAGGCTGGCTGCCCCACAAGATTATGGTTCCCTTCGCCTTCCAGGGCGAATACACAGTCAAAAGCGTCGCGCCCGCGGGCGAATACACCGTCGATCAGACGATTGCCGTCCTCACCGGCGCTGACGGCGAGGACGTGAACGTGACCATGACCCAGCGCTGGCCGGTCAAACTGGCCGTCCGGGCCTACCGCGAGAAGCCGCGTCCGACCAAGATCATGGAGACGGGCGTGCGCTGCATCGACACCTTCAACCCCATTGCCGAGGGCGGCACCGGCTTCATCCCGGGCCCGTTCGGCTGCGGCAAGACGGTCCTCCAGCACGCCATCGCCAAGCAGGGCGACGCCGACGTGATCGTGATGGCCGCCTGCGGCGAGCGCGCCAACGAGGTCGTTGAGATCTTCACGGAATTCCCGGAGCTCGTCGATCCGCACACCGGCCGCAAGCTGATGGAGCGTACCACCATCATCTGCAACACCTCCAACATGCCTGTGGCGGCCCGTGAGGCTTCCGTCTATACGGCCATGGCCATTTGCGAGTACTACCGCTCGATGGGCCTGAAGTGCCTGCTGCTGGCAGACTCCACCTCCCGCTGGGCCCAGGCGCTCCGCGAAATGTCCAACCGTATGGAGGAACTGCCGGGTCAGGACGCCTTCCCGGTGGACCTGTCCGCCATCATCTCCAACTTCTACGCACGCGCCGGCATGGTCGTGCTGAACAACGGCCAGACGGGCGCCGTGACCTTCATCGGCACGGTCTCCCCTGCCGGCGGCAACCTCAAGGAGCCGGTGACCGAATCCACCAAGAAGGCCGCCCGCTGCTTCTATGCCCTCGAGCAAAGCCGCGCAGACCAGAAGCGCTACCCGGCCGTCAACCCGATTGACTCCTATTCCAAATACCTGGAGTATCCTGAGATCAAAGAATACCTCGACGCCACCATCCAGCCCGGCTGGACGGAGAAGGTACTGCGCGCCAAGAACTACGTCCGCCGCGGCCGCGAGATGGCCGACCAGATCAACATCCTCGGCGACGACGGCGTGCCGATGTCCTACCACGAGGCTTTCTGGAAGTCCGAGCTCATCGACTTCGCCTTCCTGCAGCAGGATGCGTTCGACGCGATCGACGCCCTCTGTCCGCTGGAGCGGCAGAAGTTCATGCTCGACCTCATCCTCGCCCTGTGCGACCACCCCTTCGAGTTCGAGAACTTCGACGAGTGCCGCGCCTTCTTCAAGGACCTGATCAACACCCTGCGCCAGATGAACTACACTCCGTTCCAGAGCGCGGAATTCAAAGAATACGAGCAGCAGCTCCGCAAACACCTCGCATAAATTATGGCAACGAAAGCATTTCAACGCACCTATACGCAGCTCCAGGCCATCACCAAGGCCACGGTCACGCTGAACGCCAGGGACGTGTCCAACGACGAACTGGCCACCGTGAACGGCAAGCTCGCCCAGGTCGTGAAGACCAAGGGCGACAGCGTCACCCTGCAGGTTTTCTCCGGCACGGAAGGCGTGCCGACCAACGCCGAGGTGTCCTTCCACGGAGCGCCTCCGACCCTGCGCGTGAGCGATCAGCTGTCCGGCCGTTTCTTCAACGCCTACGGCCAGCCGATCGACGGCGGTCCCGAAATCGAAGGCGAAGAGCGTGAGGTGGGCGGCCCGTCCGTCAACCCCTACAAGCGCCGCCAGCCCTCCGAACTGATTCCGACCGGCATCGCCGGCATCGACCTCAACAATACCCTCGTCTCCGGCCAGAAGATTCCTTTCTTCGCCGACCCGGACCAGCCGTACAACAAAGTGATGGCCGATGTGGCCCTGCGCGCCGACGTGGACAAGATCATCCTGGGCGGTATGGGCCTGACCAACGACGACTACCTTTTCTTCCGCCACGAATTTGAAGCGGCGGGCGCCCTGGACAAGATCGTCTCCTTCGTCAACACGACCGAGGAGCCGCCGGTGGAGCGCCTGCTGATCCCGGACATGGCCCTCTGCGCCGCTGAGTACTTCGCCGTGGACAAGAACGAGAAGGTGCTCGTCCTGCTCACGGATATGACCCTGTACGCCGACGCCCTCTCCATCGTGTCCAACCGTATGGACCAGATCCCGTCCAAGGACTCCATGCCGGGCTCGCTCTACTCCGATCTCGCCAAGATCTACGAGAAAGCGGTTCAGCTGCCCGACGGCGGTTCCATCACCATCATCGCGGTCACGACCCTGAACGACGGCGACATCACCCACGCCATCCCGGACAACACGGGCTACATCACCGAGGGCCAGTTGTTCCTGCGTGCGGATGCCGACACCGGCAAGGTCATCGTGGACCCGTTCCGCTCCCTGTCCCGACTCAAGCAGCTCGTGCAGGGCAAGAAGACCCGCGAAGACCATTCCCAGGTCATGAACGCCGGCGTGCGCCTGTATGCCGATGCCCAGAACGCGAAGACCAAGCTCGAGAATGGTTTCGACCTGTCCGACTACGACCTCCGCTGCCTGGACTACGCCAAGGAATACGCCACCCGCATCCTGTCCATCGACGTCAACATCACGATCGACCAGATGCTGGACACCGCCTGGGAAATTTTCGCCAAGCACTTCTCGCCGGCCGAGACCGGCATCAAGCAAGCGCTTGTAGATAAATACTGGAAAGCTGACGCTAAATAATGGCTATCAAGTTCCAATACAACAAGACCTCGCTGACGAATCTTGGCAAACAGCTCAAGGTGCGCCAGAACGCCCTGCCGACCCTCAAGAACAAGGAGTCGGCCCTGCGTTCGAGCGTGCTCGAAGCCAAGACAGAAGCCGAGCGCCTCTCCGACGAATTGGAAGCCTCCCTGCAGCGCTATGACCACCTGGCCGCCCTGTGGAACGAGTTCGAACCCGGACTCATCCGCATCGTGGACGTGGACCTGGGCATCACCAAGGTGGCGGGCGTGAAGACCCCGCGCCTGGATAATATCCACTATGAGATCCAGCCGTTCAACGCCTTTGTCAAGCCCGCCTGGTATGCCGACGGCGTAGAGATCCTCAAGGAGCTCTCCCGCCTGGGCATTGAGTCCGAGATCTATGAGCAGCGCCGCCAGATCCTCGAATACAACCGCAAGAAGACAACCCAGAAGGTCAACCTCTACGAGAAGGTGCAGATTCCGGGATACAAGGAGGCCATCCGCAAGATCAAGCGCTATATGGAGGACGAAGAGAACCTCTCCAAGGCTTCATCGAAGATTGTCAAGACCCGTCACGCAGAAGAAGAGGAGGCAGGCCTATGATTGCAAAGATGACCCAATACTCCTTCATCCTCCTGCAGGCGGACAAGGAGCAGTTCCTGAGCGAGTTGCAGCAGCTGGGCGTCATGGACATCACGCGCTCCGCCAAGCCCGTGGACAGCTATTCGCAGTCGCTGCTTGGCAAGATCAACACCCTCCAGACGGACATCGACTATGCAAAAAAAGGCATGGACGACACCCTACTGGGGCTCCTGGCCGTGCGCGAGACCATCGTCCGCGAGCTGGAGGAGGCCAAACCCTGGGGCGAGTACGATGCCGCCAAGCTGGAGCCTTTTGGCGGCCTCCGCTTTTACAGCGTAGCCGCCAAGAAATACGATCCCGCCTGGGAAGAGCAATACGTCATCCAGGTGGTGGAGAAGAACGACAAGCTTGTGCGCTTCGTCATCGTGGGCGATACGGCCGGATTCCCGGTCAAGCCCCTGCCCACCCCGCAGAAGACGGCTTCCGAGCTGCAGGCCCTGCTCGATGAGCAGGACGCCAAGATCGAGAAGCATCGCCAGGACCTCGAGAGCCGGAAGAACGACATTCCGGAGCTGCAACAGCATCTTCGCAAGCTGCAGGCCGAACTCGACCGCTACCTCGCCAGCACGGCGGCCGTGCCTGCCGCCGAGAACACGATTGACACGCTCGTGGGCTTCGCCCCGACGGCGTGCGACGAGGCGGTGACTGCCTTCCTCGACCAGTCGGACGTCTTCTACCTGAAGAATGAAGCGACGCTTGAGGATAACCCGCCTATCAAGCTCAAGAACAATAAGTTCGTCAAGATGTTCGAAGTCTTGACGGACATGTACGGACGTCCCGACTACAACGAGTTTGACCCGACCCCGTATATCTCCGTCTTCTTCCTGCTCTTCTTCGCGATGTGCATGGGCGACGCCGGCTACGGCCTGCTGCTCGGAATTATCGGCATCCTGCTCCGCAAGGTGGACGGGATGAAGAGCCTCGCCCCGCTGGTCACGGTGCTCGGCATCGGTACCTTCGTCGTCGGCATCGTGATGCATACCTTCTTCGGCGTGGACATCTCCCAGCTGGCGTGGATCCCGTCCTGGCTCAAGGCCGTGATGATCACGGGCACGATTGGCGGTTTCGAGGCCCAGATGGTGCTCTCGCTGGCCATCGGTATCGTGCATCTGTGCCTGGCCATGGTCGTCAAGACCGTCTATGCCACCCGCAACAAGGGTTTCCTCGGTTCGCTGGGCACCTGGGGCTGGACGCTGCTGATCGTCGGCGGCGTGGCCATAGGCGCCCTGTCTATGGTGAGCCTGCTGCCGGCCGAGCTTGTCAAGTGGATCTTTATCGTGCTGGGCATCGTCTCAGCCCTGGGCATCTTCCTATTCAACGACATCCACCGCAGTCCGCTCAAGAATATCGGTTCCGGCCTCTGGGAGGCCTACAACACCGTAACGGGCCTGCTTGGCGATGTCCTCAGCTACCTGCGCCTTTATGCTCTCGGCCTGGCCGGCGGCATGCTCGGCAAGGCTTTCAACGACATCGCGGCGATGACCCTCGGGGACGGTTCCTTCGGCTTCGGATGGCTCACCTTCGCGATCATCCTCGTGATCGGACACGCCCTCAACCTGGCGATGTGCTGCCTCGGTGCCTTCGTGCATCCGCTCCGACTCAACTTCCTGGAGTTCTTCAAGAATTCCGGCTACGACGGCAAAGGCCGTGTTTATAAACCTCTTTCAAGCAATAACAATTAAAACATTTCATAGTATGAACGAAATTCTTGGTTACCTCGGCCTCGGCCTCATGCTTGGCCTCGCCGGTATTGGAAGCGCTTTCGGCACCACAATCGCGGGCAACGCCGCGGAAGGCGCGCTCAAGAAAGCGCCCGAAAAGTCCAGCAGCTACCTGATCCTCTCCGCCCTCCCGGCTACGCAGGGTATCTACGGCTTCGTGGGATTCTTCATGTGGTTGCTCGTCTATAAGTTTGACTTCACGGCCAACGGCCCCATCCTCTTCGGCGTGGGCCTCTCCGTCGGTCTTGTCTGCCTCTTCTCGGCCATCCGCCAGGGTCAGGTTTGCGCCAACGGTATCATTGGCATCAGCCAGGGCCACGATGTCCAGACCAACACCCTCATCTACGCCGCCCTTCCGGAGTTCTATGCGATCCTCGGCCTGGTCGGCGCCCTGATGTTGACGCTGGCTATCTAGGGGAAAATATCTTATACCGGGTTATTATTCCTTCTTGCTTATCCCGCCGGAGGGAAGGTGGCTGCTGCCAGCCGGACAGAATAATGCCCGGCTGGCAGCAGCCACCTTCCCTTTTCCGGCTTGCTATGATTTTCCGAGTTAGGCCAATTTGACAATGGCGGCGTCCCAGGCGGGGACGGTGGCGGAGGCGTAGGCGGTAGTGAAGTCCGGGAGGATCGGGCAGGCGCCGCGGAGCTCCGGCGGCAGGGAGATCCGGACGGAAGCCGGCGTGTCAGAGAAGTTGCAGACAACCAGCCAGGCTTCGTCGGCGGAGTAGCGGACAAAGGCGAAGTGGCGATGCGGATTGAAGTCGGGGGCGCCTTCGTTGCAGTACATCAGGTCCCAGGTGCCGCCCTCGGTGAAGGCCGGCCGTTTGGCAAAGGCCAGGAGTTCGCGGTAACGGGCCAGCACGCCGGCTTCTTTGGGTGCCAGTTCCGCCTCAGCGTGCAGGCTGCGGTACAGTTCGCGCAGCTCGGCCGGGTCGCTCCAGTTGAAGATCGAGGTACGCCCGTCGGCGCCTTCGACGCCATCCTCCCCCACTTCCTGGCCGAAGTAGAGCATGAAGGAGGCCGTGTTGAACAGCAGGGAGCAGGCCAGGGCGGCGTAGCTTTTCGCGGCTGCGCCGAGGAATTCCGGCGCGGCGAGCCGCTGTTCGTCATGGTTCTCCAGGAAGTTCAGCACACGCGGCTGCAGGTCGCCGAGCCACTGCCAGTTCCAGGTGATGCCGCGGGTCGATGCGCCGTGGCAGCAGATGGCACGCAGCGTGTCGTACAGACCGGACTTGTCGTAGAGCAGGTCGAAGCCCACGTCTTCCAGGTAGCGGCGGTAGTTATCTTTCTGATATACCTCCGCCACGAAGAGCAGACTCGGAAATTCGGCTTTTAAGGCCGAAATAAGGGCCTTCAAGGCTTCGGGCGGGACCAACTCCACCATATCGCAGCGGAAGCCGTCAACGCCCCGTGAGGCCCAATAACGGAGGATTTCCAGCATCTCCGCCCGCGTGTCGGGCGAAGACCAGTCATTTTTGCGCGTATCGGTCCAGTCGCCGTCGCACCAGTCATAGCGGCAGATGCGCCCCTGGTAGTCCGGCGCCACGTGGTTGGGAATGTAATCGATCAGCACGCGCATTCCGGCAGCGTGCGTCCGCGCAAGCAACGCATCGAACTCTTCGAGCCGTCGCGCCGGGTCATCCGCCAGGTAGGGGTTGACGTCCCGCCAGTCGGTGATGGCATAGGGCGATCCGGGATCCCCCTTGACGAAGTCCTTGCCTGTCGCGTGTCGCGGCACGCCCGTGTACCAAACGTAATCCACGCCCAGCGAGTGCAGATAAGCCAGGGAGGCGTCGTCCCAATCGGAGAACTTCCCCTTCCCCCACAGCCGGGGCAGCGTCTGATAAATGATTCGTTTGCTCATGCTAGAACGGATAACCGACGCCGAAGTGAATGGCGGAGCTGCCGTGGAACCAGTCGCGCGGCCTCACCCAGCGGTCGCCTTCGGCTCGCGCCGGATCACGGAGGCGGAAGCCTACGTCGAGGCGGATCAGGATGAAGTCGAGGTTCACGCGCAGGCCCAGCCCCCAGTCGGCGGCAATGCTGCGCAGGGAGAAGCGCTCACTTTCGTCAACATCTCCCCCCAGACCATCTACGACATCCTTCCGCAAGAGGGGCAGGGTCCAGACATTGCCGGCCTCGGCAAAGATGGCCCATTCCAGCTTCCAGACGGACGGGAAACGGTATTCGATGTCAGCCTCCAGCTTGAGGTCGCCGGTCTGGCTCGGAATCTTGAAGTAATCGCTCAGGGGCGCAAAACCCGGGCCCAAGGTACGTGCCTGCCAGCCGCGCATGCTGTTGGCGCCGCCGCAGTAGAACTGCTTCTCGAACGGCATGGACACGGAATTGCCGTACGCCAGGCCGGCGCCGGCCACCATGTGCAGGGCCAGGGACTGCAAGTCGCCCCAGCCGAAGCGGAACACGCGGCCCAGGTTCAACTCCGCCCGCACATACTGTTTGTAGGGCAGGCCGAAGAGCAGGTGCTGCTTCATGACACCCTCATACGTCGGCAGGACGGGATTGAGCAAGGAAATCACGTTACCGGACGCCTCCAGGCTGAGGCGCTCGTAGTGATAGGCGGTCTTGGGCACCACGTCCGCGTTGGTCGTGTGATAGAGCATGGCGCCGACGCCCGCATTGATCTGGTCCTCGAACTTATCCCACAGGTACGGGTATGTGAGCAGTTTATCCAGGAAAGTCTCGTCCACTTCGTACACCCTGACCGTGCTGACCTGGAGCGGATAAAGCTGGTAGAAGTAATTCCGGCCGATCTGCCCGTTGTAACCGAAACTGAACGAGGTCAAGATGCGCTTGTACTCCGGTCGATTCTGGTAGTTGAACGAGGTCTTGAACTCCGTGCGAGGAACGTTCTCGCCGCGCAAACGCCGGAGCGAGAGGCCGAGCAGGCGCGGGAAGCTCAACGATGCCGTCACGCCGAGTTCGGACGAGGAGATGATGGTCCTCGGGACCCACTGCCAGTTACCCGTGAAGCCCAGGTCCAGCCATTCACCGCCATGGAAAAGATTCTTGTGGTAGAGATTCAGCTGGGGCGAGAAGCCCAGCAGGGTGGAAGCGTTGGTGGAGGCCTCCAGGTTAACCTTGAAGCCCATCTGGTCCAGACCGGAGAGACGGATGTCGCAGTCCACCGTGGCGCTGTCGGTCGGACTCATCTCGACGCTGACGCTGTTGAACACCTTGAGGGCGGACAGGCGCGCATAAGTCGCATTGATCATCTGCTCATTGAAGAGCGCGCCGGGCTGGATCGTATTGAATTTCCGGAGGAGCTTCTCCCGGAACGGGATACCGGCCGGATGGATAATGTTGACCTGGCCGATATGGTATTTGACCGGATCTTTCAGGATCCGGTAATAAAGCTTCGTCGTGCCCGAAAGCGTATCCGCTTCGAACGCGTAATTATTCTTGTTGAATTCGTAGTAGCCCAGGTTGCGATAGACACCCGCGCCGCGCACGGTCTCGGCCTCCAGGGATTTCTCGGAGAGGAAGTCTCCCTCATGGACGGTAATATTGCTGCTGTCCGCGCTGAAATGCTCGGCGAATTCACCGCCGGGGACTTCATAAATGATTTCGTCGATGGGGTAACGCTTGCCGAGCCGGATCACGTATTTCACCTTGGCCATACGCTTTTTGTATTCCACCTCCGCGGTCACCCTGGACCCGTAGTAGCCCACGGTCTCAAAATGCTTCGCGATGTTGGCGCAAGAGCCCTCGATCTGCGTCGGATCAAAGACGACCGGCGCCGTGCCAATGGTTTCCCAGACTCTGTTGATACCTTCACCGCTGCCGTTCGACCAGTTGTAGATACTCATGCCCGGACTCCAGCCGAACACAAGTCCCTTCTTGGCCTGCTGCCGGATATACGGCGTCGCCTCATTGGGCGAGAGTTTCTCTCCTTCGAAGACCACTTTATTGGACAACAAGCGGTAGCTTCCCTCAGGTACCAGTTTTGTAGTACTACACGAGATAAGCCCAAGCAACGATATGACCAGCAGTAAACTACGCTTCATCTTCTTCTAAACTCAGAAAGGGTAATGGCCGTCGCGGCAGCCACGTTGAGCGATTCGGCCCCGGTACCGGCGCCCGTCTCCCGGGCGGAGCGCCCGAACGAGGGAATCAGCAGGCGGGCATCCGCCTCGGCGGCAACTTCGGGCCGGATCCCGTTCGCCTCGTTGCCCATGAGGATCAGTCCTTCGGGCACCAGGTCTTCCTGGTAAAGATTCTTCCCGTCCAGGAAGGTCCCGTACACACGCATCCCCGCTTCGCGGAAGCGGCGGGCGATATCCACCAGGTCGGCCGTCACCACGCGGACCCGGAACACCGAGCCCATCGAGGCCTGGATCACTTTGGGATTGAACAGGTCCACGCAGTCATCCGACGCGAACACAGCCTCCACGCCGAACCAATCGGCGATACGCAGGATCGTCCCCAGGTTGCCGGGATCGCGGATACCGTCCAGGCCCAGGCAAAGGCTGCGCGGCAGGGCGAGGCCTGCCGGCTCGGGACGGGCAACCACGGCCAGCACGGGAGACGGAGTGGAGAGCTGACTGATCCGCGCCATGGCAGCTTCACCGATTTCGTCGCGACGCCAGACGCGCACCACTTCGAAATCGGACAGGAGCGCCTCCTGCACCATCTTCTCCCCCTCCACGACAAAGAGCCCGTACGCGTCGCGGAATTTCTTTTCGCGAAGCGAGCGGATCTGCTTGATTTCTGCCTGTGTTATCGTCATTTTATTGTATCAAAAAACCGGATCCGCAAAGAATCCGGTTTATATAATGCGGGAAAATTGCCATTAAATTTCCTCGACAACCGGGGAGTCAGCATTGCGCATCACCGATGCGATACCGGCTTTCATCGTACGCTCGGAGGCATACATCTGGCTGGAACCAATGACCTGGCCGTTGGAGGCCTTCAGGTTGAAGAAAGGCTTGCCGTTCTTGGCTTCCTTGACTTCATAACGCTCGGCCACAGGGCCGTTCTTCTTGACAGACTCGATACCGTTCAGGCAGGCAGCCTTGGTATTGTAGCCTTCACTGGAGAGGATGACCTGGCCATTGGTGGCCTTCAGGTTGAACTGGAATTCGCCGTTCTTGCGAACAGTCACAACAAATTTACCCATGGTTGTATTGTTTTAAAGTGTTGAAAAATGTCGTTGAGGACAAATATAGCAAATTAATGAATCACTTACACCCCATTTGGAGGACTTTTTTGCGCAAAAGGTCGATAACAAAAATGTTTTGGCGCTTAACTTTATTGTTTCTTTAGTTGTATTTATGCTGTTTGCATATCATATAGTAAAAGATAGTGCATGCGAACTCTTTCCCGCGTTTTTTTGTAACTTTGCACCGGAAAAAGCCCCTGCAATGGACAATTATCAGATCAGAAAAGAGCTCTACGACGCTGCCTCCCTCTATGCCGGATTCGACCCTTCCGACGAGAGCAGCTATGCCAATAGTTACGACGCCCACGTCTATGCGGACTATATCGCCAGCGGCAAGCGCAGCCGGGACCTGGCCGTCACCCTGCCCCGCACCCTGCACGACCACTCCATCAGCGACGCGCTCTTCCGCTTCCTGAGCGCCTACAACCCGTTCGACATCGTGGGCGTGATGGGCGGCCACGCCATGAAGCGCAGCGAGGCCTTTTACCGCAAGGTCGCCCTCATCAGCAAGCGGCTCACCGAGCAGGGCAAGCTCATGGTCTCGGGCGGCGGCCCCGGCGCCATGGAGGCCACGCACTTCGGCGCCTGGATGGCCGGACGCACGGAGAAGGAGTTTGACAAGGCGCTGAAAATGCTCCAGGTCGCGGATACGTTCCGCGACAAGGGCTGGCTCTCCTCCGCCTTCCGCGTGATGGAGCGCTTCCCGCAGAAGCAATACAAGAGCCTGGGCATCCCTACCTGGCTCTACGGCCACGAGCCTTCCAGCCCCTTCGCAACGCACATTGCCAAGTATTTCGACTGCAGCATCCGCGAAGACACGATCCTGACCATTGCCGTCGGCGGCATCATCTTCACGCCCGGTTCCGCCGGCACCGTCCAGGAGATCTTCCAGGAGGCAGCCCAGGACCACTACAAGACCTGCGAGGTATCCAGCCCCATGGCTTTCATGGGCGTGGACTTCTTCACGAAGGAAATCCCCGTCTATCCCTTCCTCGTGGACATGATGGCGCGCGGCAAATACCACGACCTCCTGCTCTCCATCTCCGACGACCCCGAAGCCGTCATTCAGCAGATCCTCGCGTTCAAGAAGGAGAACGCAGTTACCGTACCCGGAAAATTCTTTAAGTAATTAAGATATGAAAATCAAATCAATAGGAGTACTTACCTCAGGCGGCGATGCACCTGGAATGAACGCCGCCATCCGTGCCGTCACCCGGGCAGCCATCTACGAAGGCTGGCGGGTTTACGGCATCTATCGCGGCTGGGAAGGCCTCATCATGGGCGACATCAAGGAGTTCACGAGCTCCAGCGTCAGCAACACCATCCAGCGCGGCGGCACCATCCTCAAGACCGCGCGCAGCGAAGAGTTCCGCAAGGCGGAAGGACGCGCCAAGGCTTTTGAGAACATCAAGAAATTCGGCCTCGACGCCCTGGTGGTCATCGGCGGCAACGGCTCCCTTGCCGGGGCGCAGATCCTCGCGAGCGAGTATGACATCCCCGTGATCGGTCTGCCGGGCACCATCGACAACGACCTCTACGGCACCGACTCCACCATCGGTTACGACACGGCCCTCAACACCATCATGGAGTGCGTGGACAAGATCCGCGACACGGCCAACAGCCACGACCGCATCTTCTTCGTCGAAGTGATGGGCCGCGACGCCGGCTTCCTGACGCAGAACAGCGCCATCGCCGCCGGTGCGGAGGCCGCCATCATTCCGGAGGACCAGACCGACATCGACCAGCTGGCCGACTTTATCGGCCGCGGCATCCGCAAGAGCAAGAACAGCAGCATCGTGCTTGTGTCCGAGAAGGACGGCGGCGCCATGCACTACGCCGAGCGCGTGCGTCAGGAGTATCCCGAGTACAACGTGAAGGTCTCCATCCTGGGCCACCTGCAGCGCGGCGGCTCCCCTACCGCCTACGACCGCATCCTGGCGAGCCGTCTGGGCGTCGCCTCCATCGAGGCGCTCAAGGAAGGTCAGCGCAACATCATGGTGGGCATCAAGAACGACCAGATCGTCTATGTCCCCTTCTCCCGCGCCATCAAGATGGACAAGCCCATCGACAAAGAGCTCATCAAAGTGCTGAGCATTTTGTCAATTTAAAAAAACTTCTTACATTTGCACCCGCAAATTGAGTTGGGGTATTAGCTCAGTTGGTAGAGCGTTAGGTTCGCAATCTAAAGGTCACGAGTTCGATCCTCGTATGCTCCACAAAAAAGAAAGTCTGGCGATCTGCCAGACTTTCTTCGTTTTCACCTAGTCTGCAAAAACCATTTCGTCGAAGAGCCAGTCGGCGTGGCCGACTTCCCGGACGACGAAGAGCAGATAGCGGATATCCAGCGAGATATTGCGGCAGTAATCCGGGTCGAAAACGAGATCACTCATCGTTCCCTCCCACACCCGGTCGAAGTTGATGCCGATCAGGTTGCCGTCGGCGTTGATCACCGGACTGCCGGAATTGCCGCCGGAAGTATGGTTGGTGGCCAGGAAGCAGACCGGCTGGTCATCGTGTCCTCCTTCGGCATAGATATCGCGCAGCACCTGCGGGTTGTTGTAGTCGAAGATGTCCGGGTTATCCTTCTCCATAATGCCCTTGAGCGTGGACACGGGCGCGTAGTAGATCGCATCCGAAGGCGAATAGCCCGCCACATGGCCATAAGCGACGCGCAGGGTCAGGTTGGCGTCAGGATAGAAAGCCTTGCCCGGCTCGAAGGCCATCTGGCCGCGCATGTAGTCGCGGTAGGCCAGGCGGATCTCCCGGTCCAGCCGGGCAATCACGGGCTGCAGGTCCTGCCGGTACCACTGGTAGAAGGCGTCGTACAGCGCGAAGGCCGGGTCGGCCGTGACGGCGGGCAGGTCGTCCGGCGTCAGCGCCCGGACGCGCGCCGGATCAGTAAAGAGCGACTGCGCATAGAGCGCGTCGCGCCAGGCCGCCGCACTGCCGTAGGCGGAGATCTGCTGCCGGAAATATTCCGGCTTATAGCCGGCTTCCATGTGCTTATCGAAGGCATCCAGCATCGCAACGAAGATCTCCTCGTCAATGGGCTGGTAATAATCCTTAAAGAAGGCATCCGCGATCCCCGCCACCGCTCGCCCGGCGTCCAGGGCGGACTTGACATTGTTCGCCAGCTGAAGCAGCTCCACGGTACGGACCGTCTCGGTATAGTACTCATAGGCCCGATAGACCGGGTTGCGCTGCGCGTACAGGGCGTGCAGGCGCTCCGGCAGGCCGGCATAAGGCGTACCCGCGGCCCACGCGGAGAAGCGGCGCTCGTAGTCCTCCTTGGCAGCAACCGTGCCCAACCGGGCGATGCCCTTCGCCTCACCCTGCCACTTCTTCCAGGCATTGGAGACGTTGGCGTTCTTGGACGAATACTGGATACGGACCGCCTGGTCCTGCGCCATGTACTTCTTCTGGATGTCGAGGCGCAGGGTGCGCAGGGCGATCTTCTCCGGATCGGACACCTCGCCCACGTAGCGCACCTCGTCGGAACTCACGTATTCCTTCGTGCTGCCCGGGCAGCCGTAAACGAAGGTGAAGTCCCCCTCCTGCACGCCGGCGCGTGAAATCGTAAAGAAACGCTTCGGCGTATAAGGCACGTTATCGACCGAATAATCAGCCGGTTCATTATTCTTATCTGCATAAATACGGAAGATGGAGAAATCTCCCGTGTGGCGGGGCCACATCCAGTTGTCGGTGTCGCCGCCGAACTTACCGATCGACGAAGGCGGGGCGCCCACCAGACGCACGTCCCGATAGACCTTGTACACGAAGAGGAAATACTGGTTGGCATAGTAGAGCGCCTCCACGCTGGCACGGATCCCCTTGGACGGATCCGCCACCTGCCTGATGATCGCATTGCCGTTGGCCCTGACCAGCGAGTCGCGCTGCGCTTCGTCCATCGTCGGCTCGTAGCCCTTCAGCACCACATCCGTAACCTCCTGCATCCGCTCCAGGAAGCTGACGGTCAGCCCCGGATTGGGAAGCTCCTCGCTGCGGGACAGAGCCCAGAAGCCGTCCTTGAGGTAGTCGTGCTCCACACTGCTGTGCTGCTGGATCTGGCTGTAGCCGCAATGATGGTTGGTAAAAAGCAGACCGTTCCGGGAGACCACTTCGCCCGTGCAGCCGGAACCAAACAGCACCACGGCATCCTTGAGCGACGCCTGGTTGACGCTGTACACATCCTCCGCCGTGAGGCGGAAACCATGGGCCTGCATGTCATCAATGCGCTGGGTGATCAGCACCGGCAGCCACATCCCTTCATCAGCCCGCAGGGGCTGGAAAGCGGCCGCCAGGGAGAGCGCCGCCAGTATTACGTATTTCTTCATATGATATCAGTTATCTGCCTCTCCTTCAGGGAGAGGCTTCTTCGGATTCTTCGGAACGCCCAGTTTGATCAGCTGGTGGGCGGAGGTCAGGATGGACTGGCCCGAATCATTGATCTTGGCCGACATCGCGTCGTACTGCTTCATCGCGTCGCGGAGCTTATCGCCCATGGTCGCATGGGCCTTGGAGAAGTCGTACACGCGGTCGATCATGTTCTGCGCCGCCTTGATGATCTTCTCCTGGTTGCGCGCCTGGTCGTAGTTGGTCCAGGCGATGCGGATCATCCGCAGGAAGGGCATCAGCGTCTCTTCCGTCGCGATCAGCACACCCTGGCTGTACGCCTCGTTGAAGAGGTTCGGCGCCAGCGACTTGGCGAGCTGGAGCGAGCCGTAGTTCGGCACGAACATCACCACGTAGTCCAGGGACTTGTAGCCCTCGCGGATGTAGTGCGGATAGCGTTTGCCGGAGAGGTCCTTGATCTGCGTGCGGATGGCCTGCAGGTTGCGCTGCGCGGCCTCCTCCTTGGCGGCCGGATCCTCCGCCGCGAACCAGTCGGAGTAGGCGTCCAGCGACACCTTGGCGTCGATGATGACTTCGGTCTTGTCGGGATAGTGCAGGATGTAGTCGGGCCGCATGCGCTTGCTGCTGTCCTCGTTGAGCACAGTCTGCCCGAGGGCATCGCGCAACGTCTCCTCGCGGTCGAAGTCACGCCCCTCCACCATGCCTTCGTTCACCAGCATATTATAGAGAATGACTTCCCCCCAGCCGCCGGCCGTCTTGTTCTGGCCCTTGAGAGCGGAGGCCAGGTTGTCGGCCTTGGCACCGATACTCGAGGTCTGGTGCTGCAGGTTCTTGACCGCCTGCTCCATCGCCTCCTTCATCTGCGCGGTCCCTTCGGTCTGGGACTTCCGCTGGGCAACGAACGCCTCCTGCATGGCCTTCAGGTCCTTGCCGAGACTGCCGGAGATGGTCTGAAAGGTCTCTTCCGCCTTCTTGGAGATGGCTTCCTCGCGCTGCTTGAGCAGCTTCTCCGTCTCGGCCGTCATCTGACTACGGATGCCTTCCATCTGCTGTTTGAGCGCCGCGTCCTGCGTCTCACGCAAAAGCTGCAGGGCCTTCTCGTTCGCCTCGGCGTCGCTGCGGCGAAGTGCCTGGGCCGTACGGACTTCCGCATCCTTGCGGATGATCACCATGACGAGCACGGCGATGACCAGCACCGCCACCCCGAGAAGAACATAGAGAATTGTTGCGTTCATTCCTCAAAATAATTTGGATGCAATTTACAAAAAAATTTCCTAACTTGTGGGAAATTTGCCCGCATGAAAACATCCACCCGCAACTTCGGCCTCCTGTTCGTCCTGCTGTCCGTGTTCGAGATCGCCACGCTCAGCCTGGGCGTCACGTCCATCCACCCGTGGATAAAGCCGTTGCTCATCCCCACCCTCGCCGCAGCCGCCCTGTGCGCACTGCTGCCGGAGCACCGGGGCTGGCGGACGGTCGTGCTGGCAGTCGGCATGGCCCTGCACACGGCAGGCGATATCCTGCTGCTCTTCGACAGCCGTGGCTTCGGCTGGTTTGCCGCAGGCATCGCGGCCTTCCTGCTCGGGCACTTCTGCTATATCGCCGTGCTGGCCGGCATCCACGACAAGCTGCACGGCTGGAAAGAGCGTCTCCTTTGGGCGGGCCCCGTCGCGCTCGCGCCGGTGCTGATTGCGTCTTGTTTTGACGTGAACGGCGTACTGCGGGGCATCCTGGTCGTCTATACCGCGACGCTCCTCTACCTGACCGCCTGCGGCGGACTGTGGATTGTCCGCAAGCGCAAGTACGGCTGGCGCGTCCTGGCCGGCGGCCTGCTGTTCGTCGCATCCGACAGCATCCTCGCCCTGCACGCCTTCAACGGGATTGACTTCCCGCTGCGCCATGCTCTCGTGATGGGCACCTACCTGATTGCCGAGTGGCTCCTGGTCAGCGCCATGGTAAAAGATCGCCTGCAATCCGGAAAAGCGTAATGAAAAGGATCCTCTTTGTCTGCCACGGCAATATCTGCCGCAGCCCCATGGCGGAGTTCATCCTGAAAGCCCTGGTCCGGGCCCGTGGTCTCGAAGACCAGTATTATATTGAATCGGCAGCCGTCTCGACAGAAGAGATCGGCAACGGCATCTATCCGCCTGCCAAACGCTGCCTGACGCAGCACGGCGTGCCCTTCGACAGTGCCAAGTGCGCCCGCCAGATTACCGCCGCGGACTACGGCCGTTTTGACCGCATCATCTGCATGGACAGTTCCAACCTGCGCTGGATCGACCGCATCCTCCCGGGCGACCCCGAGCACAAGATCCACCTGATGATGTCCTATGCGGGCAAGCACCGCGACGTCGCTGACCCGTGGTACACCGGCGATTTCGAAACCACCTTCCAGGATCTGCTGGAAGGCTGTGAAGCCATGCTAAAAAACCAATCATATTAACCAAATCAGTTAGTGTATTTCCAAGAAATGAAGAGAATCATCAAAATCGCCTTCTGGTCCCTGCTGGGACTGATCGTTGTCTTTGTGGTAGGAGCCTGCTTCCTGTTCGGGCCGCTGGCCATGGGGGCCCTGTCCGTCCAGAAACTGGACGAAGGCCTCTACTACATGGAATATAAAGGAGACGACGGTTTTGACGAGCTGTTGGCCAACGGCGGCGTGCGCGACGCCGGCGAGTTGGCGACGCACATCATGTCATTCCTCTCGAAAGGCTACTTCCAGACCCCGGCGGTGGCACCCGACTCCATCGCCTTCGGCTGCTCCGCGATCACGGCGCGCACGCCGGAGGACGGCGTCCTGATGGGGCGCAACTTCGACTTCCCGTCCGCGACGGGCATCATCCTGCACACGATACCCAAGATCGGTTACGAGACCATCACCACCTTCAATACGGACTTCTTCGGGTTCGGCGAAGGCTGGCTGCCGGAAGGCTTCGCCAACCAGTACATGGCGCTCAGCGGACTCTTCTGCGCCCTGGACGGCATCAACGAGAAGGGGCTTGCCATCGCCGACCTGATGGCTGGCGACGATGAACAGACGCACCAGGACTCAGGCAAGATTGCCCTCACCACCACCACGGCCATCAGCTACCTGCTGAAGAATGCCGCCTCCGTGGACGAAGCGCTGGAGCACCTCCAGCGCATCGACATGCACTCCGATATCGGTGCGGCGCACCACTATGCCATTTCCGACGCCTCCGGCCGGAGCGTCGTGGTCGAATACGTGGATGGCAAAATGGTCGTCGTTGAGTCGCCGGCCGTCACCAACCACTACCTCTGCGCAGCGAAGCACAACGTCGGCCTCGTCCCGGGCGACCATCGCTACGACCAGCTGCGCGAGCTGCTTGCCAAAGACGGCAGCATGATGGACTGGGGGCAGCTGGAAAATGCGATCTTCTCCGTCTCCCAGCCCGAACAGGAAGGCTTCCTCGGCACGGCCTGGACCATCGTGTTTGACCTGACGCACCCTTCCGTCACGTACTACTCCCGGCGGCATTTCGAGGAGCCCTTCTACTTCTCCCTCAAGCATCGCAACTAACCCCAACGACATACAACCATGTGGTCTCTTTTTAAGAAGAACGGCACCCGCATCGACCTGAATGACTATACGCTTTCCGGCGGTGGCAAGCTCGGCGAGAGCTACGTTCACCGGACCAACCCCTACCTGAACGGAAAAGAAAAAGAAGCCGTGGCGCGCTTCATCGACCTGAGCAATTTCTGCACGGGCAGCCCGCTCTTTGACCTGGGCGTCCTAATGGTACATACCTGCTGGCTGCAGGAAGAGCAGGAGCGGGAGCTCTACCACATCGGCCTCGACACGTCGAAGGCCTTCTGGAAAGCCTTCGTACCCGCTTATTTCGGCTCCGACGCCTCCCTGGAGGAAGTGGAGGCACAGCTGCGTCCCTACGCCCTGCTGCGCGTGCTCGTCGTCGAGCGCATCATCGGCGCCCCGCACCTGGAGATCCGCCCGGAGCTCCACAAGATGATCGGGCTGTAGCGGCGCCTGCGCATCATCGGTTCCGGACAGACTGGAACAGATACAGGATCGGGAAGATCTCCAGACGCCCGACCAGCATTTCGATCATGCTGGAGGCTTTGAGGATAACCGGGAAGGACGCGTAGTTCGCCATGGATCCCACCGAGCCGAAACCGGGTCCCACATTGCCGACACAAGCAACCGAAGCCGTGACGCCCGTGGTGAAATCCAGGCCAAAGGCGATGTTGACGGCCGCGAAGAGCACCACGACCAGCAGGTAGCAGAAGATGTATCCGTAGGCGTCGTTCACCTGCTCGTCCGGACGGATCCGCCCGTCCACCCGGACGAAATGGATGGCGTGGGGCGACACGGCCTGGGTCACCTTCTGCTGGATGCCCTTGGTCGCCAGGATCGCACGGTCAATCTTGATACCGCCGGAAGTGGACCCGGAGCACCCGCAGATCAACGAACAGATAATCAACACCGCCATGCTGAGCGACGGCCACACCGTGGTGTCCTCCGTGGCGAAGCCCGTGGTCGTAGAAATGGATACCACCTGGAAGGAGGCGTCCCGGAAGGCCGACCAGAAAGAACTGTAGTTCCCCCGGGACAGCAGGTCCGCCGTCACGACGACGATGGCGACACCTACCAGCGAGACGAAGACCTTGATGGTCTCGGATTTCCAGAGATAACGGGTCCGGCCCCGGAGTAAAGCCAGGAACAGGATGCCGAAGTGGACGCCGGCAGCGAGCATGGCGACGGTCAGCACGACTTCCGCCGCCGGATTGTCATAGGATGCGATGCTGGCATTCCGGGGAGAGAACCCGCAGGTACTGCAGGCCGACATGGCGTTGGCAGCGGCATCGAACCACCCCATGCCCGTCACGCGCAACAGGAAGAAAGTCACAAGCGTCAGCGCAACGTAGGTGATCAGCGTCCTGTTGACAAAACGGCCCGTCCCCTCTCCCGAAAAGGGCTCCCGGGCCATGGCGGAGATCTCGGCGCCGGACAGCGTCGATTTATCCGCTATGCCCGTCATCATCGAAAAGAGCGTGACGATTCCCACACCGCCGACCCAGGCCGTCGAGATGCGCCAGAACTGCAATCCGCGCGGGAGCGCTTCGACATCATTCAAGATGGAGGCGCCGGTCGTCGTGAAGCCGGAGACGCTCTCGAAAATGGCGTTGATCGGCGTGAATTCCCGCCCGTAGAACAGGAATGGCAGCATCCCGAAAAGACAGGCCAACGCCCAGGCGCCGACCACGATACAGTTCCCCTCCCGGAAGCTGAGCCGATGGAATCCCTTCCGGACAAAGATCAGCGGATAGGAACCAACCAGGATGGTCAGGATGGTCGCGTGCAGCAGGGGCATCCGGCTTTCATCCCCGGGTGTCAACCAGGCGACCGTGACCGACACGGCCATCAAGGCCGCCACAGACAGGAGCGAGATGCCGATAAACCAGGTGATGACTTTCCAATTCATACCATTCGTCACTTTGACGGCGCAAAGATATTTCCGCAAAATTCATTTACCAATACAATTATTTTTATCTTTGCATTGATAAAATCAATGGGATGACACTCCAACAGTTGCGATATATCGTTGCCATAGACGATTACAGGCATTTCGGCAAGGCAGCCGAAGCCTGCGGCCTGACCCAGTCCACCCTGAGCCTGATGGTCAAAAAATTGGAAGAAGAGCTGGACGTGCGGATCTTTGACCGCGACTCCCACCCCGTCGCTCCGACGGGAATCGGGCGCAAGATCATCGAACGCGCGCGGATCGTTCTATACAACGCGGACCAAATCGCGGAGATGACCCGCTCGGAGAAAGAGATACTTTCCGGACCGCTCCGCATCGCCCTTATCTCGACGGTCGCTTCCGTGCTGGTCCCCGGTCTGTTCAAGTACATCGGCACGCAATTCCCGGCCATTTCCCTGCAAACCGAGGAGATGCTCACCAGCACCGTGAAGGAAAAACTGCGCAAAGCCGAAGCGGACATGGGCCTGCTGGCCGGGCCGGTCGACGACACAGACCTGCTGGAAATCCCGCTCTACCACGAAAGGTTCCTGGCCTATGTATCACCGCAGAACCCGGCCTATGCCCAGGAGAGCATCCGTTACGAAACGGTATTCAATCAGCCCGTCTGGATCATCCGGGACGGTCTCCGGCAGTTGGACCCCGCGGAGCTGGGGCATGGCGAAAAACTCACTTACGAACGCTTCTTCGAGGGAGGCCGCGTGGGCACGCTGATCCAGGTCGTGAACGACAACGGCGGCCTGACCATCATCCCGGAGACGCACAGCAAGCTGATTATGTTCAGCCAGCAGACATGCATCCGGCCCATCGTGGATCCCGTCCCCAGCAGGACCATTTCCCTGGTCGTCCGCACCGACTACATCCACGAAGCCAAGATGAACGCCGTCGTAGATGCAATCAAAAGCATCATCCCCGGCAGCATGCTTGACAACGTGGTCCGGAAAGGGCCCCTGACCCTGTAGAAGGGAGTATTATTCGCTGTAGTTGTGGTCGACCGTGACCATGACGGTCTTGTCCGGAATCAAGGCGGAGAGTTCCTGCGTCAACTGGACGCAGAATGCCTGATTATCATGGACCGAGACGTCCGGGACGACGTCCACGGTCACCAGATTTTCCTTCTCAGAACAGTAGAACCCGTGCACCTGGACGATCTCCTTGTGCGCGGCCAGGGTGCGCGTGACTAAAGTCTGCAGTTCTTTGCGCTGATTCTCGCCCGTAGCCACGGCATAGACGCCCACGGTCATCACGATGCCGTGCTTCACATACATCTCAATGGAGATCTTGCGGCTCAGGCCGTGAATCTCCTGGGCATTCAGCGTGTCGTCCACCGCCACGTGCAGGGAGCCGATCATCACGTCCGGGCCATAGTTGTGCAGGACGATATCGTACACGCCGTGCACTTCGTCAAAGGCCATAACCTCTTTCTTGATGTCCGCCACCAGCTCCGGCGGAACCCGGGCGCCCAGCAGTTCGCCGACCGGCGAGGACAGCATTTCGATACCGGCCTTGATGATGAACGCGGAGATGAGCACGCCCAGGATACCGTCCAGCGACACGCCCCAGAGCAGCATCACGCCGGCGGAGATGAGCGTAGCCACCGTGATGATGGCGTCGAAGAGCGCGTCCGAGCCGGAGGCAATCAGCGCGTCGCTCTTCAGCTTTTCGCCCTGCTTCTTCACGAACCAGCCCAGCAGGAGCTTGACCACGATGGCCACGATGATGACGATCAGCGTGATCGGCGTGTAGGTCGGTTCCGTCGGATGAATGATCTTCTTACCCGACTCGGCAAGCGAGGTTACGCCTGCGGAGATCACGATGACGGCAATGATGATGGCGCTGAAATATTCCACCCGGCCATGACCGTAGGGGTGTTCCCGGTCAGCCGGTTTCTGCGAAAGTTTGGTACCGATGATGGTGATGACGCTGGACAGCGCGTCACTAAGATTGTTGACGGCGTCCATCACAATGGCGATACTGCTCGCCAGCAGGCCGACCAGGGCCTTGAACGCAGCCAGCAGGACGTTGGCAATGATGCCGACGACACTGGTCCGGATAATCTCTGCACTACGGTTCATGACAGAAGGATCTTTGTGACAAAGATAGCATTTTTTGCATATGCTTGTCACAAAGATCCTTCGGATGAAGGGCCGGCCTAATGCAGGACCGAGGCGGGCTTCTTCAGCGCACGCTCCGCCAGGCGAGCGGCCCAGAGGGCGATGGGGACGGTCAGCACCAGGACGACGACCAGCAGCGGGATATTGTTGATCACAGGGATCATCAACTGGTCATAGCCGGCAGGCATCTCCTCGACGGCCGCGGCGAGCGAGCCCTCCGTGTCGGTCCACCAGTGGGCCGTATAGGCGAAGAAGGAGAAAGCGAACGGCAGGAAGCTCCGGCGGACGCCCTTCAGGGTATGGTAGCCGGTGAAGTAGCGGATGATCTCCGAGAGCGCCGTCAGCACAACCAGCCCGATAACCAGTGCGATGTCCGCCTCGCCGGAGAGCAGCAGCATGACCAGCAGGAACCCGTTCAGGATCGTCGCTGCACCGAAACCGATGAGTTTCGAGCAGGTGTTGAGATAGATCATCGCAAACAGGAGGGGCAACAGGGCTCCGACATAAGCGTAGCACGCGGGATGGATCAATCCCGTGCAGGATCCAAGAACAAACGTGGCCAGGTAAGCGAGGCCCATCAGAATCAAGCTGAGTACTTTTTTCATAAACCTATTATTTAAAAACTATATATCAATTTCAACCACACTTCGCTGTTTCGGGCATAAGTGGTAAACATCCCGCCCTTGGCATAGAAGTAATCATAGCCCAGGATGGCGTGGAGCTGGTCCGTGGCGGCCCAGTCGGCGCTGAGCCGGTTGAACACGCCCAGGTCCCGCACGTCGGCGTAGGCGAAGGTCGAGAGCGTCAGGGCGTTGTTCAGCAGCGCCTTGGAGACGCGCAGCGTCGCCAGCGACTGGTGCTCCCCCGCCCCGAAGGTCTGGTTGTACTGGACCGAGAGGTTCCAGTCGGCACCCGGATACCAGTCCACCCCCGCCAGGGCGTTCCCCTGATGGGCGCCCTGGTCGCCGATATTGTCCGCAATCTCCCCGCGGAAGACAAAGCTCCCGAAGGGCACGGACAGGTCGCCGCCGATCACGGTCAGGCGGTGGTAGCCCAGGTGGTCTCCGACCAGCTCGGGCATCTTGCTCCAGGTGCGCAGGGCCATCAGCGAGAAGTCCACGCCGCCGAGGAAGCAACTGAAGCGGGCGCCGAATTCCATATTGGCGATCTTCGCCTCGGGGCGAACCTCCGGCGGGAGGGCGCCCACCGACCAGGGATTGGCCGGATCCGTGGGAAGCTTAAAGAACTCCGCCACGGGCACGGCCACCACTTCCAGGTTCCAGGCATCGTGCAGGTAACGCACGCGCAGCGCGCCCACCGGGACGCGGATGTCATCATAGTCCTGCGCCAGGAATTCCGTATAATCCATCGGAGAGATGAGGTCGGTCACGCGCAGGCCGTCCGCCACGCCCCAGGAGATGATCTGCTTGCCAGCCCGGATGTCCCAGTGGGGGTTCCCCCAATAGGCATACGCTTCGCGCAGCTGGAAGCCGGACATGTCCTTGAGCAGGGCGTTGTAAACCAGGTTCGCGGACAGGAAGACACCCCCGCCCTGCTTTTCCAGACGGAGTTCCCCGCGGGCGCGGGTCCGGGACGACATCCAGTCACCCGGCGCAGCCGTGCGGATGGCGTGGTACGTGTCCACGAAGCCCTTCACGGACACTTCGAGCCCGTCCTGCGCCGGGAGACGGCCGGCCGCGCAGAGCAGGGCCGCCGTCCCCAACAACAAGATTTTCAGGTTTTTACTCATATTCCTTTCTCGAGCTTCGCCACGGTGAACAGGCTCTTGTCCACGGGGATGTCATACTTCGGCTCGGAGACGGCGATCTGCGTGCTGTGGCCGCTCTGGACATTCTTCATTTCCATCTTCATGACCGTCCAGAAGCCATCGACCTGCTTGAGTTCCTGCACGGTCATCACGCGGTGCAGCTTGTCCAGCTTGTCGTAGAACTCCACATAAACCGCCGTGACGCAGTCCTGGCGGATCCAGCTGAGCTTGCGGCTGTAGATCTCGCGGCTGTCAACCGGGACGGATTCCACGACCCAGCATTTGTGGCCGTCGCGCTGCTCCTCGCGCAGCAGCGTGTGCTTGTCCTCATCCACGCCGCGACCGCCCATGTCGTCATAGGTAAAGTCGGTCCCCATGAAGAAGTCCGTCTTGGACGAGGAGCCGCTGATGCGACGCGTCTTCTTCATGGCCGGCAGGTAGAGCCACTTGTCGTCCTCCTTCCCCGTCTGGTCATAGTCCCAGGTCAGGAAGCCGGTTCCCTTCACGTCGCCCGGATAGGTGAAGAACATGATCTTCTTGGTGTCCTTCCCCTCATCCATGGCCCAGGAGACCATCTTGCGCTCGCGCTTGTCTCCGTTCTTCTTCACCAGGGTGAGTTGCATTTCCGCGTAGCGGGTATTTCCGTCCGGACGGTTCTTGACCCGTTCGACGATCTCGCGCCCGGTCTGGGCGTTCGTAGATGCGGCCGAGAGCAACAGGGCCGCCATCAGGATAACGGTTCTTTTCATAACAATGCTATTTTTCTTTTCCATACACTTTGAATTTCTTCACCAGCAGCGGCGTGATGAACAGGTCGGCGAGCAGGGCCGACAGGATGCCGATGACCGCCAGGATACCGAAGTTGACACACATGGCGCACGCGGAAGTCGCAAAGCAGGTGAACACCGCGGAGGTGATGATGGAGGTCGTCACGATGGCCACGCCCACGACCCG
>JAEEGJ010008844.1_pt1 | contig 27455 bp, 18 predicted proteins | sample 8958761 | NCBI WGS metagenome assembly JAEEGJ01 (sample SAMN16246546, study PRJNA631951) | gut metagenome | biome: gut microbiome; feature: rumen; material: RS-attached | host: Bos | place: Iran: Karaj | collected 2018-10 | reverse complement strand
GGATTCTGCAACCACAATGACACCTCAATTTATTGCATTAATAACATATGTACATCGATATAAATACATATGTACATTTTAACATAAATAGACTTCGATTAATAGTGATAAATGATTATTTTGTGAACAAAAAAGCAATAAAATAAAAAAATAAGATCGTGCTATCACGGGAAATGTAGAGATAAGGATTTTGAGCGACGGAATATTGCTACCTTTCAGAAATAAAGGAGCTTTTCATAGGTACAGATTTCTCAATGATTGTGTTTAAGTTTCATAAACATAACAAGAGGACATCAGCACGTATTGCGGGTTTACTCCTGTATACAGAGCATTAGATACAATCAGTAGATTAACAATTTCCCGGTTTCACACCGGTGGATCAACTGACTGGCTCCATGCCCGAACGAGAAGATAGAGCAAGAGTGCCTTTCAATGGAAGAGAATGCACCCTTATATCAGCAAGTACTGCTTTCAACATTGCAAACAGACTGCCCTCTGTCAGCAAAATCAGATCAGCATCGTTTAAATTCAACCGGTTGTGACTGACAAACTGCAGAATGATGGCAATCTTTTTTTTTCTCATTGAAATCCTCATATACACGTATAAGTGAGGTTAATTGTTGCAGTAATCCATAATATCTTTCATTTTTGCTTTTATTACTCTATGTTCTTCTTTTACCGTTTCATTTTTCTTCTGCTTTTCAGGTACTTTTGTAAAACTATCAAAAATTTTCTTTTTGTTACAATCATCCCGCTGCAGATAATCTCTAAGACTGATTAGCAATTCTTTGCTGATTTCTTTTAAATGCTCATGTGTTAGAGTAACAATCTCAAAGACATCTTTTTTGACATTCTTATCTGTAGAATTAGGAACAACGTTTCTGTATTTATCAAGAAATTCAGCAAGACAGTTTTCAAATTCAGAACGGGAGGCACTAAGTTTCTGTTTCTTTTCCTGCTCTTTTTCTGCAGTAATCAGATCTGCGATACGCTTTTTCTCATCAGTGGTAACCCTTGTATCAGAACGAAGCAGTTTTCCAAGTTGATCGTAATATCTGACGTTACTGAAAACATCCTGCGTATTTGTTGAAACTTTATTTCCACTTTTCGTCTCATACAGGAAATGTTCTTTATGATCCTTATTATTATGTGCTTTACGGAAATCATCCAGTTTGTTGTAAACAAGATCATTTATTCCTGAATAGTCACGATGCATCTGAGATATTTTGCGGAGATTTTCATATTGAATGCAACTTTCCCATCCTTCACCGAAAGAGTTTCTCATTTCTGATTTAAATGATTCAATAGCTTCATCTGCTTTAATTTTATTTGTTTCATATGTCGGGAATCTAATTTCATCAACATGCATTTTAACTGCACCGGCACCGTATGGCTTGGCGTGCCCCAGCATATGGAAACAGTTTTCATTATCCCAGAATTTAATCACATACAAAAGCGCACCGAGTTCCTCTTTTCTGAGATTGTGAAACAATATTGTTCCCTTGAACTTATTTCCCGGCCTGGTTAGAAATTCAACTTCTGATTTCTGTGCGTCAGTAAAAGAACTGCTGTCGACATTTGCAAAAGTTTCCTGAACCTTATATCTCTTCCATCCGGAAATTCTGGAATTGCTCTGCTGATAGTTGGTCTGCTCATTATTCTGATCGTTTACCAGATATCCGTCAGTGAAAGACGTCTTCGGTTCCTGCAGAACTAGAATTTTCTTGCTGAAGCTCGAACCTGAAATTACATCATTGGAAATAAAATCAGAAAAACCGATCCTGCTCTTCAGACTGAAATTGCTGCAATCTCCGTTTCTAATTGTACCGAACATCAGTTCAGGCAGATCAAATACATAATCTGAATTGTGACATTTCTGGTTTACCTTATCATCAATAGAATATTGATAAAGAAGTCTTGGCATTCTACAGATCCCGATTTCCTGGATAACACCTTTTTTATCTTTAAATACCCATACCGGGAATCCGTATTCTTTGTGCTGGTTGTTTTTAAGGAATGTTACAAGTTCTTTTGTATCAGGGGACTGTGAACGTTCGAATTTATTGTAAACATCAACAGAAACATCAATTACCGTATCTTTTATATCGTAATAAAAATAACTGTAGTTGACATATTTTTTATGGTTGGGAATTTTCTCATCCTCTACTCTGTAATTGGTGAACACAAGGTAACCGTCTACCGCACTGCTGCTGTCAAATTTGTCTTGATCAAATTCAAAATGAGCCCGCTTCTTGATTCCGTTATTAATTTTTCTTTCTAAATCGCATATCGTGGCTTTATACTGAGTTTTAAAACCTTTACCAGCCTTAAGGTATTTGTCTTTCAGATTATCATTCTTTACTTTACCGTCAGCTGTCCTGGAAATATTCTTTCCTCCGTCAGGAACTGAATTTTTTATTTCCCTGTCACCGCTAAGTTTGAGTAGCGTATTAATATCGCCGTTGAAGGCTTTTGCGCAACTGCAGAGCCTTGCTGAAACTGTTCCGTCATCATTCAGCCTGATCCATGCGGCACTCACTGTGAAGTCTTTATACCTTGCAAAATAATCAGTTTTAGATGATGTTACATCTCTAAAAGCGTAAAGTTTATTGGTAAACTGCTGAAACTTTCCAAAACAGATAATTTCTGCATCATTTCGCAACATTCCTTTAATAGAACTTCCCGGAATTACAGTTTTGCCGTCTGGTGTTTTAGCCCATGAAATACTGGAAATCTTGTTTTTATCCCTGTCCTTTGAACCGCTGGTTCCTCCAACACATAAATAACCGTGATTGGTCAGCGTAACATCAATAGCACCGCTGTATGATTCTCTGAAGGGAATATCGTGGCTTACCTGGTGAGCCCAGTGAGGAACATAAATACTTGTGGCACAAGGTACAAAAGAATAAGGAAGTTTTAATATAGTATTCATGACGGACATCTCCTATTTGCTGAATCCGGTAAACTGCTGCAGGAACGGAACCCATCTGCCCTGATCCTCCAGTTTGTACCAGATCCGGTATTTTAATTTTTTTACATATTTCTGAAGATCTCTGCGTGCCATCAGTTCTTTGTCAAAATAGCACATTAAACCACTCGGTTCGCTATGTGGATCACTTTCATAAAATGATACCAGGTAGGTCTGATCGTGAAGAAGTTTGATCCTTACGGTACTTTCCCCTGATACAAATTCGCCCTCAAGCAGATATCTTTGCGGCTCATAGGAAATATTGAGGCCGATTCTAACTTCATCTGTGTACATAAACCAGGTATCCTGGTTGTTTTTGATGTAATCAGCAAGATGCTCCCTGTCAACGGTAACTGTTTTGATTTCTTTAAGATCTGCCTCGATAAGTTCAGGCAGGACTGATCTGTTTCCCGAATCTTCGATGAATCTGTTGTACATTGAAATACTGTTAGTCATTGTTCTGCCTCTTATTCCAGTAATTCCGATAATTTGTAATTGTTTCCTGCGCTGGTTATACCTGCCTGACGGCCTGAGCCGGTGGAAATAGGAAGATAACCTTCAGCTATATCTAGAAGCGTGCGTTTTAGTGCAACTTTGATATCAGAATCTTTGAATTGGTATTTTTTCAAAATATCAACTTCTATGGTAAATTCAGGTTGATAAATTCTTATTTCGGAAAACAAAGCGGTAGGGATGGTGCCGCCGGAAAAACGGTCAATCTTGTTATGCGTTCTTGTAATATCCGCACGGGAGGAATCAAGGTATACATCTGGAACAACCAGTTTGCCTGCTATTGCTGATGAACCGTTACCCTGGGTAGTTGCATATCCGAACAGATCAATGAATGAGTCAATAACATCTTTTCCGAAGGTTTCAAGCAGATCAAATGAATACGCGGTATCTTTATTATCTGGGTTGTCAAAAAAATCATCGGCAAAAATATTTTTCAGTTTAAGGTAGTGATAGAGAGTACGGTGCAGGATCAGGCCTTTGATAGTGCTTCCCATAATCACAATTCTGTTTTTTTCACCTTCAAAACAGTTGCTTTTGTTCCAGTTTAAATAAGATTCTTCGTATGACTCATTTTTATTATCTTTAGTGGTCTGACTTCCGATAATCCAGGTATCGCGTCCCTTTAGTTTCAATTTTACCAGAGACTCAAGTTTCTGACTTTTTTCCGGATTGAGAGTAATGTAGTCTGTTTCTATATTATCCAGTGGTTTACGGTTTAATCTAAACTTGTTAAGTTCATCATTTTTCTTTGAAATATCAGATACATCAAAACAAAGATGCTTAAATCCGATCATTGAAAATGCACCGAAACCGTTGGATGTGTTTGAACCTAGAGTAAAACCACGATCTGCAAGTAACTGAATCATTTCCCGAAGTTTGTCTTCTTCGTCATCTTCGATAACGGCCTCTACATCAAAAGAGAACCGCAATCCTACCGGTAGAATGGCAGTATCAAATTTTGCCTTGTTCTTGGAAACACCGCGGGCATTAATGGAGGTCCGCTCTCTGTTTTTTATTCTATGAACATCTGAAAATTTTTTATAAAGTTCATCTCCATTAACTGATGAATCATTCAATAATCCGAAATGTATACATGACTTACTGTCCAGCATAAGTCCGTCGGTTATTACAAATTTTGATGCTGTAGATTCGTTCTTGCCGCTGCTTCCGAACCATTTTTCGATAGTCTTTTCATCCAGATCATCTGAATAGTCAAGTACAGACCTCCAAACCCCTGTTATAGCGGTGGCAGGCAGGTACGGAAGATTATTCCAGTCAGTTGCAATAGCGGTGTCTCTGCCCACAATGCGGTCTCCTGAATGTATGGCAAGCGGGGTTTTTGTCTGCAGAACAAACCTGCCAATAAAAAACTTATTCATTGTTTTCTCCTTTTTTCAAGTAAGGTTTCAATACCTCAAAATTCGAAAAATCATTTTTTACCTGTACTTCAAGGATGTAGAGTAACTGATTTCTAGTGAATTTGTTTTTTACCAGGTATTCATAATATTTTTCTGCAAAATAGGAAAGGCGCCTCTGTTCACGGTCAAAAAGCCTTGCCCCCCAGACTTTAAATTCCTCCGTATTGGTTTCCTTTTTGGTGTTTGACGGCGAAGGGTTGAGATCATTACCGATATTTTCAAAAATAACGGTATGTACTTCATCTAGATAATTATCCTGTCCGGCAAGTTTTATCCGTTCGAAAATGACGTTCCACTGAGTTATTGTAGGACCAAAATCCTGATCAGGATCCACCCTGTTACAGCTTCGGATATCGGCATACAGTCCGGCTACAAAATTGAGATGTGCGCGGATTTTTTCCTGACTGTTAATTGAATCCTTGAATGATTCTCTTGCCCTTCGCAGGTACGTAATCAGGTTAGGATTAAGTTTAACTTCTTCGGCTGAATCTACAGCTTTATTCAGTTCTATTTGAACAGGAGCAAACAGCTTGGTGATCCTGGAGTTATTAATCCATTCCGGATTTATTAAAATCTGACCGTAACCTAGCTGTCTGTCAAGCCCCAGACCGCAGTTCTGCTGCTCTGCAAGAAGTGCAGCATCAGGTGCTTTATTAAGTTCAAAACAGATTACACTGCCCTTGTTTATCAGCTGTCTGTCACCGTCAAAGCCGCCTCTCTTGCGATTGAAATAGCGTTTAACGGATGTTCTGATAAATGATTTTTCTGGTTTGTAGGTAAATTCAAGATCTGAACATTTTTCTGACAGCTGCCACAGATTGCTTCCCTGAGGAATAAGGGTAGGCTGTCCGGTTTTGAGATCTATAAACTGACAGTCGCTGAGACACCATATATAGAGAAGATTATTCTGAACAGGGGACGGAGCTGCTGGTTCTTTCACCTCTGCAATGCTGAGGCGTATTCTTCCGAATTCTGAATATCTTGATTTTCCAACTCTGATTTCAGTGCCGTCGAGAAATTTTTTTATCAGTTCTCTGTGCTGCTCTGCATAATCAATATAACCAAGGAACACTGCACCCTTTTCAATATATTTCTGGTTAAAGAGTTTTCCTTCATCAGCAGTCTGAGTCATGAAATCGATAGATGTTCTGGTTATAGTGCCGCAGGTAACTGAATACTGTTGCATATCTGCCGACAGATATCCGCCGCGCATCTGTTTGTACTGGATTGAGTCATTATCCGAACCTGCACATTTATTAACAAGTTCATCTTTTACCGGTTTCTTATTTTTAGGATAATGCAGACACAGCGGAGTCGGGAGTACAGTTTCACCATGGACAGAATTTCCGCTGGATGTAACTTTTAACGGATAGGCATTACTGAACCGGTTAGAACTGTTGTTCTGAAACAGGGAGAACTTTTCATCATCACTGCAGGAATTATCCTGATAAATCTCGGATGCAAGAGCACCAAGTACTACACTTCCCGGTATATAATCCAGGGTTTCATTTTCGAATGTTACAGCGTGATCCCGGCTGATAACAAGATTATCTACTGCCTCTGCATAATAGTATGTTCTCATAACACCTCCACAAGACATCTGCCGAATCCGCGTCTGCGTTTTCCACCGATTTCAGTTATGAATGAAGCCAATGTTTTAAGTAATTCCTTCAGTTTATCCTCTGATTCAAAAGTATCATTGAATTTCTGATTATCTTCATAACTGATTGATGTAATAAAATTCAGAGGTACGACAACCTCACAGGATCTCAGAGATTTGTCCGCAGCCACTCCGTTTTTATCGATGGCTGTACTCTGTATGATTTTGTATAGGTGTCGGCTTAAATCCTGCTCTTTTATTTCATTTTTTTCAGAACCGGTCAGTTCTGCATTGTTGAAAAACAGAATACCGGATGTTGCCAGCTCGTCATTATCTAGGTCATTATTATCGCATGGACACTCAAGTGATGTTCCCGGAACTCCGAACAGTACATCCATCTCATCTTCTGTGAGAATACTGTTGTTACAGCACAGCTGAGCAGAATTTCTGAACATTCCCTTCAATGTTTTGCCGGGAATAAAAGGAAGATTGTCTCTGTCCTTTAAAGCAATGGAATCGGCATAAGCACCGGCTTCATGACCGGTACCTATATACCAGTAACCTAATAATGAAATTTTGATTTTTACTGTTTTCATATCGAATTCCTGTTATATACCGTTACTGTCAGCAGCTATTTGTTCATCACAGTCGCTGTCTGCGTACATAAAATGATATATTACCAGTAAATCAGCAAAAGGTGATTCGAGGTATAGTGTTTTATTGTCTGCATCAACTACCCGGTAATAAAAATTATCATTAACTTCAAAATTATCAGACTGGTGATTTTTTGAATCCGTCAGAGTAAACAGTTTGTACAGCTCGTTCTTGATATCGGAGTTTACTTTATTCCGGAGCATTTCATAATTACGTTTTGCCTCGTAGAAATCATTGCGGGACAGTGATGTCATCATTTTTCTGAAAGTTGAAATTACTGATGAATAGTCCTTGTTTTTCGGATTGATTTCTTTGTGGCGTTCCAGGAATTTCATGAAGTTTGAAATGTTCGGATATTCAATATCTGAATCTATAAAGTATACTCCGCCGCCTAGACTGAACTGCTCAATTTCAGTTCCTGGGATCCGACATTTGAACGTTCTGCTCCTTGACATAATTGTGTCAAAACTTTCCTGCGAAGATGTTGACATTCTGTAGAATGCTACTGCAGATCTTCCTTTAAATTGAGAAAGTTCCTGCAGTCCGTCTTTATTCTTGGTCAAATCCTTGGCTTTGCTTGCCAGACCTTCAACTATAGCTCCTGTATTCGATACTGGATGCTTAATTTTATTGAAAAGAATTCCGCCGCTCGCTGTTAAACCGTCCTTGACAGAGGACTCTAGAGTATTAAGAATTTTTTTGTCAATTGAAGCACAAAGTTTCTTTTGAGTGAGTTCCTTGAATTTCTTGGTATATTTGACACAGTATTCAAATGCATATTTAGGTTCAATCATCAGGGTAAGATCGTCACCACCCAGCACAAGGGGACGGAATATAAATGTTTCCTTTCCTTCGTTTTGTACTTTCTGGTAAACCTCGGAAAACGCATATTGAGCAGCTTCCTGTGTTGATTCACTCAGACTTTTCGAGAAGTTTTTCATAGTCTTCGTGTAATCATCAAGATTACTCTGGGCATCTCTTATTTTAATAATGGTCTGACCGATCCCGTTACCGTCAAAATGTAAATAGGCAATGTCACTGCCGGTATTCTGGTAGCGGTTGAAATCACGGATAAATTTCCCTATGAGCAGCTTATATCTGGAATCCTGTTTATCAACTCCTTTCTGCGGAGGAATAAACTTCTGATATATTCTTTGTGATACAGATTCATCATCAGAATCGATAATGGATTTCAGGGTGCTTGATGCCAGATCCCGTTCATAATCAACAGCCGGCATTCCTGTACTTTTATTAGGTTCAACTGCTATTGTTGAGTACGGAAGCTGTAATTCTGCAAGGTTAGCAGATGCATTGAGCTTTTTGAAAGCTATACTGATTTCTTCCTTGAATTTTGAGCTGTCATCAGAAATTTCACCGAAATAATCAGTGTGTTGCATATACGGGAAATATTGATAAAAAACAAGTAACCACAATTTTCTGAAATCAGAAAGCGCAGATTCGTTTTTACTGTATGAATAGAATGAACCTCCACGACGCCTTATAAAATTAATAGGATCATCAGGATATGTTTCATGCAGAGTCTGGAGAACTTTACCGAGAATACAGTCATTACTGTCATCTATGAAATTATCCAGTTTGTCACTGATGGCAATCAAATCCCTTAAATTACCTGTTCTGCCGAGGTAGGACTGGATAGATTTAGTTTCAAACAAATAAATATAAGACATAAGCAAAACTCTATATCAAAAAATTATGTGATTATAAATTAATTATCACATTTATTATGAGATGTGCCAGTCATTTTTATTTATGTTGCTTGCTAATTGAACTAAATGTCAAAACTTAGGATTTATAAGTTGGAAAAATGTTCAATGAGAAATGCGTGATTATACGTTTTGTGAACATGATGATTTTTATGTGAGATTTGATTGCTGACGAAGACAAATGTTTACCATGTCGACCAATGATGAAATGAATAGGTTAAAAAGAATCAAACAAAGAAATAATCCCGTCGACTCTATTGTGGGATTTCGATTGCGGTTCCTTTGATAATTTTCAATCGTATAAATCTAGACAGATCAATCTCGACTAAGGGTCATTTGACCCCCGATGAAATTTCCGAGAGGTTTCAATCGTATCAATTCAGACAGATCAATCCCGACTTGGACTTCTGAACGTTCGATTGCTCCAGAAGGTTTCAATCGTATCAATCCAGACAGATCAATCCCGACGCAAGCACTTCATTTAAAGTGCTTAAAGTTGTACGTGGGTATCAATCGTATCAATCTAGACAGATCAATCCCGACATTAAATCAGGCACAGCTTGATAGGTTCTTTTTCGTGTTTCAATCGTATCAATCAAGACAGATCAATCCCGACGGTCAAATCCGCGATAAGCTGAGAGATTTAAACAGCTTCGTTTCAATCGTATCAATCAAGCCAGATCAATCCCGACAAAGACATCTTAACAGATGCTTTATGCGGTTTTCAGAAGTTTCAATCGTATCAGTCCAAACAGATCAATCCCAACAGGTGAAACTACCTACAGCGGAATAACAGGTCTGCCGTTTCAATCGTATCAGTCCAAATAGATCAATCCCGACGTTGTTATTCAACGTGTGGATGGCACTTTTGAAACCATGTTTCAATCGTATCAATTCAGACAGATCAATCCCGACTTCATATTTGCTAACTGTACCGATATTTATTGGTACGTTTCAATCGTATCAATCCAAACAGATCAATCCCGACTGCTACCCTCGCGGAGCCAGTCGTGGCGCGGCTCTCAGATGCCGAATGGCGGAACCTGTTTTTGAAAGATTGAAATGATTAAAATTTATACAACAAATTTTGCATATAATTTAATCAATAAATTTTCAATTTTCTAAAAAATCCAGCAAAATCAATGAGTTATAAACATAAAATTTACAAATATCCTAGTGGCGGAACCTCCCTCGATTTTTGCGATTTTTACTGATTATGATCTGGACATTAAATATCTTCTAAAAGTAAAAAACACAATATATTATTGCAACAACATAATATTTGTCGCGTTGAAAAGAAACGCTTATTTTTTACCAAAAAGAAAAAATACCGGAATTTACATTCCAATTATCCAGGATAAGACTTTCAACCAAAGAAAATCTACCTGCAACATCATGAACAAAATGCAGGACGAAAGAGAGACATAGACCAAATTCAGCACCTGGAGAAAAAAACAGTAATCCCTTACATTTGCAGATCGATTTTTCAGACAAACTACCCCATTGCGGATTATTATAAGTTTTACAAAAACACGAACCCCTTGCAGGCCGATATCCAGAAAAATCAGACCATAACCCCTATATTAGGGTCATATCCGTTACTAAATCTGCAGGATCTACCATTTTTTTAAAGCGCGTATCAGATATAACGGTGATCTTCAAATAACTACAATACACAATCACCTTATACAAAAATTATATCTGTCATGAACAGTAATAACACCGCAAGCTTCGAAAACCCGCCGGCAGTGTTGTCAAATCGACCGGAAATAACATCGGTAACGAAAAGACTATTACTTCATATACAATAAATACTGAATTTGTTAATGAACACACAGTGCGTTAGAAACACTACGAGATAATGTTATCCGAACCGTGAATATTTCACAACGAGTTTTTTAATATTTAAGAATATTTTTTTTTGAGATAAATCACTTTCGACCAGATTTTATTCTTCCAGTCAGCACTGTTTCTCACTAAAACAGACAATTTAACCGTTTCACAATTAAAACCACCGCCCGTCTGATAACAATTAATAAAAAAAGCAGACTGAACCATAACGAATCAGTCTGCAGTTTCATCAAATTCTAATGAAATAACGATTATTTCATTAAATTAATTTCAGTTCCCTTGATTTTATCCTCTTTACGGCATTCAGTACGGGCATTATTAAAGGCGGATACGCACTTGGCATAGCCTTTAATCCACTGTGAGCGGTAGATGGCACGCTTCTTGGTAACAGTAGGCTCGAAGTGTTTGTACTTCAGATCTATATTACCGGTGAAAATCTTGCCGTGGGTGGTTCCGGTGTCGGATCTAGACTTCCACAGACTCTGGATGGAATCACACAGAGTATTGATATTCTTCATATAACCGGAGAACGCCTTGTACAGAGCTTCATAGCCGGACAGCTGCTCATACTTCGACTTGGTGATATCCTTGTAGAGTTTTTCAAGCCTGTCATTAATCAGACCGGCCTCGGTTCTGATATTCTCCACATTGGTCTCCAGAGAGTCGTAATCTGATGAATCAAAACCGCGCAGATGGGAATCCATTACTGAAACAGAATTAAATGCATAGTTGAACTGCGGAGAATTCTGATACAGCAATGAACCGTCGTAGCTCAAGGCATCCATCGGCTGAGGGATCTTCCCCTGTCTCATCTGACTGACCATGGTATCAGTGTACTTGAGACACTTCTCTATACCAAGGTCGGTTTCCTGCATGATTCTGATAAATGCATCCCCGTTTTCATCCATGTATTTAAAGGAGAAGAACATATCGGAATACAGTTTGAGAGGACTGCCCGCCTCAAACATTCTGTTGGTCAGATCAAGCAGACTGTGCTGGATCTTGATAAAATCCTCAGCATAGAACAGCAATGCCTGGATCTGGTTGAATTCATTGTCGTCAAAGTCGATTTCAAAGATATTCCGCGGGATTTTAGCCGGCAGGATCTCATATTCCATACCCTGCAGTTTAGATCTGGCAACGTCATAGGCATAGATGGTTTCAGCCTTGCCGATTTCAAGACTGTGGGCTGCCGATGCGGCACCTTCATTGAAAACCGCCTTCAGTTTGGAATACTGAACCAGCGGCTTGTTGCCCGAGATAGTGGCAGAGGAAGTTGCCGGAAACATAACTGCAGCTGCAAGAGCCGCCGAAGTAAAACATTTGAGTAATAATTTAAATTTCATTGCAGACTTCCTTAAAATCTTGTGGTGTAATCATCAACATACCAGCGGCCGGCACCCTTCTTAATCAGATAATGCGGATGCGGAGAACCGAGCTGCTTGCCGTTCTGATCATAGGCACGGCTTTCAACCTCCGCTCTCTGTACTGATTCGCCCTGGGTCTTGCGCAGTACATCCTTCTGCTGATCGTCAAGGAAGAAATTCTCCTGATCGTTGCTTTCATCGAATCCGCCGGTGGTGTAAATCTTAGGTTTACCGAAGGTTGCATGGATATATTCATGCAGGAATCTACCCTGATGCAGATCCCAGTGATACTTGATGAGGGAGATTGCGGTCGGGGTCATCTTGCGATCCGGACTGATGCATTCCAGATACAGATCGAAATTCTTCTCCTTGATTGCCATCATGAAAATTTCCATCAGTTTATCCGGGGTGACATTTTGCGGAATACTCTTGACGGTATACCAGCTGTCCTTGATTTTAGCAACTTCATCCTCGCCGATGAACTTGCCGGAGCTTTCAGCATTGGCATCATATACAGCCACCACATGGCCCGGAACCTGAACTGCAACCGGCTCCACCACCCAGCCCATTTCAAATCTGCCGGTCTTGTTTTCTCCCGCGGCCGGAATTTCCGCGGTGATATCAACGATCTTTCCGAGGATGGTAAATTTGGTTACATCAGCCAGGGATGAATCCACCAGACGGCGGTAGCGTTTGACTGCCTCATACGGTCCCACCCAGTTGCGTCCGTCAAGCTGAACGAAATAATAACCGGCGGAAGGCTTGCCGTGCCAGATATATTCACCGGATCCGCCGTAGAACTGGTTGGCCGGATATTCAACATCCTTAAGCACGACATATGAATCCTTGAGCTCCTCGATACTGATTTTTTTAGGATCAGGGATTGGAAACTCCTTAGTGATAATCTTGTCAGGAGATGCGGCGGAGGATAAGATCCGGTTCCACTCCTGCTCACCTTTGGCGGCGATGGTCTTTCTGAGATTGGCCTCGTCGGTCTTGTATTTGGTCCAGGAAGGATCGACCTCGGTATAGTCGCCCTTGCTCTTCATCAGGGCGGTCTTGGTGCGCTGGAAGAGTTTTTCAACCCCCGGATCATCAGGATAGGTCTGTTTTAAGATTTGAACCCGGTCAAGCGCATCCTTCTTGCTGCGGTAGATGGCCTTGTCGCCGCCGCGCTGCTGCTCAACCTCTTTTTCAAATTCCCTTACATAGTATTCAGCCTGTTTCACCACTTTTTCAAGCTGGGCATCGCTGAGGTTTGGATCTACGGAATAGGCATGTCCGGAGGTCATTGACAGTCCCATGGACAGCATAAAAGTTAAACTCAGGGTCGTTAACTTTAATTTCATTTTAGTTCCTTAATACTGTTTGTTTACAAAATCTGCCTGCAGCAGGCGACGGATCTGTTACTGCAGATCTGAAAGATATCTTGTCCGTTTCTCGGTGGTGAGCCGCTGGCATTTATATACCTGAGCCTGCTCCTTTTCACTGCTCTTCGGGTTGATTTTACCGCAGCTGCTTTCCTTATCCTTAATCCATTTTATCTGTTCACTCTTGATGTCGGTGCGAACCTTTGCCGGAAGTCCCTTCCAGTAGATATTAAGAAGTGCGTCGGAGAGTGTAAAATCAAGTTTTTCCGAGATAAAGGTGTTGTGAATGAGTTCCTGTTCGCTTTCAGCGCCGAGGATCACTCCTTTCATTATATTGACGTAGTCACGGTACTCATCGGTACGCAGATATTCCGGAATTTCGAAATCCTTGAGGAAGATTTCCTGTTCGCCAAGCACACCGAAGGTAACTGCCACATTGGCTGCACTGCCGTGCTCCTTGAATTCATCCGGATTGGACATGGTGCATTTGATGGTATTCTGCTGCGCATCTCTTTCGCATGGGCGCGGAGAATAGCTTCCATAGGTTTCATTGCTCTGGGCTGTGGTCAGCCGGTAGTTTTCATTAAGCAGCATATGACCGGAAAGACTGAAGGTCCCGGTGGAGCTGTCAAATTCCACCAGCACATCCGCATGAACCGGTCTGGCATAGAAATATCCCTTTTCCTCCTCGGTTAATTTCTTTTTTTCAATCGGAATACAGAAATTGCCGTAACTGCCGCGGCAGTAGAAGGTATTGTGATTGTAGAATCTGCCCCGCTCTTCAACTGCAAACAGACCGGTCGGGAAATTAACCGGAGCATCCGGAGCAACTGCAGGAACATCGAAAAGTCTTTCATCGGCAGGTTCCTCACCTGCCGCAAAGGCGCTGCAGCACCCAAGTACCGCAGCACTTAAAACTGAAAATTTAATTAATCTGAACATATTTTTTTGCACAAACTGTAGAATACATACCGCCGGAGCGGTCCGTAAAAACACCCTAATTATACAGAAAACGCAACTGATTAATCCTTATATAGATCCTGCAGTACCTTAAATCTTTATCTTTATCACGTTATTCAGCCTGAAAACATAAACCAGATCTGCACCACCGCTGCGTTTTTGATTTTCTGTATTAACGGTAGTCAGTCATCACCTTGAGCTGTTTGAGTGTTTCGTCAAGCTGGCACTTGTACATGGCGGTAAGCTGCTCTTCGGATCCCTTCATTAGTACACTGCCGCATTTCTTCTCCTTCTGTTTTACCCACTCAAGCTGGGCTTTTTTATTGCGCGACTGCACCTGTTTCGGCAGAGCCTTCCACACTGCATTGAGATTGCCGTCCACCACCATGAAGGTAAGCTTGCTGCTGAAATACATATTGTGCCTGAATTCACCCTCCGGCTCAGGGGTAAGCACGGTATTCAGCAGTTTCTGCGCACAGTCCTGATCGATGCCGGTGTCATCGCTTCTGACGTCGGTGTTGTCTATGACAAGGCCGTTTTCATCGGGATACAGATAGAAGGTCACACTGGTATACTCGCCGGTCTGATGATTGCGGAAGGGATTAATCAGACTGCATTTTAAGAGTCCGGCATCCTCGCTGTAACCGCATTCTGTTTTCACATAAGGATCCTGACCGTGACGCTCGGCGGTGGTATACAGGCAGTTGTTGAGAACATACAGGTTGCCGGCCGCGGTATATTTACCGGTATTCTGATCTTTCTCAATCAGCAGATCCCCCTTAACCGGAACTCCCTGAATATATTTCTTCTCCTCGTCACTGAGTTTTTTCCGGTTGAGATTTTCGCAGAAGGTAGGTCCGCGATCTATGCAGTTGAAAGTGGTAAAGTTATGAAAATGTCCGTTGTTATGCACCGCAAATCTGCCGGTAGGAAATTCCCCGGCGCAGGCGGCTGAGGTCAGAAGCACAGCGGCTGTCAGTGCTGCCGCACCGGTATTAAGATATCTGCCTTTCATCGTTAATCCTTTTTGTTGAATATCGTCAGTCAACAATTATAAATGTGATTGAGGCAAAAAAGTACCTGGAGGTTCAAAATATTGAAGCAGCCGGATCCTGGATCAAAAAATGCCCGATCTTGCGAAGGGGCATTTGGACGTTATGAGATTTTTCTTATCTTATTGTATTTTATCCCGCTGCTCTCATTTAAACCGTGAGAACAGTCTGTTTATTTTAACCTGTCACATATTTGGACAGACTGTCGTTAAGTGCTGTAAACTGATTCTTCAGATTATTGGCGGTTTCAGCATAAACGCCGGCATTGGCCAGGATCTCTTCAGCAGAGGTCTCAGCAGTATTAATGTCGGTGGTTACTGCATTAATGAGCTGGTTCTGCTCTTCAGCCGTTTTGGTGATTTCCATGGTCATGACATTAATGTCATTGAAGGAATCTGTAATATTATTAAACAGTTGAGAAGCCTCGTTGGTCATTCCAACCGCCTTGTTGCAGGTATCGATACTTACATTCATAAGTTCGATGGCGCTCTGGTTGGCGGTCAGCAGCTGTTCAATGGTATTCTTGATATCCTCGGTTGCCTTCTGGGTGTTGCTGGACAGGTTTCTAACCTCATCCGCAACCACGGCGAATCCGCGTCCGTGTTCACCGGCACGGGCCGCTTCAATGGCGGCATTGAGCGCCAGCAGATTGGTGTTGCTGGAAATTTCACTGATACTGTTGTTAAGGTTTACAATGGCATCGGTGGATTCGCGCAGTTTGTCCAGAGCATTTCGGGTGCTGTCAAGTTCACCGTTGAGGCTGTTGATGAATCCTGCAACCTCGCCAATGCTCTTTTCCAGTTCATTGCACTCTCTGCTGGTTTCATTGAATTTACGGGAGGCCTCACCCATTTTTGCCGCAACGGAGTCGGTCTGATCTTTAACCGAAATCATCAGACGGCTGTCTGAGTTAAGCAGCTGCATCTGGTTTTTAGAGCTGTCATTGAGGTTGGCACTCTGATTCTTAACTTCATTGGCAATGTCTGTAAGTGAATTGGTTGACTCCTTGAAGGTTCTGATCAGAGCCTCCTGGCTGTCAAGGAACATATTGAAACTGTTTTCAAGTGTACCGATTTCATCTTTGGATCTTACATCGATACGGCTTTGCAGATCTGCTCCGCTTCCCTGTGACACGCTGTTCATGAAACGAACGATAAAGTTAATCGGATCGATCACCTGATAGGCCAGGAATTTACTGAGAACAAATCCGGTAATAATCAGGATAACCAGTGAAATCAGGATAATCATCTGGAAATTGGAGGCTGAGGTGGCAATATGGCTTGCCGGTACCACGAAGGCAAAAATCCACGGGGCGTTCTTAACATTTCTTGCTATCATGTAGAACTGTTTTCCGTCAATATCAACCGCCTGCAGAGAGCCCCCGGAATTTTCGGCTTTCTTAAGCAGATCTGTGGTTAAAGATTTGTTGTATTCGCTTACATCCTTCATGAAAACATCATCGCGGTCGGAGATAATCACCTTGCGATCGCTGGTGTAGAGAATGGTGAAACCGTTTTTCGGAATGGAAATCTTGGCAAGGGAGGTTTTAAGTTCGGAAATCTTCACGTCAGCTGCAACTACACCGCCCTCGGCCATTCTGGCCATACCGATAACGTTCTCGTTGAAGGTGAAATCCTTGTACGGGGAGCTGATCCTTACCATCGGCTGTTTGTCACCCAGCTGGTACCAGGGTCTTTTGCGCGGATCATAGTTGGAGGCGCGGTACTGCTCGACTGTTTTCTTGGTTGAATACATGTCACCTTCCACTTCGGTTCCGTAGTATACACCGCCGAAATTCATCGCCTTGCCGAGCATCAGAATATTTTCACGGTTTTTAAGGTAGTCGGTATTCTGCTGAGCCAGTGTGTCAACAACCTTCATACGGTCGAACAGCCAGGAATCAATAATATTGATACTGTCGTTAACCAGAGACGAGAACATAGCGGCACCGTTTTCAAAATTCTGATTATTGCTTTCACGATCTCTTACCGTAAGGTAACAGCAGATTGTAATCAGTAAAATAATAAACGGTATGAACACCGAAATGAAAATTTTCAGTTTTAGAGATTTACAGCTTAACATTTTACGCTTCCATGCTAGATAAAAATTTTTATTATTATGTATTTGTGGAAACAGAATTTCCTTAAAAATCAGTATTTTATCTAAAATCAACGGCAGTCAGGCGGTGCGTTGCGGCGAATTTGACGGTAGGACAGATGTCACCGTACGCTGTTTAATTCCCGTAAATTTCTATAAAATACGATAATTGTAATTCTATAACATGAATACGATCTAAACTGACACCTAAAAAACACTTTTTAAAACTTGTTAAAAATAATTTGGAGGAACTTCACAATTTTAAAAAATGATGGTTTGACGGAGCTGGAAACATAACGTAACAGACCGGAATGAACAACATGACCTTCTGACCGGCGGGCGTTCCGGAATAACGCAGGCTGAAAACAGACGGATCCTGAAAATTGCAGAACACCGACGGGAAAAAGATCAGGCGGGAAGGTTAATTTTCGTGAAGAAACGACTCCAGATTAAACCGCCGCCTGAAACACAGCGGCGGCAGATTTTGTTTTTACCGGCGAAGCGGAGGGTTCTATCAGATCAGTCTACCTTGCTGCTCAGATATTCGATGCGCTCAAGGGTCATCTCCCTCTGGCAGTTCAACATTTTTATGAGTGCGGCATCACTGCCCTTCATGGTTACTTCACCGCACCGGGCGGCTTTCTTTTTGATCCACTTGATCTGCTCTTTTTTGAGTCCGGCCCTGGTATCAGGATCCAGTGACTTCCACAGTTTGTTGATTGCCCCGTTGGTCAGCATAAACTCAAGTTTGGTGGAAAGATACTGACTGTGCTCGAAGGCGCTATCGCTTTCATAGTGAAACTTCGCCTCAGAGAGTTCCCGGGCACAACCTTCATAGGATGGACCGGAGTTTCCCCGCAGATCTACATTGTCAACCTCCAGCGCATCACCGTTGTAGGAGAAGTAAACGGTAATTCCCGCCTGTTCCCCTCTTTCGTCATATTCGTATGGTTCATACAGCATACACTTGAGCAGTTCCGCGTCCCTATTGTATTCACACTGCTGCGGAATATAACTGCCGTAGTTCTTTGAACCCCTGGCGGTGGTCAGATAGCAGGTCCGGAGGATATAGGCATTGCCCGCCAGTGCATATACCCCGTTTTCATAGCGCAGTACGAAATCCGCGGAGATTTCATGACCGTCCGCCACCTTCTGCTCCTCGGCGGTAAGTTTTTCCGAGGCAAGACTGCTGCAGTACTCAGCGCCGTTGCCGGAGCAGGAAAAGGTTTGATAGTTGTGGTAGACCCCGTCGGCCAGGGTGGCATAACGGCCTTCCATAATGGCACCGCTCTCCTGCCCCATGGCGCAGACCGCACCGGCACACATCACTGCGGTAAGGGCGGCCAGGGAGTTGGTTAAAATTTTTTCAGCTGAAATCATAGTATTTCCTATATACAACCGGTCTTCAGCCAGTGGGTTTCTGACCGGAGTCCGGTTGTTTCCGGTACAGACTGTCCGGAAATTTTTCTTTTAGTATTCAATAGCCCTTAACATATCAATGCGGATATCGGTGAATCCCTTCTGGCATTTGAGCATTTCTATAAGTTCTGCATCGGTACCCTTCGAGGTAACCTTGCCGCATTTACTTTCCTTTTCCTTAATCCACTGACGCTGGTTGCTCTTGAGTTTGTTTCTGGTTTTCTGATCCAGACTCTTCCACAGCTCGTTAAGAATGCCGTCTGACTTCGCAAACTCAAGTTTAGCTGAGAGATAACTGCTGTGCAGATATTCATCGTTGCTTTCCAGAGCAAATCCGGCACCGTTCAGGGCATTGCTTCTGAATACGTACATCTCATCGGTGTTTCCCCGCAGATCTATATTATCCACGGTCAGGGTGTTTCCGTTATGACTGAAGATAATAAAAATCCCGGCTTCATCACCCCGGGTTTCATATTCGGCGGTATCATAGAACATACATTTTAACAGTCCGGCATCAGTATTGTAGCTGCACTGCTGTTTGATGTATTTGTCCTCATCGGCAGCTTTTCTGGCGGTTGATAAACTTCCGAACTTAACCAGATCAATCGTGCCGGCAATACTGTATTCGCCGTTCTCGCGGCTTAAAATCAAATCAGAATATATGCCGGTATTGTCCAGCATTTTTTTCTCCTCACTGTTCAGCGCGGATTCATTGATACTGTCGCAGGCGAAAGCCCCTCTGCCGGCGCAGAAAAAGGTATCATAGTTGTAATAGATCCCGTCATCGTAATATGCATATCTGCCTTCCGGTATGTCTGCCGCTTCAGCGCATACGGACGCACTGAGCACACATGCGGCGGCAATCCTGGCTGCCATTACTGTTTTTCTCATCATATTCATTCCATCCTTCTTAAAGTTCAGCGTGGTGCTGCAGTCAAATTAAATCCCTCCGGTATTCAGTATGTTACCGGATCTGTACTATATGATCCTTAATTATTCGGGATCAAATTATCAGTTTCCCGCTGAATTAATTCCTGAAATTTTCAACTCAAAACTGTTTTCAACGGTAAACAGGAAACAGAATTCACCATCAAGCGCCTTTTCTCCTGAATCCTTATTAATAGCAGCCGCGGTGAATCTACCGGCTTCTAGATTATCCAGAAACTGCGCAGGTACCATCCCGGCTTCCTTAATTCTATCTCTTACATAGTCATTATCCAGGTAGCGGTGCAGATTGAAATTGTCAAAAACGAGGTACTTCCGGTTCAGAGTATCGAAACTGAGATAAAAAATTTTCTGCGAGGTGTTCACTGTGGCAAATACCAGTCTCGGTAACCGTTCACCAGCTTTGATAAACAGTTCAGGGATCACAGCAGAAAATTCCTTCTGTCGATCTGACAGCGGCTGATCGATGCGCTGATGTTTAGATGTAGCAAAGGTATCACATCCGCGGGCAATCACAGCATTTGTTTTATAATCTATAAAAATCACGAACGGACTGTAGTCACGGTTCCTGGCGGTGGCTGACTGACTGCGGTACATCACTATGCCATGCATCAGAACTGTTTTAAGATAACTATGATCATTATTCATTTCATAAACATACTCATCGTCATAACCATAATCATCATCATCATCATCAACATAATTATCGTAATTACCGTCATCAACATAATCATCGTCATTGACATAATCATCGTCATTGACATAATTATCGTCATTAACATAATTATCGTCATTAATATCTATATGGCAAGGCAGTTCCTTCACCGGCCAGTCGACCCGTTCAAGTTCTCGATCATATACGCTATTTTGAATTTCCCTGGTTTCAATAGTGCCGTCTCTGCTGATTTCCAGCAGTCGCAGCGGCGCTCCGAACTCGATATCACTGCACAGATTGTAGATTTGATCGTTGATTTTAATCGGATGTTCATAGCAGTTGCGGTGGCCGTGGATCATAACTGTATCAGGAAATTTTTGTTTCCATACCTCATAGACCTTTTCAATATCTTCATATCTTCCGCTTCCGAGAATGTAATTGTCCTGACTGATCCTGGTTGACGGTTCTGCCGGTACCCCGCCATGACTGGCAAAATATTTCATATCTTCGAAGGTAAAATATACAAACGGTTCCAGGGACTGATAAAGACGGCTGAGATCCTTAACCTTGAAATGTTGAATAGCCGGCACAGTTTTATTGAGAAAATCCTTTCCTTTAATTATAGAACTTAAATCTGCATCCGGAGTCCCGGATGGCTGTTGCCGGCAGTATATGTAATCCCGCAGATAACGTTCATGGTTGCCCTCAAGCAGAAAAACATTCGGTCTGGTATGAATTTTAAGGAGCAGTTCCAGAACTTCTGCATTCTGGATCCCGCGATCGATATAGTCGCCAAGAAAGATATAGGCATAGTCATCTCTTAATTTGTTATTATTGAAATATTCCTTAAGCGGTTCATAACAGCCGTGAAGATCTCCGATAACCACTACTTTCTGATAATCATCGAGACTGATTTCATAATTTGTATAAACAATCTCCTTAGCCTCATCCGGAGTTATAATTTCCCCAATCGCTTCAAGATCAGATTTATTTTCTAAATGAAACGCAAAACACATACCCCCAATACAAAAGTCATTCATGCGTCTTGAAATATCGCAAAGAGCATTGCGTTTAGAAATTACATCCTCTGAAACATTAGAAAAATCAACTATATATGCACGATAGGCATAGCGTTGAAGTAATTTCTGGTATTTTTTAAACGAATTCGCAAAACAGTGCATGTCATCAACTATGACAAATTCTCCTCTCTGCATTTTTTTTTCGAGTTTGGCAAGCAGTTCTATCTCCACTGTTTCCTTAATTTCCGGAGATGTAATGTATTCTCCGTACATATCTACAACAGGGCCCTGAATGTCATAGCCGATCTGTTTGTAACTCAAGGTATATGGTTCAAGTTGGTGGATGCTTACCCAGGTGGTTTTGCCGCTTAATGACGGTCCGCGTAAAAAAAAGATTATTTTCATTAATAATTTACCTTATGTTTGGGTTATAGTTGTATTAAACCTGCCCGGTAGCATGATCCGGTTAAAAGCAGATAACGCCATCAAATTTAACTGTGCCGGTAGCAGGAAAATAAAAACTTTATGCAAGTTTAATCCTCATTTTTTCCCGGGAAAAACTTATTTCCAGCATTTTCAATTTCCGGGATCACTGTGTTAAGGAGATGTCTTTTCAAAACTGAAACCTGATTTGCTTCAGGCAGAGACAGAATTTCCTTCAGTTTATAATTCTGTATTTCATCATTGCCATGTTTGTTATGATGAACAGTCAGGTTGCGCAGCTCCTGAATGAAACCCCACGGTTTTCGAACTGTTATATAACAGATCGAAGAAATGGCCCTGTTGAACAGCCCTTCGTCTTTCTTTTTAGATACAGCAAATATATTTATCAGATTATATTTCCCGGGATTTTTAAGCTCACCTAACTTCGAATTGAGTGCGTCAGCAATACTCTTTATTAAAGGATCGCAGCAATCCTTTGCTTTAACAGCTGATTCGGTCAGTTCGATATTGTTCGGATAATTAGAGAAGATAATATTCTTAATCTGCGTTGCCTGTTCTACCATGGCCTGATAGAGACAGTTTGAAGCTTCTGCAAAGCGGTTGTTCAAAATGTAGTTTCGGGCTTTTTTAGTCATAATCAGATCGAATCTGCCCTTCCCTGCATCATCAATCCATTCAAGACCTGAATAGATGGCTGATTCCACGGTCTTCAACACCGGATCATTAATCCCCTCCCTGATTTTTTCCACTGCCGGATTCAATTTCTCAGCTGCCGCAGTGAACAGAGACAGGGAATCGAGAATGATCCCGTTGCAAAAGTTTACATAATTTTCATAGTCCCGTTTGCGCAGTTCAACTTTAATAAGAGGCTGAAGGAACTGGAGATTACGGGTGCTGATAAACTCGTTGATGGATGAGGAATATTCAAGCAGTTTGGCCAGGTTGCGCATATCATACACTTGACCGGCAAGTAATTTTTCATATGGACAGTCAGCCAGAATTTCATCAATTCTGTTTTTCAGATCAGTAAAGTCACTGTCGCTTCCAAGCTGACTCTTCTTCAATCCGTTCAGACTGTTGAAATCCTTTTCGAGCGGTACATCACCGTAAAATATATGCTGCACAGTAATATTTTTGAGTGCTTTAAGATAAAGAACAGCGCAGAGGCTTATAATCGGAATAATTCTGTAACAGTGCGTAATATCGAAGGATACCTGATCGTTAAAATCAACATTATCGAGAATACACTGCAGGATTGCATGCTGGGTATCTGAACTGCTGATGTCATCGCCGGTAACTGCAAAAATAATCTGGAAATGCAGAATATCACGTATTTCAAGGAAAAACTTATTAATGGAGCATACTGAAGCGTGACTGATACTGCCTGAAGCATTCAAATCATCGGAAACTGATTTTTCTATTTCACTTTGCAAAACACAGTACTTTCGGTAAACATCCTGATTATTCTGTTTCATCGGTTCAAAAAATTCTTCTGATAAAGCAGCAAGAATTCTGCTCCAGTTACTGGTTCTGGTTCCGCAAACCACCAGTTTGGTAAGTTTTCTTTCATCGGTTGCATCAACTGACAAAATTTTTTTTGCCAGTGATATACCGATTACTGCAGAATTATCTATATCATAATCGTGTATTTCCCGGTGAAACGGATCAGTATAAATGTAGGAGGTATGACCGTAGTCTCCTGAACCGATAAAGCTGAACATTACATGGCTGACTGAATCTTTAGTTTTTTTCGGTTTTACGTCCAGAGATGCAAAATGGTCAAGCAGCTGTTCCCGTAAATGCTGTTCGTCAAGTCTGCCGCCATCAGCTGAATTCAGGATCCTTGAGATCCTGGTGTCCGGATTTTCAAGATTGGCGGTATTGTCCTTGAGATGGATGAACATGGCACGGAAAAGGTCGATGAACTCTTTAAAGGCCGGGTATTCTTTTTTGATCCGGTTTCTTTGTTCCAGTTTATCCTGTCTGTCCTGGCCTGGACATGGGAACTGGTATTCATCTATTGCCGCATAGCAGCTGTTTACAGCGTGCACATAATCATAACATTGCAGATTCATGGCACTGAGCATCTTCAGTGCAACACACTGATTGCCGCGGTTTTGTGAATTTTTGGCAAAATTAACACCCCACTTGAAAGAATTTTTAAGAACAGCAGCCAGCTGAGGATTTTTTATTTCAGCTGTAATTTTGTCATTATTGGAACTGATCAGTTCAGCCGCTTTCTGATAATCGCAGATATTGAGATAAAAGGATATTTCTCTGAGGATCTCTGCTGTGGTCACGTTATCAGAAGACATTTTGTCATGAAAGATTTCGCTGAAAACTGCAGGATCAGCTGTAACGTTGAATCTGCTCAGCATGGATGCGTCCTTCAGCAGGCTGTATACACTGTCCAGGAAACAGCATTCTGTCTGTTTTATTTTTACGGGTGTCTGAGTGTTTTTTCCCCGGTTGGAGGATGGAAGAACAGCATTGATCTGCTGCAATTTGCTCTGATAAAGCTCACTATCAGTTTCACGCAGATATCTGAGCCTGTTTTTTATATTTTCCAGAAAAGAAAGGCGATCTAAAGGTTCTGTTTTCGGCATGACTTCCGGTGAATAGCAGATTTTTCTGATTTTCAGATTTTCGGTATAGCACAGACTCTGGAAACTGATAAAAACCATGAACGGCATTATTCTGAGTCCGTAGGTAATATCAAGATAAATATTAGGTCTGCTGCTCATCAAATCAGAATTTTTTATTTTGTTCAGCAGTTCAACCTGGCTGTCATAGGATGAGAACTCCTCTGCATGGATAATAAAACGGAAGGTTTTTCCTGCTGAACCGACGGCTGCATTGATATTGTCTTCAAGTTCTTTCAGCAATATTTGAAACTGCTCTGAATTATCTGCCGTTGAATTCAGGTTTTCCGTTATAAGTTTCTGCAGTTCTTTGAAAAAAGGTTGTGTTTCTATAGCTGACAGACTGTTGCGGATTGACTCGTAATCAGGTGAAGTATCAAAAATCTGCTCCGCAGTTTCTTCAAGATAGTCAGGAAGGTCGGTCCAGGAACTGGATCTGGTACCGCAAATCATTATTTTATCAATCTGGACATTGTGATAATGCTGAATGTAATACAGGAATGCCGTGGCGCCGTATTTGCAGAAAACCGTCTGATTCAGTTCTGGGTAATGATAACCGGAAGGCTTATATTGTGCGGCTCCAAGGAAGGAAATAAGAAGGTTTGATTCTGATTCACCGGAGTTGAAATTATTGGAAGTATTGTTATTCATATTTCAAAAATTCCTGCAATTAATAACTTATATGCATCTGATAGTTCATCGACTGCCATTGATTATATCAACTATGGTCAGAGCCAAAAGCGATACATACATAAAATACCAAAAAAGCCTGATATTACTCAGGCTTTAAAACAAATAACAAGGAGATTTAACAAATTCTTTCTTTACAGATCCAGAACATTCTTCATTGAATAAAGTCCTGCATCCATGCCGTCAACCCAGATTGCAGCTCTTACCGCACCGTTGGCAAAAGTCATGCGGCTTGATGCCTTGTGGGTTATTTCAACACGTTCACCGATATCGGCAAACATAACAGTGTGCTCACCTACAATGTCGGCAGCTCTGATGGTTGAGAAACCGATGGTTCCAGGTTTGCGTTCGCCGATAATACCGTCGCGGCTCTTCACTGCAATTTCATCAAGATTTTTGTCCAGTGCTGCAGCAATTACCTTGCCCATGCTAAGAGCGGTACCGGAAGGAGCATCCACCTTGTGGCGGTGATGAGCTTCAATGATTTCAATATCACTGTAGGTACCCATAACCTTGGTGGCCTGTTCCAGCAGATTGAAAACCAGATTCACACCGACACTGAAGTTTGATGCGAATACAATCGCAATCTTCTTCGCAGCTTCATCAATCACAGCCAGCTGCTCATTGCTGAAACCGGTGGTACCGAGAACCAGTGACTTTTTATTTTTTACGCACAGTTCAATATTTTTAATTGAAGGTTCAGGACGGGTGAAATCGATCATAAGATCGAAATCATCGGCAACCTTGGCAAAATCGTCGGTAATAACCACACCGTTTCTGCCCACCCCGGCGATTTCTCCGGCATCGGCTCCGATAACGGAAGAGCCCGGACATTCACTTGCTGCGGCAAGAACGGTATTTTCATTGGCGGTAATTGACTGGATCAGACATTTTCCCATTCTGCCGTTGCAACCGGCAACAGCAATTCTCAGAGGGGTTCTAAGCTGTTCACTCATTTATCTTATTCCTTAGACTTCATAACAATATCAAGAAGTTCAACTTCGAAAACCAGAGTCTGGAACGGTGGAATGCTGCTGCCTGCACCCTGTTCGCCGTAAGCCAGTTTATAAGGAATTACCAGACGGTATTTTGAACCTACATTCATAAGCTGCAGAGCTTCAACCCATCCTTTGATTACACCGTTAACCGGGAATTCGGCAGGTTCACCGCGCTGAACAGATGAATCAAACACATCACCGCTCGGCAGAGTTCCGTGATAATGAACTCTTACGATATCCTTAGGACCTGGTTTTGCACCGCTGCCTTCCTTCAGAATTTCGTACTGCAGACCGGATGCGGTTTCAACTACCTTAGGATTCTTTTTATTTTCTTCGAGGAACTGCTCTTCAAGTTTCTTCTGATGATCTTCAAATTCCTTGGCTCTGAGATCCATTTGAGTCTGAATTTCCACGAAAGCCTTGTTTAATTCAGCCTGATCTACCTGGAGCTGACTTTTGTTAAGGCAGTCCTTTACACCTTCAAGCAGGGCTTCAATGGAAAAATTAGGGAAAGCGTTGAGGTGGGGAAACAGCTGTTTGCCAAACTGATATCCCAGACCGTAACATACTTTCTTTTCTGTTGTTTCAAAATTCATTTATTTTCGTAAACGCTCCATAATAACCTTTGATGCTACTTAAGATTGTTTAAAATCAACAATCCAACCTTTTCTTTTTTCAATAAGACTTAACTTTTTATAGGAAATACCACTTGAAATAATATTTCCATCAATATCTTTAACAAGGTAGGAGCCTCTCTGTCTCCGACCGTATATAAATCCTGTCTGATTGTTTATCCTGACTTTATCAAACAGTCTGAATCCGTGAATCATGTAAGGTGATTGATTAAGTTTCCTTATGCCGCCTTTTAAAGTTTTAAACTTATGTATCTGCCGGTTATGGCACCTTACTTTTTTATATAAATATATTCCGTCCGGCTCTGCCGAGAAATTTCCGGAAATGCAGCGGGCATCCACGTTGTGGTCTTTCTCCAGTCTGTTTGCAATTCTTTTACTTTTAGTTTCATAACCATAGGTATAACTTACATTGTTATATGTCTTCCTGAGGTTTT
>JAEEGJ010008841.1_pt1 | contig 27467 bp, 23 predicted proteins | sample 8958761 | NCBI WGS metagenome assembly JAEEGJ01 (sample SAMN16246546, study PRJNA631951) | gut metagenome | biome: gut microbiome; feature: rumen; material: RS-attached | host: Bos | place: Iran: Karaj | collected 2018-10 | reverse complement strand
CTGAATGACCATAGCGCCTGTAGCTGCGTCAACGGTGTGGATAACGCCCTCTTCACCGATCTGAAGGAACTCAACGGTTGAAGCCTGGGACATGAACTCAAGGTAGCAAAGCGAAGCGATAACTTCGTCATTGGTAGCGGGGAAGAATACCTTACGGTCTCCGCTGTTCGAATAGCTGTACTTGGTGTAGCCGCCGTTCTTGTCCTCGAAGCAGTTGATCGCAACGAACTTAGCCTGAGGGCCGTACTGAGCCGCAAGTGTAGCGTTGATGGAATCCTTGCCGCCGCGGAAAGGATAATCGTAGTTGTGGATGAAGCAGCCAACGAAGCCAGCCTTGATCATATCATCCTCAGCGGTATCATCGCTGCCCGAATGCTCGGCGAAATCCTTCCAAACGAGGCCGTCATTGTACCACTTGTTGAGAACTCTGATGGCTTCCTTGGTTCCGGGCTCGGTGAACTTTCTGTCATCATAGCCGTTTACATAGTAATCCTTATCGGAGATGTTGGGGTCCATGAAGGACTCGATGAGGTTAGCCGCTCTCCAGCCGATATCGTAAGATACGGAGAAAGGAACCATCTTTGCAGCGTCAGCTCCGAGGAGTGTCTGCGCATTGTCTCTGAAAGCAACGAGAACCTTCTCAAGCTCTGCTCTTGTGGTGGGAGACTTGAGCCCTAAAGTATCGAGCCAGTCCTGACGGATGAAGGTGTTGATACGGCAGGTCTCATTTCTCTTACCTTCGATAGCCCAGAGGGTACCTTCCGAAGGATCGAGATCCTGGTAAATGAGCTCTTCGCCGAGCCAGTCAAACATGCTGGGAACGAGGTCCTTGTTCTCCTCAAGAACGGGAGCAAGGTCGATAACGCCGCCCATTTCCGCATATGACTGGATAGCGCCGTAGTTGTAGGTGTAGCAGATATCGGGTGCGGTCTGTGCAGCGAGGAGGTTGTTGATATCGTCAGCTTCCTGCCAGCGGGATACGGTAATGAACTCAACTTCTACATTGTAGCGATCGAGCATCTGCTGCTGGATCCACTGAGTCCATGCGTTGTTGCCGGCTTCGGTACCGCCGTCAACGTTGCGGTCGTAAAGCTCAACAGTGATGTGTCTCTTCTCTGCGAACTTGCCGTTGATCATGCCGCGTGCGTCGGGCTGATCTGCGGGAGTATCGTTCTTGGGAGCGTCGGGAGTCTTGTTGTCGTTATTATTGTTGCTCGCGCTCTGTGTAGGTGTGCTGCCCGAATTATCGGGTGTCACGGGTGTGTCTTTCTTGCAGGCTGCCAATGAAAGGACCATTGCAAGAACAAGAAGTACAGATAATACTTTTTTCATTTTCTTCCTCCTTAATTTGTATATGAATCAACGCACTGTGCGTCAGTTCCGAATAAAAGGATCATTCCTTTACCGCGCCCATCGTAACGCCGGCAATGAAATATCTCTGCAGCCAGGGGTAGATCAGCAGGATCGGCACGGTCGCGAACATAACGGTCGCGGCTTTGAGCGAATCCTTAAGACCGGGCTGCATGAAGCCTTCCTGTGCCGCTACTTCTACCGCGTTAACATTGTTGAGGATGTTGTAGAGGAGAAGCTGCAGCGGGAAATACTGCTTCTGTGTCTTGATGTACATAAGCGCATCGCCGTATCCGTTCCAGCGGCCAACCGCGTAGAACAGTGCAAGTGAGGCGAAAACGGGCTTTGAAAGAGGAACATATATCTTCCAGAGTACCTTTATGTGGCTGGCTCCGTCTATCTCCGCCGATTCACGGAGCGAATCGGGTATGCCGTAGAAGAAGCTTCGCATTATGATCATGTTGTAAATACTCAAGCACGCCGGGATGATCAGTACCAGCGGGTTCTCGAGCAGATGCATGTCGCTCATCAGCAGGTAGTTGGGAATGGTACCCGCGTTGAAGAACATCGTGATAGTGATCAGGATGTTAATGAATCCGCGCCCTTTGAGCTTCGGGAAGATCAGCGGGTACGCGCACAGCGCAGTCATTGTAAGCGAAAGCAGTGTGCATACCAGAGTCAGGAACGCCGTCCAGACGAACGCCCTCTGATACTTCGGGTCACTCAAAACCGTCTGGTAAGCCTCGAGGTTAAAGCCCTTGGGCCAGAGAAAAACCTCGTGTCTGATAAGGAATTCCGTGCCGGAGAGGGACCTCGCCAGCAGGTTCAGCATCGGAGCAACGCAGATGATGCTTATTAAAATACAGATTATTACAAATACCCAGTCGCCGACTTTGGTTCCGGTTGATTTGACTTTCATTACCAAATCCCCCTTTCACCAAGTTTACGCGATATGGCATTCGCGCTCAGCAGGAAGAACAGGCCGACAACGGACTGGAACAGGCCGATCGCGGTCGTCAGCGGGAATTTCAGCTGCTGGATACCTACTTTGTATACGAAGGTCGAGATAACCTCGGCACTCTCCATGACCAGATTATTCTTCATCGCGAACGGACGCTCAAATCCGCCGCCCATGATGTAACCGAGGTTCATGATGAGCAGGACCACGATGGTGGGTTTGATGCCCGGCAGCGTGATGTGCCACATCTTTTTGAATCGTCCGGCGCCGTCGACCGAAGCCGCTTCGTAAAGCTCGGTATTTATGCTCGCGATCGATGCGAGGTAAATGATCGAGCCCCATCCGAAACTCTGCCATACGCCGGCTCCTATATACGTCCTTACCCAGTTCTTCGGAACACCGAGGAAAGAGATCGACTCGCCGCCGAAGAAGTTGATCATCTGGTTTACAAGACCGTCGTTCGTAGCGAACAGATGCGAAACAAGGCTTGCAATGATAACCCATGAAAGGAAGTGAGGCATGTAAGCGATAGTCTGCACCACTTTCTTGAATCTCTTAAAGCACAGTTCATTCAGGATCAGGGCAAAAATGATCGGTGCCGGGAAGCCCATGAGCAGATCGAGAAGATTCAGCTTGACGGTATTGAAGAGAGCACGCTTGAAATCGGCGTTTCCGAATGCTTTCTTGAAATACTTGAAGTAATCGACCTCACCCTTGGTAGTTGCCCAGGGCATCTGTCTTAACGGCATGTTCAGTTTGTATTCCTTGAACGCGGTGATGATGTAGCGCATCGGGAGATACTTAAAGATGAGCAGATAAACTATCGGAAGGAACAGCAGCAAATAGAGCTGCCAGTACTTCTTAAAGCTCTGTCCCCATGTGATGTCGGTCTTGACGATGATATTGTTGCCGTTATCATCCTTGTAGGTTTTGACCTTTGCCATTGTGCGCCTCTTCCTTTTTCATAATTTTATATAAAAAACCGTTCAGTCCTTTATATCCTGCCCTTTTCATCGGCAATACCGCTCTTCTGCCTGTAATAGGTGCAGATCGCGTCACGCCATTCGGCAGCGCTCCTAACCTGCTCGTCAAATCTTTCGAGCACCCGTTCATAGCGCTTCTTATCCAGCTTATCCTTAAGCGAGCACCATGCACTCCTCATGCGGACCGCCTCTTCGGCGCCCTCGTAATGGCTGTCGTAAATATGCTGTATAACGGTTTTTCCCGAATGAAGCCTGTACGTATACGGAACATGATGCATGAACAGCAGCAGCTCGTCCGGACAGGTTTCAAGATTCTCGTAAGTTGAGGCGTTGGGCTCGTTGTACTGCTGTATATAGCCCGTACCCCTGATGCCACGCTCCACTCCCATGCCTTCTGCGTCCGAGCGGTGGTAGGTTCCCCATTCGGAGAACTCGTAACCGTCCACGTTCGGTCCGTAGTGGTGACCGGGATTCACCATCCAGCCGACACCGAGAGGTGCTGTATACTTCTCGTATGCCGGTCCGGAGGTGTTGAGGATGTATGAAATAAGTTGGAATATAACGTCGTCACTGCCAAAGGTGAGTGCTGTCCACTCCCCGGCGATGTCTTCGGCCGAAAGCGAGGGGTTAAAGGAAAGCCTGCCGAATCCGAAGAGGTTTGCGGCTGCCAGATCGTGTCCGGTCCAGTTTTCGTCGTTTCCTGTGTTTGTGACCGCAGCCATGCCGCAGTTTACATTGCCGAAGGTGCGTCCGGTCACAACATCACAGACCGTATCGTCCGAATCCTTTATATAAGTCCGAAACGCCAGAACTTCCTTGAACATCGGGATCAGATAGAATACATGCTTCTGCTGTCCCGTGTATTCCTGGGCGATCTGGAATTCCATCATCTCGTTGGTAGATTTAAGTCCGCCGAACAGAGGTGAAACAGGCTCTCTTGCCTGAAAATCCATCGGGCCGTTCTTTATCTGAAGTATGACATTGTCACGGAACTGCCCGTCGAGCGGCATGAAGTTGTCATATTGAGCCTTTGCCCTGTCGGTCACTGTATCGCGCCAGTCCTGCTTGCAGTTGTAAACGAAGCATCTCCAGATGATGAGTCCGCCGTAAGGAGCGATGATGTCGGCCAGCATGTTCGCGCCGTCCGCATGCGTGCGCCCGTAGGTAAACGGTCCGGGGCGTCCCTCGGAATCGGCCTTGATCAGAAAACCTCCGAGATCCGGAACATCGGTAAAGAGGTCGTCGAGCGCTCTCTTCCACCATGTCCTGACCTTCTCATCGAGAGGGTCGCTGCCGTCGAGTCCGCCCAGCTCCATCGGAGCCGCGAAATTAAGACTCAGGAAAAGGCGTATGCCGTATTTTTTGAACAGGCCGGCCAGTGTTTTGATCTCGCTGCGGTAAACCGCCGAAATAAGCTTAGTGGCCGCAGCCTTAACATTAACGTTGTTGATGACCACCGCGTTGATGCCGACCGACGCGATAAGTCTCGCATACGCTTCGGTACGGTCGTTTATGATGATCCTGTCATTTTCAAAGAAGAACGATTTTCCGGAATAACCTCTCTCTATGCTGCCGTCCAGATTGTCCCAGTGGTTCAGCATCCTGAGCGGAGAAGCGGGTGACTCGGAACAGTTAAGCCGCTCAAAGGCCTTAACCGTCCTTAAGAGGAATATCAGGCGGAACACTCCGTAGAGAAGACCCTCGCCCGTCGCTGACGAGACCGTGATAAGCTTCGTGCTCCCGTCTGCGGTTACGCTGAAAGCTCCGACCGGCCGATCGTCCGGGGCTGTGAGCTTCAGCACTATATTTGCATTAAGATTTGACTTCGTATATAATGTATCTGTGCTCAAAAATTGCTTTGGAGTAAGCTCGGTACCGAACATTTCCCGGACAGCCCTGCTCATCTCACGGGCTGCTGTGTCGATAATCACATTATCTGAGCTGATACCCGCCGTATCGCTCATCAGATATATCTCATCGATCCCTCCGATGTCGGGAACGGCGCACGGAACTCTCCCGTCCAGCCAAGCTGCCTCATACTCCATTGCACTACCACCCTATCGCACAATCAAACAGTTTTACAACAATCTACATGTTACCGCTGTTATTATAGCTCTCGGCGGTATGCTCGGCACGTCAGGTTTTGACTTTTGATAATCAAATATTGCTTTTTGATTAGTCTTTTCTCAAATGACATTGCCTGTCTGTATAGATAATAAACCACGAGCAAGCCTAAAATCAAGTACTTTTTGTGAATTTTGGTCAAATAATTGTATTATTTTGATTATTATGTTAATATCTAGTCAAATAATCGATATAGCAAAATTTGACAATCAACATCGCCACACATTTTAAGGAGCTTTCATTATGATTGAGATTCTCAACGGAATTGTCGAAACAGTATCCTTCAACAATGTCAGTTCGGTGCGCATCTATCACAACCGCGAGACCGACGATTATCCGATCCACTGGCATACCGCGATGGAGATAATCATGCCTTACGAAAACACCTACCAGGTCATCATAGGCAACGATCCCATCACCCTCGGCGAAAAGGACATCCTGATCATCCCCCCGGGAGAGCTGCATCAGCTCAAGGCTCCCGCCACCGGCTCGCGCATGATCATGATGGTCGACTACTCTCTTCTGTGCAATCTGAAGGGCATGGATTCACTGCTGCACAATCTCCACCCCTACATGATCATCCGCACGCAGAACAACGACGAGATCCGCGACGAGCTCGCCGAAGTACTGCGCAATTACATGCTGCAGATCGAGTCCGAGTATTTCGGTGAGTCTCCTTATTTTGAGGCCAGGATATACTCCCTGCTGATCAGTTTCTTTGTGGATCTCGGCCGCGAATCGAACAGCCAGGAGCGCCGCTTCGGCAATTTCACCACAAACAAGCAGCACGAATACGTCCAGAAGTTCATGACCGTCTGCAACTACATCAACGAGCACTGCACCGAGGATGTCACGGTCGACGAACTCGCAGATATAGCAGGCTTCTCCAAGTTCCATTTCGCCCGCCTGTTCAAGCAGTTCACGAATGTCAGCTACTACGATTATCTGACACGCAAGCGCATAGAGCACGCCGAGACGCTGCTGATCACTCCGGACATATCCATCACCGAAGTTGCGATGCAGTCGGGCTTCAATTCGCTTTCGACATTCAACAGGGTATTTAAGAATCTGAAGAATTGCACGCCGTCCGAGTATAAGGGACTGAACCACCCGTACAACCAGAAGGTTGACGCCGCGGCGACGACGGAATAAGCAGAAAAGGGGACGGAATCAACCGTCCCCTTTTCTTCCACATTTTTTATTCGAATTTAAAATACTTAAGATCGAAGTTCGATCCCGGAAGGAAGACGAAACCAATACGTTTATTTCCGGTCACTTCTCCTATGTCAAACGATCTTTCGACATAGTCGTCCGACTGCTCAAATTCCAACAGTTTTGTAACGGCGTCGGTGCCGTCGGGTTCGCTGACGCGCAGGTGGATCGAATTGCTGCCTGCGGCCGCGCGTCCGGTAATGATCAGTTTATGCGCGGTGCGCACACCGAAGTCCATGCCGTCGAATTCTATGGTCACGTTGTTGCCGATGCCGGTTATCTCATCGCTCCCGGGATTCAGCGTGAACGTATCGCCGTAGATGCGGCTGTTCTCCGCTGCGGCTATACGCGCAAATGCCTTGTCCGGCGCGGTAAATGTGAAGCCTTTAAGATGGTATTTGTCATTCGCGGTAAAATAGATGCTCGTGATGCCCTTTACCCTGCGCTTCAGCTTATAAGTCTCGGGCTGGTATACATTCCAGATCGACGGCTTGCAGTAGCGCCCGTCGCAGAGCAGCTCGCTGCCCGCCTCACCAGGCCTGCCTTCCCATATCTGCAGCACATATTCCTTGCTGTCGAGCGTAAATATCGGCAGCGTGATCTCATCCGACCCAAATTCGCCGAAATCAAGATTTGTATAGCCGATATAGCTCTCCTCGCCGCGAGGTGTCGCAACGCCCTTTTCGTTTCCGTTGCCGACATCGCCCTTTGAATCGGTGTAGAGCGAACCCGCCACAAACTCGTAGGGGTTAAAGTACGCCGTTCCGATCCCCTCTGCGGTAAATTCGAGGCTCGAGATGCATTTCTGCCTGTCGGTGCCGTTCTTCGTCATGCAGCGGATGCGGAATTTCCCGTCGCCCTTCGCGTGAATGCGGCATTTCCTGCCGTCGGGCTCCAGCTCGGCCAGATTGGTCTTTACCGCGTAATCGTTGACTGCTATCCACGTAACGTCGCTGTAGGATGCGTTCCCGGGCATGATGATCGCCTCGACATCGATCGTTTCGTGCTCCGGACCGAAGGTCTGTCCGCCGTGCGAAACGATCTCGAGTTTACGTACAGGCACATTTCCGGTAGGTTCCACCGCAATGCTTATCTCATCCGCAGAATGTCCTTCGTCCGCCCTTACAACAGCAAGGAGCCTGTTTCCGAACAGCCTGCGTGTATCGCATTTATACTGGTCGAAGTCGGTGCTGTCGCCGTTATCGAGTCCGAGCAGCTCTCCGCCGGTTACGCTCACGCGCACCTCGGTGTCGGCATTCTCAACCTCGTGTCCGTCTGCATCGACGGCATAGATCTCAAAGAACGCCAGCCTGTCCGGCTCATCGTTTCCGGCAGTGCTGCCGGCCTTCAGGTCAAATCTTTTGTATTTTATCTCAGCCGCCTCTCCGAACGAATCCCTGCGGTCACGCGCGATCTCGCGGCCGTCGGCATCATAAGCTATCGCCTCGATATACCCCTTATGATAAGGCACCTGCCAGGTCGGGCACAGTATCTGCCCGTGCTCATGGTCTATTTCCTTTTTGCCCTGCGATTCGCCGTTTACGATCAGTTCGACCGATGCACCGTTTGTCGCCGCGCGCACATCTATCAGCTGACCTTCGTTGAAATCCCAGTAAGGGAAAACATGCACAAAAGGCGCTATTTTGGCATCGGTCCATTCAGCCTTGAAAATGTAATAAGTATCCTTCGGAAAACCTGCGGTATCGATCTGCCCGAAGTACGAATTCTTGGTATGATAAGGCGTGGGCTCGCCGATATAGTCAAAGCCCGACCACAGGAACTGCCCCGCCGAAAAAGCGTGGTCACGGTCAGCCTTGATGACATATTCGACATTTTCCGCGCCCCAGCTGGTCGTGCAGTTGCCGAGACCCGAGCACTGCTCGTCATCGTCGGCCATAACCGACACATTCATCGGGAAATGATAAATACCGCGCGACTGTACCGTCGACGAGGTCTCGCTGCCGTAGATCATCCAGTCCGGATGCTTTGCGTGATGATCGTCGTAGAGCCGCTCACCGTAATTGTATCCGGCCAGCTTCAGGACATCCGTGCAGTTCTGCGCGCCTTCCCATGCCATGAAATTCGAGCCGTGTGTCACGGGCGCATTATGCATATAATCGTTTTCTTCCACAAAACCTTTGAGTTTTCCGGTCAGCTTCACGGCCGAAGCGTCCGCATGGCAGTCATATATCTCATTGCCGATGCTCCACATGATGACAGAAGGATGATTGCGGTCGCGCCGTACCCACGAGCGGATATCCGACTCACAGTCCGCGTCAAAGAAACGCGCGTAGTCGAACTCAGTCTTGGACCGTCTCCACATGTCAAAAGCCTCGGAATCGATCATAATGCCCATTTCGTCCGCAAGCTCCATCAGCCCGCGCGCAGGCATATTGTGCGAAGTCCTGATCGCGTTGACGCCCATCTGTTTCAGGACAAGTATCTTGCGGCGCATCGCGCTCTTGTCGAACGCGGATCCGAGGCAGCCGAGATCGTGATGCTCGCATACGCCGTATATCTTTACTCTCCTGCCGTTCAGGAAAAAGCCGCGGTCCGCGGTGTATTCGATCTCCCTGAGGCCAAAGCGTGTGCTGACCTCATCGGCAGCTGCGCCGTCACACATCAGCGTCACGGTAAGCTCATACAGGTTCGGTGAAGTGATATCCCAGATAAAAGGATTGTCTATCGCAAACGAAAAGCCGTTCTCTCTGATCTCAAAATCCGAAACGCGTACAGAACCTCTCGAGGCGCACGGATGCTCGCAAACCGCGCAGTTATCGCCGTTTGATGAATCATCGGGGACATAGTCCGCCGCTTCGGGACAGGGTTTGCCGATCGTGCCGGCATCGCCGGGTCCGGGAGTCAGCAGCCTGATGTCAGCCGTAAACGAACGCGCACCGGTGCTCCCGGCAGACATGGGGACGGTTCTTCTGTCTGCCATATCTGCTTCACCGCCCGTCACCTCAACGTTCGCGGTCACGGTCCACCTGCCGTTGGTCTTTTTCGCGGAGACATACACTCCGTCCGTGGCAATATGCACCTGCGGCACGTCCTTAAAGGTCACGTCCCTGAAAATGCCCGCGCCCGAATACCATCTCGTGTTCGGCGACTTGTGCCTGATCTGCATGATCAGCTCATTGTCCCCGTCCGCAAGAAGGTCCGTAATATCATATTCAAAAGCGGAATAGCCGTAGTGATGCGTCCCTGCGGGCTTTCCGTTCACATACAGCGTACTGTCCATGTATACGCCGTCGAAATTGATCAGGTATCTCCTGCCGGTTTCCTTCTTAAGCGCAAAACGCTTCCGGTACCATCCCGTCGAATCCATATACAGCTCACGCGTATCATAGATCAGCCAGTCGTGCGGGATGTTCACATATCTGAGCACCGCCCCGTCACGTGTCTCATCGGAAGTCTCCGCTGCGCGCGGCAGCGCGGTCTTTCCCTTTGCGAACTCATAGAAATCGGCGAGTTCTGTCCCAAACCCAAGACGCACGAACTCCCAGTTATCGTTAAACAGTATCTCTTTTCTCATGGTCATCCTCACATTCAGCGCCGGCGTATCATTTTGCCGGCCCGTTTTCTCATCATACTGCAATATTACGCTATCCGCTCCCGGCATTACAATGTAGAAAAGCGGACTGATTACAGTATTTTTTTGCTCTGAACGCCGCGCTCAGTCATGGTGCTTCTTAAGCTCCGCCTCGTACATTCTGTCGTACTGCTCGTACATTTTCTGCACGGAATTCTCCAGCAGATAATAATGCATGATATACGGAACGAGCAGCACGAGCAGCGCCGCGAACAGCGCGGCAAGCGCCCATGAAAAGCTGCTCATGAGCGCCAGGAAAACGAGAAATGTCAGCACCGCAAAAAGCGCGGTAACGATCAGATGTATCAGTCTCTCGTGCATAAAGAACGATATTTGCGTCAGATGCTCCGACTTCTCCCGTTCCCAGTCGGTATCGGGCCCGGCTGTATCGAGCAGCAGATCGATCCTGCGCAGATACTCGGTAATACGCTTTTTCATGCTAATACCTCTTTCGAAAATATATGATCACAGCAAACAGCCGGAAGGACGTCGTATCGGACATCCTTCCGGTAATACATCGGGTTACTCTTCCGGCTCGTCGGGCGCATCCGGGTCATATTCGAGGATGTCGCCGGGCTGGCAGTTCAGCACGCGGCAGATCGCCGCAAGTGTCGAAAACCTGACAGCGCTGATCTTGCCGGTCTTGATCTTCGAGAGATTGACGTTTGAGACGCCGACCTTCTCCGAGAGTTCATTCAGGCTCATTTTGCGGTCCGCCATCACGCGGTCCAGACGAAGTATGATCTTACCCACAGGCAGTCCTCCTTAAAGAGTCTCATCGGCATCCGTCTGCAGCTCAATGCCGTAGTCGAATATCGTGTAAACGCACCAGAATGCCAGGCCTACGACAGCCGCAATGCCGATCGAAGATGTCAGCACGATGACCGTTACCAAAATGCCTGTGATCTTAATGCTGCGGAGTATCTCGGGCTTAAACGGCGTGTCGCTCTTCTGAATGGAAGTAAATGTTCTGCGCAGCACGATCACCGCGATAAGTACGAGCGCTATCAGGACCGCAGCGACAAAGCAGTTGACGCCTGCCAGCACGAACGGATCCTCGATGCGGAACATGTCGAGGAAATCAAAGCTCTCTACAGAGAGGTCTCCGACGCTGACCATATTGTGCACGGTTATCTTCTTGCCGAATACCTCGACTGTCTTTCCTTCGTCGCCGGTCCTCAGGCACATAACCGAGATGCCTGCGACAACCGCCATCACCATGCCCACGATCAGGATGGTCTTGATAACATTCAATACCGTAGCTGTAACTCCTGCCGACTTTCTGATCTTTTCAAGTTTGCTGTTTTCCATGATTTTTATCCTTTCGTTAAATAATTATCGTTTATCGATAAATCAAATATAGCACCCACAATAACGTTTGTCAATAGTTTTTTAATGTTTTTCATTAAATTATCTCCGCACGTTTTCATCCGTGCCCTGACATGCTATAATGCGTTCAAGAATAAACCTAAAAAAATAACGAAAGGAACGATCCCATGCTTTCATATCTGATAGTCGGTTCAGGTTACCGTTCGGAATACTACGGCCGCATCGCGGCAAAATACCCCGGCCTGTTCAGGGCCCTGTTCCTGTGCCGTTCCGTAGAAAAAGCGGAGCAGGTCAGAGCGCATACAGGTATCCCCGCCACCACTGTTCCGAGCGAAGCTCTCGCTTTCTCGCCCGATTTCGTCGTCGTGGCCGTCGACCGGGCAAGCATAGCCGATGTGACCGAAGAATGGGTACTCAAAGGTTTCTCCGTCGTTGCCGAAACACCTGTCGGTGCATCTGTCGAGGACCTCGAAAAGATCCGGGATCTCAAAGAAACAAAAAACGCTAAGATCGTCTGCTGCGAGCAATACTACAGGCATCCCCTGCTTTCGGCAGGTCTCGCTGCCGTTGCCGACGGGCTGATCGGACGTCCGGTCAGCGGTTACCTCTCACTCGTGCACGACTACCACGCCGCGAGCATACTGCGTAAAATGCTCCTGACGGACGGCGAAGGATATACTCTTCGCGGAGAAAGGAACGTCACCCCCGTGGTCGAGACCGATTCCCGTTACGGCGCTTTTTACGACGGCCGAACAGGTGAGGAAGTGCGCGATACCGTCCGCATCACATATGATTCCGGCAAAACCGCGATATACGACTTTGCCCCGACGCAGTACCGCACCTATATCCGTTCCCGTCATCTGACAGTCCGAGGCGAACGCGGCGAATGGAGCGACCGCATGCTGTATTATCTGGATGATCATAACATTCCGCAAAAACAGCTCCTCATGCCCGTCATCCCCGAACGGTACCGCATGCTCGATACCCAGGCGCTCCGCGACATCCGCCGGACCTGGCAGCCCGAGCTTCAGACCGATACCGAGCAGGACGAATTTGCTATCGCGACCATGCTGCTCGACATGGAGGATTACCTCGCGGGCGGTCCGTCACCCTATCCGCTGGAAGACGCCCTCGACGACGCCCTTTTCTGGCTCCTGATCCGTGACGCCGTCAGCAACCCCGACCGCGAGATTCACTCTCCCCGCATGCCCTGGCACACACGCTAGCCGCAGACACGGGGACGGTTCTCTCGTCTTCCGGTCTTTGGACCCAGGGACGGTTCTTTCGTCTTCCCGACTTCAGACACGGGGACGGTTCTCTCGTCTTCCGGTCTTTGGACCCATGGGACGGTTCTCTCGTCTTCCCGACTTCAGACACGGGGACGATTCTTTCGTCTTCCGGTCTTTGGACCTTGGGACGCTTCTTTCATCTTCGCGATTTGCGGCCTTGGGCCGGTTCTTTTGTCTTCAGGATTCCAACCTTGTGCGCGGGCGTGCAGAGAAAACTTCCGGGACTCGTAGAGGACGCCGACACTTAGCATACGTATTTTGTATGCTTAGTGGCGCTGCGTCCGTAGAAGAAGCGAGAGCGTGTCCCGGAAGTTTTACTCGTCGCCGCCCGCGCCCCGGCATATTCAGAAGGCAAAAGAACCGTCCCCATGTCTTATTCCAGAAGACAAAAGAACCGTCCCCATGTCTTCAAAAAAGGGGACGGAAAACCGTCCCCTGTCGTTACATTGCTATATCTTCTTCGCCGTCGCTCTCCAGCACCTCTCTGATCGCGTCCAGCGAATCCATGAACGCCTCTACGCACTTCGGATCGAATGCCGTACCTGAATCCTTGCGGATGATATCTACCGACTGCTCGAATGTAAAGGCCTCTTTGTAAACACGTTTCTGTGAAACCGCATCGAATACGTCCGCGATCGCCATGATACGCGCCGAAAGCGGGATGTCTTCGCCCTTTAGTCCCTCGGGATAGCCGCCGCCCGCCCATTTCTCGTGGTGGTAATGCGCCAGGTTCCTGGCCTCTCGCAGGTAGCTCTCTCCGTGTATCTCGCTGATCGCGCGCTCGAGTATATCTCCGCCGATCACCGTATGCTGCTTCATGATCTCAAACTCTTCGGGAGTCAGCTTTCCGGGCTTATTGAGGATCGTATCGGAAATACCGATCTTGCCCAGATCGTGCAGCGGCGCGGACTGAATAACGTCGGAAACAAACGTATCGGTCAGCTGATCGAGATAATAGCCGCGTTTCTTAAGGCCCTCCATGATCAGCTTAACGTAGCTCGCGGTGCGCTTGATGTGGTTACCCGTATCGTTGTCACGGTTTTCGACCATGTCCGCCAGGATCACGATCAGACCGTTCTGCATGCGCGAGATGGTCTCGGACTGCTTCCTGATGTTCTGCTCACGCGCAACGGTATCTACCGTCATCTTTTTAAACGCGCGGTACAGGTTTTCTATCTCGTCGCCGGTATTTATTTTCAGGCGGCTGATACGGCGCGCCTCGTCATATACTCCCCTGCTGTCATAATCGGTAATGAACTCATTCGCGCAGTATGCCATACTGTTGATAGGCAGAACCAGACGGTTTCTCGCCAGATGTATGCTCCACGCGATGACCACAACGATCAGGGCCGCCGTTATAAGAAGTACACGCACCAAAAAGTCGTTATGATAATAGTTCAGATTTGAGTAATCCACATCGCCGCCGACATAGCAGAGAAGCGCACCGGAAGGCATATTAATCGGTTCCATGACCGAGATCAGCCTGCCTCTCTTCGTATCCGAAGGAACCGGCTCTATCTCCTCTCCGCGGAGCAGATCACCTATATGCGGCTCAAACGCTATGCCGTAAGGCACTGTTTGACCGTAGTCATACAGCATATCCTCCCTGTGAGAAAGGTCAAATACAACGCGGAATCCGTCATCGACCGGATATACGATATACAGGTTCAGTACGTCGGGCGCTCCGTCTCTGATCTCACGAAGCTCTGCTTCGATCCTGTAATAAGCCGGTGATGACCGCCCGATGCTGACACATTCCCTGAGTTCATCCGGATCGATCCTACGTTCATCGATACCGATTCTGCCATTCTTCACCTGTTCAATGGCATGCTCTACATCCTTTACTGCCTGATCCTTGGCATATCTGCCAAACAGCACGGAACTTACCCATGTCACGGCACCGACCGAAATAAGCGTTACGATCACGATAAGTATAACGCTGCCCGCACTGATCGATCTGCGCATATTGGAAAAAGACGGCTTACGCGTATCCGCGGGAACATACTCCTGCCTGAGACCGCTGTTCCTGAGCCTGCCGCGGATCACATCCGGAACAAAGCTCATGATAAACAGAGCAACCAGCACACTTATAGTCTTGTCAATAATGTCAAATAAGAAAAACGACATATAATCCGACAAAACTTCACCGAATCCGATCTTTTTGTGGAACAGCCTTGCCAGCTCGTAAACAAAGGGATTATCTATACCTGTGCCCAATAAGAACCGCGAAATCCATGTACCGGGTATGCCGCCTATGAAAGAAAGTACCAGTATGAGCCAAACTACGTTAACAGGCTTCTTTTGGAGCTTTTTACCGAAGAAAAATGCGCTGACTACGGCAATGGCCGCGCTCAGGATCGCGTAATACGGGTTATTGGTCCCTTCAAAATACCTGAGGATATTGGTGGAGACGCCAGTGATTATACCCGGGAAGAAACCTGCAATACCCGCGACCGTGATAGTGCCGATGCTGTCAAGCCAAAGAGGTGAATTTGCAACAAGACCGTTCAGATATGCGCACACGATATTAAAGGCTATTCCGCACACTATTGTCAGAAAGCACAGTAATTCGTTCCTATAGGAGAAAGATCTTTCCTTCATGCCATCCTCACGATTGTCAAAGAAAAATAAAGCAACTGCATATTTCGAGAAGAAAAACAAAGGGAAACGCTACAGGCGTTTCCCTTTTTCTTTTCCTGTGATTGTATTATACTACATTCCCATCTGTTTTGCAACTTCTGCAGCAAAATCATCGTTTCTCTTTTCGAGACCCTCACCGGTGATGTAGTGAACGAATCTGTTAACCTTGAACTCACAGCCGTTTGCCTTCTTAACGGAATCGATGTACTTGGATACGCTCATCTCCTGATCCTTAACATAAACCTGATCCATGAGGCAGAACTCCTTCATCTCCTTCTGGAGACGGCCGATGAGCATCTTGTCGATGATGTTCTCAGGCTTGTTGGCATTCGCGGGATCGTTCATAGCCTGCTCCTTGAGGATCATCTTCTCATGCTCGATGAAGTCTGCGGGAACTTCGCTCTGATCAACATACTTGGGATTAAGTGCTGCGATCTGCATAGCAAGGTTCTTGGCTGCCTCAACGGTTGCGTCGTTAACGGGAGCGTCAACATCAACAAGTACAGCGTGTGATCCACCCATATGAATGTAGGAAACGATAAATCCGTTGGTAGTGAACTTTACGAAACGACGGATATCAAGCTTCTCACCGATAACAGCGATCTGTGAGCTGAGCTCTTCCTTAACGGTCTTGGAAGTGTCAAGTGCCCACTTCTCAGCAAGGAAGCTGTCAATGTCAGCTGCGTTCGAAGAAGCTGCCTGCTTAACAACGTTGGCAACGAAAGACTTGAACTTCTCGTTCTTTGCAACGAAGTCTGTCTCGGAGTTAACCTCAACAACCGCTGCACACTTGCGGTCCTCGCTTACGAATGTATCACAAACGCCCTCAGCTGCGATACGGCTGGCCTTCTTCTCGGCTGCCGCAAGGCCCTTCTTGCGTAAAAACTCAATAGCCTCATCAAAATTGCCGTTAGTCTCTGTAAGAGCCTTCTTGCAGTCCATCATTCCTGCGCCGGTCTTCTCTCTTAAATCCTTTACCATGCTGGCGGTAATCTCTGCCATGTCAATATCCTCCTGAATAATTATTTAAATGAAAAACGGGACGAGGCTAGCCCTCGCCCCGAAAGGTTCATGATTCGCTGTACGATTAAGCCTCTTCTGCTGCTTCCTCGGTCTCAGCCTCAGCGGAAACTGCTGCGTCAGCGCCCTGGTTAGCCTCGATAACAGCATCAGCCATCTTGGCAACGATAAGCTTTACGGCGCGGATAGCGTCGTCATTGCCGGGGATAACATAGTCGAGCTCCTCGGGATCGCAGTTGGTATCGGCGATACCGATAAGCTTGATGCCGAGTGCGTGTGCTTCCTGTACGCAGATTCTCTCCTTCTTGGGATCTACAACAAAGATAGCATCGGGAATTCCGCCCATATCCTTGATACCGTCAAGGTTCTTCTGAAGCTTCTCCCACTCCTTCTTGAGCTGGATAACTTCCTTCTTGGGAAGGACATCGAATGTTCCGTCCTCGCTCATCTTCTCGATAGCCTTAAGACGTGCGATACGGGTCTTGATGGTCTTGAAGTTGGTCAGCATGCCGCCGAGCCATCTCTCGTTAACATAGTACATACCGCAGCGCTCTGCCTCGCTCTTGATAGCGTCCTGAGCCTGCTTCTTGGTTCCTACGAATAAAACCTTGCCGCCGTTGGCAACGATATCCTTGATCGCGAAGTAAGCTTCGTCAACCTTGCCTACCGACTTCTGAAGGTCGATGATGTAGATACCGTTTCTCTCGGTATAGATGTAGGGAGCCATCTTGGGGTTCCAGCGTCTGGTCTGATGTCCGAAATGAACACCTGCTTCGAGAAGCTGTTTCATTGAAATAACACTCATTTTCTTTTCCTCCGTGTTGGTTTTTCTTCCGCAGATCCGTCTCACAGGACCGACAGCCATGAGTAAAGCCGCACCGGGTCCTCGCGGACATGCGTGATTGATGGTTTATGCCCGATGGGCATAGTTGTACACTCGCACAACCTTTGAAATATTAGCACAGAGTCAGCGAGAATGCAAGCATTTCCTGACAAAAAAATCGGGAACGTCCGAAAAACGTTCCCGTTAAGCATCATTTATAGTTTTTTCCCATTACTTTTCTGCAGATCGCGTCGTAGCTCATGCCCTTTGTAAATGTGAAAGTGCCGATCTGGATCTTCTCAGAATAACCGTGCCGCCCTATATACGAATTGAGAGCCTGCCAGTCATCGATAATGCCGTATCTCTCGAGAGCCTTCGCAAATGTCTCCGAGGTCATACCCTTTGTGATGGTGAACTTAAGAGTGCCCGTCGAATCCACATACGGAGTGGGCGTCGGTGTCGACGGTCCGGCCGTAGGAGTCGGCGTAGGGCTCGGCGTAGGTGTAGGTGTCGAGCTCGGAGTCGGCGCCGGAGTAGGCGTTGGCGTGGGAGCCTTAGTCGGTGTAGGCGTGGGCGCCTTTGTAGGCGTAGGTGTCGCCGTGGGCGCCTTTGTGGGCGTAGGCGTCGCCGTGGGTGCCTTCGTAGGCGTTGGCGTCGCTGTAGGCGCCTTCGTAGGCGTGGGTGTAGCCGTGGGCTCTGCAGTCGGTGTGGGTGTCTCTGTCACAACCTCAGTCGGCTCTTCAACCGGCGTAGGTGTGCTGTCCGGCTCGGTGGAAGGCGGCGTGGGTGTCGGTGACAGTGTAGGCTCCTCAACAGATGACGGCGTAGGCTCCGTTTTGTCCGTTTTTCCGACCAGAGACGAGATATCGTCTCCGGTATTGCCGCCGTTTGTGCCGCTCTCGGTCCCCGTGGCCTCTTTTATCTTATTTTCGAGTTTGAGGTTCGGAATGATGATCACCACGAAAATGAACAGGGTGAACAGAATGCCCGTTCCGACTCCTCTCATGTAATATTTCAGTTTCATCTCAGTCTCCCCGTTTCGATCAGCAATAAAGGTCAATGATAAGCTTTACCTCTCCCTGGCCCATTCCGAGGAGTTTGGATATTTCCATGACTGACTTTCCGCTCTTGTGCAGGGCGATGATCTCATCGTTGCGGTTGATCGCGCCCGTATCGAGGTTCTCCGTGGGGGTGCCGGTCATGCTTTCAAACGAAGGCGACACAGCGGGAGCCGCAGGTCTGACGGTCTGCGGACGTGCCGCAGGTTTCGCGACGGTTCCGGCAGCAGCGGACTTTGCTGCGGTGCCTGCCGGTTTAACCGGTGTCGTCCCTGTCGCTCCGGCCGCGGTTTTGGTCCCTGTCGACGCAGCGGGCTTGGCGGCCGCTGTACGCGCTGCGGGTGCGGCGGGCTTTGCGGCGGGCGTCGCTGTTGTCTGCGCCGCGGGCTTTGACGCACGTGCCGAAACAGCCGCGCTCAGTCTGCTCTCCGCCGCTTGGGCGGCCTTATCCACGGCCTCGCGCGCAGCTTCGGCGTCACGTATCATCTTTTCGCATTCGATCCTGGTATTTTCCATACCGAGCACTGTGCTCTTGAGTGCCTCTTCCTTTTCGTTCAGCATCTGGTAGAGGAAAACGACCTCCTTATGGTTGCTCTCTATTTTTTCGAGCATCTGGTCGGAGTATTCGCCTACCGCTATGATCTTATCGTTTGAAAGTGATTCGAGCTTGTCTTCGTTTTCATGCAAAAGGAAATCAGCCCTCTTATTCGCCTTCTCAACGAAATCCTCGTGCATCTGCTCGAGCACATTGGCGTCCAATGCGCTGCGGGCGGCGTCACGCGGGGTCCTTTCGTTTCCTCCGACGATAAAAAAGCTGATGATTATAAAAGCCGCGCCCAATATAAATAAAGTTATCTCAAGCCCTGTCATTTAATTACATATCCCCCTGTTAACAAGCCTTTAAATCCTGATATCTATCCCTCCGGGATGATCGGTCATGTTTTTGACCTTAGGTTCCTTATCCTCTTCCTCTTCGCGTTCCTCACCCTTACCCCGGCCCCCACCGGAATGATACTCGTTATTGCCTTTTTCCTTGGCATCATAACGGTATTCGGGATTGGTCGCTTCCGACATCCTTACCGTGCGGTTGGCGTCGTCGTTCGCATTCTGCTCGATATGCTGGGTGATCTCAGCCATCCTCGACATATCCTTCGTCTGCTCACCGAGCCTTACCTGCGTAGCTTCCTGTGACTTCGGAACCATCGTATACATTTCGATAGGAGTGATCATAGCTTATCTCCTTTCGCAATTCTGCCTGCCTTTCGCTGCATCAATATGCGGCAACCCTGACATCCGCTCCGTCTCTTACCAGTCGCGCGTGTTTTGTTTCGGTCCTGATATAGTTGGTTACATTTGAAACAGTGACCTTGCAGCCGGGATAGATGATCTCGTCGACGAGAATATATCCGCCCGTGGCGTTATCCAGCTCGATCGTGATGTTCTCTATCTGCCTGGTCATATCTTCCATTTTCTTGTCGAGCTCCTTGCGCTCGCCCGCAACCTGCTGGAACTGCGCCAGTCTCTCGGGAGTTACCTCCTCGTGGTTCTTTATCTTATTTGTAAAATGAAGGATGATCTTGTCATCGCGGTCCATGAGCTTCTGCGTCTCGATCTTCTCTGCTTCGAGCTGCTTGAGCTTGTTCGCGAGGTTCATGTTTACACCCACTTCGAGAACGGTATTCGTGCCCATGACCGAGCCGATGGTCTTGGCTTCGATGCACTTGCCCGAGCGTACGGAACCGCCCGTGATGAAGCCCTTTTTGCCCTTTACGATGATCTCGCTGCCGGCCGTTACGGTACTGTGCATGATGGACTCGGTCTGAACGAAGCCGCCCGCCGAAACCTCCGCGCTCTCGATGAACTTGGTCACGATGTTGGTGCCCGCGGTGAGCTTTCCTCTGGCCATGCCCTGAATGCCGCGCTTTAAGATGATCTGTCCGCCCGCGTTGAGCTCTGCGCCCTCTACGATGCCGTTGACGATGATGTCTCCTGTCGCGGTAACCTTATAACCGGTATTGACATTGCCCTCAACCTGAACGTTGCCGTTGTAGTTGATATCGCCCGTGGTGGGATCTACATTGGCCGGAACGGTATAAGTATCCGAAATGAATATCTGTCCGTCAACCAGCATAACATGCCCGTTAACGTCGCAGATCAGCTGCAGTCCGTCCGGGCTCAGATGTGCGTGCTTAACCTGACGCAGGAACTTTACCTGAACGCTTCTGGGCTTGATCGGTACGCCCTTTACGTCTACGCCGGGCTTGCCCTGGATGGCAGGCGTAAGCGTGGCCAGCACCATATCCTTCTCAACATGGCTTACGGTATCGAGCTGATGGAAGTCAACCGATCCGTCCTCGTTAAGCTTGGGCTTTTTGGTAAGGTCTGTGTTAAAATGATACTCTATTACCGCATCGCGTCCCTCTTCGGGCAGCGTAGCTTCCGCAAGAACATAAGTCGTGCAGTACTGTCTCTCTCTGAGGAACTTCCTGATCTCGTCTTCGTTTAAGCCGCTCTTTATGCCCTTTACGGCCAGTGCGTGCACAACATCCTCATAGGTCATCTTCGATCCGCTCTTCTCGGGCGGATAGAATCTTACCATCGCAGCAAGTCCGTCCGGGCTGTCGACCGAAAGGATCTCATCTATATTTCCGAGCTGGAGCGTGGTCAGTCTCAGCTCCACGGGGTCGGGCCCCGTGCACTTCTTTAATGCCTCGTATACAGCCGACTTTTCAAAGTCGAGCTTGAAACCGTCGAGATAATTAACGATCTCGGTTCCGTCTACAAATGTCCCCGCTTCCTCCGGCGGATATATGATCAGATACGTTCCGTCCGGTCTTTTGTCCAGTTTAAAATACCCATTCCTCATAAGTCACCCCTCTGATTTATAAGTTTACCCCAAAAACATAGCCATATTGCCGCCGAGTCTCTGCTTCATCTTGATCAGTGCCTTTGAATGAAGCTGGGAAACGCGTGACTCCGATACTTCCAGAACCCTGCTTATCTCCTTTAAAGTAAGCTCCTCGTAATAATAGAGCGTGATAACCTTTTTCTCCTTGTCCGTAAGGGTTTCGAGGACCTCGAGCAGCAGACGCTTAAGCTCGGATTTCTCGACAACCTTCTCGGGCTGCATGTAATCCTTGTCCGCTCTGGGCTCGATCTTGGCCTCACCCTGCTCCATGTACTCGTCGAGCGAGATGATGTTGGACACCTTGGTCTCGTTCTGGAGCTCGTCGAGCTCGTCAACCGAAATACCAAGCTCCTCCGCAACCTGTTCGTCGGTCGCGGGCCTGCCCGTGCGCTCCTCTATCCTGCGGTATGCGCCGTCCAGCTCCTTCTGCTTCTGACGGACGGTACGCGGTATCCAGTCCATCTTGCGGATCTGGTCGAGGATCGCTCCGCGTATCCTTAATGACGCATAAGTCTCGAACTTTACACCCTTGCCGTAATCAAACTTATCGATAGCATCGATAAGGCCGAATACCCCATATCCGACCAGATCGTCAAACTCGACATTGTATCCGAGATACATGCTGAGCTTGCCTGCCACGAGCTTAACCAGCGGCGCATATTCTATAATAAGCTGTTCACGCAGTTCCGGAGTTTTGTTTGCGGAATAATCACTCCAGAGCTTTTCCTTATCAACTGCCATAATCAGTTATGCTCCTTCTCACAAAGTTTCCGTTGCTTCTGTTTCTGCGGATACCTCTTCGGCAGCCGCTCCCTCCTCGGGATAAGGCACTCCCGGATGCTCGGCCTCCCATTCCTCACGGCGCCGGGTCTCCTCTTCCCTCTTTAACCGTTCTTCCTCGGCAATACGTTCTCTTTCCTTGTCTGCCGCGATCACCTCGTTCCTGACCTCGGTAAAAAACCTGTTGACTATCAGCCCTATGATCAGGAAAACGAGCAGTGTTATAAATGTTGCCAGTAACGTCCAAAGCAGCCCGGCCCTTTTCAGTATACAACATATACTGCAGACCGCGCCACCCAGTAAGGTTATTATTATCACCAAAGGTTTGTCTTTCACTGATGACACCAACCTTTAAATTATTTTTAATTCTTTTCCGATCGATTTGATGTAGAGCTCCTGCGTCTCCGGATAGAACTCGATCGTGCGTCCGTAATTTGCTCCGCAGTCCTCTGCCATAAGCTTGATGCCGTAGCTCTGGAGCACCTTGCGCACCGCTTCGGCATTCCTTTGTCCTACACGCAGCATGTCATTGTCCGACTTAACCGCGAACATCTGCGCCCCGCCTGCCATCTTGGCTTTGAGCGCCGACTTCGGCACTCCCTGCTTCTCGAGCATCTTGAGCATGTCCCTGATGCCGGTATCGGCGAACTTGGCCGGGTTGTCGTTCATCTTTATCGCAGTGCTGTCCGGAAGCATAACGTGGACCATGCCGCATATCTTGGTTCGTATATCGTAAAGGACTACTCCGATACAGGACCCCAGTCCCAGTGTGGTTATTGCATCGGGTGCCTTGCATATATTCATGTCGGCCATTCCGACTTTTACCATATTACCCATTCACATACTGTCCATTCCTGTTATTGTTTTTAAAGTCCGAGAGAAGTAAATATCTTCTCAAACGCCTCAAGCGTAGGCACAAGAATGAAATATCCGTCCACGCTCGTTTCTTCGTCGCCGAACTCTGAGCGGATCAGGAGTGCCTTGTCGCTTACCGTACCGAATTGAATGGCGGGAACCGAAAGGATCGCTCCTGCCATGTCAACCGACAGATAGGGCACCGTAGGTGCAATGGAAAGGTGCGTCAAAGACGATATCGCGGAAAGATAAGAGCCCGCGATGATGTTGCCGAGCTCCTGGAGCACGGAAAGTCCCATCTCGGAGAACTCCGTGCCCTCAGCCTCGTCAACGTGGAGGATATTCGCGATCATTCTCTGTGCGGATTTGCAGTCCATAACGAACATCATCATACCGTCGATATCCATCTCGAGACCGAAAAGGATACCTGTAACGATATTCTCCGCTCCTCCGATGCTCTCGGCCAGCTCCTTGAATTCTAGGAACTTGATCACGGGTACTTCCATGTTCACCTTGATCCCGAGCATCGTGGAGATCGCTGTCGTCGCGTTGCCCGCGCCGATATTCGAGATCTCCTTCAGGACGTCAAATTCCATATCTGAAAACTCTTCCAGACGAGTACTCACAACGTTTATCCCCCTTATATAGTATAAAATATCCTGAAATTACTTAGCCTGATCTTCCTTCTCCGCAAGTACCGCCTGAATGTTCATCAGAGAGATAAGGCCGTCGGCGTGCTTTCCTACGCCGAAGATGTAAGAATTACCGGAATCCGATGTATTCTTATGATCGATGCTATCCTCTTCGAGGTTAACAACTTCCTTAACCTCGTCAACCACGAAGCCGACCGAAGCCTGCTGTTCGGGCTTGATGATGAGGATCCTCGTAGCGTTCGTAAAGGTGTCGGGGCTCTTGCCGAACTTGATCCTGAGGCTCATAACCGGGATGATCTCACCGCGGATATTGATGACTCCGAGGAAGTAAGGCTGTGCCTTCGGAACTCTTGTGATCCTCTGCATCTTTACGATATTGTCGATGTAATTGATGTCGATGCCGTACTGCTCGTTATCGATAACAACGCCGATGTACTGTACCGCGTCGAGTGTTGAAGTAATGTTTGTCTCAGCCATGCGAAATGTCCTCCTTAATTAAACTAATGTAGTAGCATCAAGGATCAGTGCGATCTCACCGTCACCGAGGATTGTAGCACCGCTGATCATCTTGCTGTTGTTGATGTACTTGCCGATCGACTTGATAACGATCTCAAGCTGTCCGATAAGGTCGTCTACGATAAGGCCGGCCTTCTTGTCGCCCTTGGAAATGATGACAACCGTAAGGTTCTCCGCATCCTGCTTGGAATCGGTGACATCGAGGATCTTGTCGAGTCTGATAAGAGGAATAACGGTACCGCGCAGATTGATAACTTCTTTGCCCTCAACATACTTGATGTCGGTTGCAGGGATGTCCTCGATGGTATCGATGTTGGCAAGCGGGATAGCGTACTTCTCTTTGCCGATGATGACCATGAGGGCCTGGATGATGGCCAGTGTAAGAGGAAGTCTGATAGTGAAGGTCGAGCCTTCGCCGAGAACCGTCTTACATTCTACATTACCGCCGAGAGCTTCGATCTTGGTCTTAACAACATCGAGACCAACGCCTCGTCCGGAAATATCGGAGATCTGCTCCGCTGTCGAGAAGCTGGGTCTGAACAGGAGGTCGATGATCTCCTTGTCCGACATAACCTCTGCCTGCTCGGGAGTGATCGTGCCTTTTTCGATAGCCTTGCGCTTAACCTTTTCAACGTCGATTCCGCCGCCGTCATCGATAACTTCGATAACTACGCTGTTGCCCTGCTGGAAAGCGTTGAGGTAAATGGAACCGACCTCGGGCTTGCCGGCCTTGATACGCTCTTCGTTGCTCTCAAGTCCGTGGTCCGCCGCGTTACGAAGGATATGCTGCAGGGGATCGCCGATCTCGTCGATAACGGTACGGTCGAGCTCGGTCTCCTCACCTGTCATGTACAGCTCCATCTTTTTATTGAGCTTCTTGGAGAGGTCGCGGATCATACGAGGGAAGCGGTTTACAACGCTCTCGATGGGAACCATTCGAACCTTCATTACGCTCTGATGGATATTGGTCGTAATTCTCTCAAGGTATTCAACCTGTTCGTGGAAGTTGCCCTTCTTGGACTCGTCCGACGCGATCTCCGCGGGAGATATCGAAACGAGACCGTTCTTTGCGATGATCAGCTCGGATACGAGATTCATCAGATCGTCGAGCTTTTCGATATCGACACGAACCGAACGGTTGACAACGGGCTTGCCCTTCGCTGCCGCTGCGCCTGCAGCCGCACCGCCTGCCGCGGGAGCCTTTGCTGCCGCTGCTGCGCCTGCTGCGGGAGCCGAACCCTTTTCTTCGGGCTTTGCAGCCTCTGCTGCGGGAGCCTCAACCTCGAGCTTCTTTATGATAACGTCCTTCATCTCGGAAACGTTCATAACAGCCTTCTTGAGGTCCTCCTCGGAAGCCTTTGTTATAACTACCATGGAGAAGTCGAAATCGAACTTCTCATCTTCGATAGCCTGTGCGTCGGGGATGGACTTGATAACCTCGCCGAGAGGCTCGATAGCCTTGAAAACGAGGAAAGCACGTGCAGCCTTGAGCACGCAGGTATCCTGTATCTCAACATTGAGCGCATAAGCCGACATGCCTTCGCCGACGGCCTTTGCGATAACGGATTTATCTGTGTCGTTAAGCACCAGATTGTCGAGCGCGTTAGCGGGCTTAGCCTCGGGAGCCGCCGCTGCCGCCGCTGCGCCGTCGCCCGCTGCTGCGGGAGCGTCACCTGCGGGTGCGGGAGCATCTCCTCCGCCGTTAAGTCCTCTCTCGAGCTCCTTCTGGAACAGATCGATAAGGTCCTGATTGTCGTTGGTGCCCTCATCCTGGGTATTGATGATATTGTCGAGGTATTCCTGCAGTGCATCAAGACCCCTGAAGAGACCGTCAACAAGTTCCGATGAAACCTTCATCTTGTCGCTGCGGACTTCCTGGAATACATTCTCCATGTCATGGGTAAGATGCTGCATCCTCTTATAACCCATGGTTCCGGCCATACCCTTAAGAGAGTGGGCTGATCTGAAGATCTCATTGATGGTATCCTTGTTCTCGGGCTCTTTCTCAAGAACAAGAAGATTCTCATTCAGACTCTGCAGATGCTCTTTTGCTTCTTCGATGAAAATTTCTAGATACTGGCTAACGTCCATAAAGATAAACCTCCTGGGATTCCTTGCCGTAGGACGGACCTTATACGGCAGTCAAATTATTCTCTCTAGCAGGTTCCCACGATGTTTGCTATGGCGCCTGCTATAGAACCGAGTGGAACAACCTCATCGGTAAGTCCGGCTTCTTTGACCATCCTGGGCATGCCGTATACCGTGCTGCTCGCTTCGTCCTGAGCAATAACGTAACAGTTTGTCTTCTGGCTCAACTGACCGATTCCGCGAGTTCCGTCACTGCCCATCCCGGTAAGGACTACGCAGACGACTTCTTCGAGCGAGAGGTTGATCAGGGATTCATACATGATGTCGGCACAGGGCTTAAGGGTATTTCTCGGAGCGTCATCGCCGATCGAAACGGCGAGGTCCTTACCCTTTCTGATAATACGCAGATGCTTTCCGCCGCGGGCGATATAGACCGTACCCTTTTTGAGGATCGTACCTTCGACCGCCTCCTCGACCTTAACATTTGAGGTCTCGTTAAGTCTGGCGGCAAGAGTACCGGTGAAGCCTTCGGGCATATGCTGTACAAGCACTATCGGAGCGTTGATATTGGCAGGGAGCATCGGAATGAGCTGATGGAGCGCCTTGGGGCCTCCGGTCGAGCAGGCTATTGCGACAAGCTTCTCGGCCTTGGGTGATACGGTCATATGGGGCTTTCTCGTAAAGGTAACCCTCACATACGACATCGGGCCTCCGTCCGCCGTGTGACTGCCGGCTGCGGCAGTGACCGGCTTATCATCCCTGAGTGTCGGAGCGGGACGCGAGGGAAATCCGGCAGACGGCTTAGTCTCGGCGGGGGCTTCGGAAGCCTCGAGAGGCATACCCAAAGCACCGCACATGAAGCGCACTACCTTATCCCTGAACTTGTCACTCTTGGTTTCAAGGAAGTTGTCGGGCTTCGTAATGAAATCCGAAGCTCCGAGCTCAAGACACCTGATGGTCTCCGCCGCTCCCTCTTTCGCTATCGAGCTGACCATGATCGTCGGGATGTGGATCTTTTTGTCGTTCAGCTTTTCGAGGAGCTGAATGCCGCTCATCTTAGGCATGTTGATGTCCAGGACGAGCAGATCGTATTTCCCGGGATTCGTCGTGATCAGATCGTAAGCCTCGAGTCCGTTCCCTGCGGCATCTGACAGCATGAATCTCTTATCGGTGCCTATTATATCAGAGAGCACTCTTCTCATGAGTGCAGAGTCATCAATTATTAGTATTTTTTTAGGCATTTTGTGTTCCTTTCACATTTTGACACGTATTCTTATCTCAAAAACCAA
>JAEEGJ010008840.1_pt1 | contig 27468 bp, 16 predicted proteins | sample 8958761 | NCBI WGS metagenome assembly JAEEGJ01 (sample SAMN16246546, study PRJNA631951) | gut metagenome | biome: gut microbiome; feature: rumen; material: RS-attached | host: Bos | place: Iran: Karaj | collected 2018-10 | reverse complement strand
CGTTGGAGTTGTTCTCCTTAGAGAACCATAACAGGTTGCCGTCCTTGTCTTCGAAGAGTTTGTGGGCAGCCATCATGTGTCGGTACGAACCAGAGAGTATCTCGGCATATTCCTTGCCGCCCGACTTCATGCCGTCGTCGTAGATCATCTTGTCGAACTGGCGGCAACGGTTCATGATGCCGGCATAGCGGCTCTGCATGGTCTTGAAGGCCTGGAAGATGCTGACGCTTCCACCGTGTGCCCAGTAGCCTTTATAGCGGTTGTAGAAGTATTCGATGTCCTCAATCTCGTCGTAGCCCATCATCATGTAGCTGGTGGCGGTCTCTACGGAACCGAAGTTGTGGGTGTAGGCAAGCACAGGCATGTCGGCAGCCTTGCGAGCCGTGATGCCGCGGAACCAGTTCATGCCGCCGCGTCCGCCCTGGCCGCGTCCGCCCTGACCGCGTTGCGGCATGATGTTGCCTCGTTGCGTGAACGCATCTTCAATCTCAGAGGGTGTTCCCATCATGACCTGTCCGTTAATGGCGGGAATATAGAAGTAGCCCCAGTCGATGCAGATGCCGTCGCCCGTCTTGGCGAGGATGGGCTGCTCGATAGTGCCGGTGCGGATGTAGCGCACGCCTTCCTCGTTGCCCATCGTGGTGAGGGTCGCCTGCGTGTCCTTATTGACGGCCAGCAGGGGAGAGGCGCCGAAGAAGATCTGCACGTCGTGCTTCTTCCCGTCGGTTGCCCTTACCTGATAGGAGATGTAGTTGATGGGCATGGAGATGAGGTCGTAGTCGTCGATGAGCATGGGTGCTGTGAAGACGAGGTCGAGCTCAACGGGGCCGCACGAGAAGGTGTAGTAGGTGTTGGTGGCAAGCACATCGATGCTCTTCTGCTCGGCAACCTTGATGTCCTGGCCTTTGGGCTTGATGTTCTTGAAGAGGCCGAAGTCGGCATAGGCACCGCCTGTCGTGTTGTGGCAGTGAGCGGCAATCGTGTTGCTGCCGCTATGGAAGAGCTTCTTGATGTCGCCGTCGGCATGGAGCACGACGCCGTTCACCCATGTCTCGCCTGTGTCGGCCACCTTGGTGCCGTTCACATAGAGTTCGAACACATCGTCGTGGCTGTACTTCAGGTAGAGGTCTTCCTGGAGGTCAGCATCGCTGAGCTTGACGTCTCGGCGGATGTAGATGTCGGTGCCTCCCTGACGTCCCCAGCGGCTGCGGATGTTCTCGCCTTCGCTGCCCCAAGCGGCCTTTTCGGTCTGCCAACCGCTGTCGTTGAACGAGGGCTTAGTCCAGCCTTCGCCGCTCTGCTTGTCGCGGCTGACTTTGCCTTCCCATGCCTCTTCATCGGACATCGGGGCGATGGAGGAGAGGATGTAGTCCTGGTAGGCGCCCATGAAGCGGTAGGCTGTTCCGTCCACGCGGAGCAGACCGAGGATGGGCTTCTCATCGTTTGTCCAGTGGCGCGTCGTGCCGTCGGTGAGTTTGTCGTACGGGCTCCAGATGGAGAAGTAAGGGTCATTGACAATCAGCGGAACAGAGGGCAGCCGCAGGTCGGTGGCCTTGTAGGGTTTGAAGAACTCGGCTGTCTGGGCGCATGCTGTGGCAGCTACTGCCAAGAGCGCGGAGAGGAATAGTTTTCTCATAAAGGATATAATTATAGAATGATGTTAAGTAATCAGTAGTTAAGTTGTTGTGTCCTTCTTGCTCTATGTGTTGTTGTCTGCAAATGTTGCCCTGAAAGGGCTGTGAGATGTCAGCCCAGGGCAACGCCCTGGGTATGGTGATGCACGGTGCATCTTTCGCCCTGAAAGGGCAAAAGATCTGTATGAACTAATCCGATAGCACATATCGCTCATCATAATTAATCTTGTATAATTGTAGGAATTGTAAATACTCATCACGGAACGATTGCTTCTTATGGTGTTCGGCCTGATTCTCAATATATGCAATTACGGTATCAATTTGTGATTGGCTAACTGAAAGTGCCGCATAACCTCCTTGCCATGCAAATCCTTCGTATGCCGAAGAAATCGTTTTAAGCCATCGGCTGCTGTTGCGTTTCATCTCTTCCACCAAATGTGCCACAGTTTCAGTATTGTTCAACATTACGAGGCTATGCACATGGTCTCCTGTTCCGCCCACACAGATAACGTCGCATCCAGATACTTTTATCAGTTGACCAATGTATTGGTGCAAGCGTTTCAGATGTTCTTCCTTTATCATAGGGCTTGTTGTCTTGGTATGGAAGATGATGTGCAGGTGTATTTTGCATAACGATTGTGGCATTGATATATATATCTTTTGCCCCGTTGGGGCGTTAGAGTTAGTTTGTGTCCTCATGTCCCAGGGCGTTGCCCTGGGCTGACATCTATATGCCCCTTCAGGGCATTAATTAGCCGTACAGAGTTCGTTCCATTGCAGCATTTGTGTTGACATTGATATGTCATTAATTAGCTGGGCAGTGTTCTTTCTCTTCAATCGGCGGGAAGGCGCTGATGCGGAGCCTGGCGGCGCCCATGGGGATGAGGGTGATGTCTTCCATGTTGCCGCGGGGTGCGTCGGCGTCGGGCAGTATCTGGCAGAGGCCGGTGGCGTCCTGTCCCCAGCCTTCTACGCGGGCGCCTTTGGCCTTGATGCTGAGGGGCGTGCCGTCGTGGCTCCAGGGATAGTTGTCCTCGGGCCATGCCTTTAGCTCGACCTGCATGCCGTCGAGGTTGCTGCACAGGGCGTAGTTCCAGGGCGAGTCGGCATAGATCTCATAGGTCGGCCACTTGCTCGGGTCGGCTGTTGCCTGCCAGTGCGAGTCGCCGATGGCGGTCTTGCGGCTGTCCTTCTCTTCGTAGCGTTCCTTTATCTTGAGGCTCATGGTGAGCGGTCCGTAGTTGATGGAGACGGAGTTCTTGTTGAGAGCCCAGACGCGCTTGGTGAGCTGCATGGGGAAGTGCAGGCACACCTCGTCGCCGTTCTGCCATTCGCGGTTGATGCGGAGCAGGCCGCTGCGCACCTTGCAGTCAACGCTTTTTCCGTTGACAGTGATGTGTGCGCCCTCGGTCCATGTCGGTATGCGTAGGTAGAGGGGGAAGGTTGCCGTCTGCTTCTTCTTGAGGCCGGAGACGACGACCTTGATGTCTTCGCTGAAGGGATATTGTGTCTGCTCGTCGAGCACGATGTCCTGTCCGTCGGCCACCTTGAGCTTTGCCGTGCAGTCGCCGTAGATGAGCAGGGCAGCGCCGCCGTCGGCACTGGCCAGAACGAGGTTCTCGGCGTAGTAGGGCCAGCCCATCGAGTGGTTGTGCTGGCAGCAGCGGGAGCTGAAGGGGTTCATGCAGAAGAACGGACCGCCGTTGTCCACGCCCGGATTGTGGTTGTTGGAGTCTGCCTGCACCTGGTTGGGGCAGGTGAGGTAGCGCAATGCCCTCAGGTCTTCTGTCATAGAGGCTGGGTAGTCGTTGAAGGCCACGTCCTCGAGGTTCTCCATCCAGAGGAGGTCGCCCGTCTGCGCCATGAGTATCTCGTCGGAGAGCATCTGCTCCACGAAGCCGCAGGTCTCGGTGCCCTGACGCGGGTCGATGTAGCCGTGGCGGCAGTTCTCGTCGCTTCCGAACATGCCGCCGGGCACCTGTCCGTAGATGCGGCGGATGAGCCAGTAGTCATTGTAAGTTGCCTTCAAAGCCTTTGGGTCGCCGCTCACCAAGTACCAGGTGGCAGGCTCGCGGAAGCACTCTGCCACATTGACGTTGTGCCAGTTGGGCAGGCCGCTTTCCTGCATCCAGTTGGCGGTGCAGCGGTGTATCTTCTTGCAGAGGTCGAGCAGGAATGGCTCGCCGGTCCTGTTGTAGAGCCAGATGACGGAGAGCAGGTTGTCGCCGCCGCGGCTGTTCTCCCAGTAGTCGCGCAGGAACTTCTCGTCGGGGTACTGGAGTTGCCATTTGTAGTAGGCCGTGAGGACGGGCAGGACGCGCTTGTCGCCGCACCACTCGTAGTAGTCCTGCAGGATTTGCAGGGCGAGCATGTTGGCCCAAAGCTCCCTTCTCGTATCTTGCTCCTTGCCCCTTGCTCCCTTATGTTCGTTGATGGGGCCGAGGAAACCGTCGGGCTGGGTGCTGCGCAGGATGCCCTCTATCCAGAACTTCGTCTCGTCGAGCAGCGCCTTGTCGTTCAGGATGTAAGCGAGGTTGGCATAGCCTCGGAGCCAGTACGGCACTTCCTCCCAGCCGTGACTGCCGCCGGGTTCGAGCCACGCGTTGCCCTTCTTGTCGAGCCAGTCGCTGATTTCTCCGAGCTGTCCGCTCAGTCCGTTCTTCTGCCTCACGAGCATCTCGCCTATCCATCCGCGGGGTGTGACGGCGGCGGGAGCCAGTTTGATGAAGGGGTTGGCGGGTAGCGGAGCCCGGTTGTTGACATAGAGTGTACTTGTTGGCTTGATGTCGCCGGGTGTCACCATGCGCGATTCCTGTGCCTGCAGCGGCAAATGGAGCAGCAAAACTGCCAGAAAGAGGGTGTTTTTAGCGTTCATTGTGATGATAAGTCATATTTCGCGTGTAAAGGTACGACTTTTTTTGCCAAGTTGCAAGCCTGAGGGATATTTTATTGTTACAGCCCGCTAAAAACACGGCCCGTTCTAGTAAAACGGGGAGTTAGAGCTCGGTGCCCCAACTCCCCTCCCATTCCTTGAAGGGGAGGGGCAGGGGTGGGGTAAAAGGGAAGAATGAAGAATGAAGAATGAAGAATGAAGAATTGTCGTTACCCCACCTCGGCCTTCGGCCACTCCTCCCCTTACAGGGGCGGAGAGCATAGCATCCCAACTCCCCTCCCATCTAAGGGGAGCGGCAGGGGTGGGGTAGGGATATGCAGGCCGAAATCCCCTCTGACGGCACCGTTTTTTACTGCCTTAAGGGGGGATGAAAAACGCCGCGTGCGGGGATGGCCAACGCCGCACGCGGAAATGCCCAACGCCGCACGCGGGGATTGCCATCGCCGCACGCGGCGTTTGGAGGCACAAAAAGGCGGGTCTGACAAAATCGCCAGATCCGCCTATTGATGGGGGATGCAAGGTTTTTTACTTCCTTGCCTTTCCTACTTTATTCTCACTTAACCGCAACCTTGACTTTGTCGAGGTTGCTTTCGCTCGATAAAGTATGTATCCCTACTTTATTCTCACTTAACCGCAACCTTTTTACCGTTGATGATGTTCACACCCTTCTGGAGCTTGCTCATCTTCTGGCCGAGCATGTTGTAGATGCCCTTCTCGGTCGTGGTGTTGTTCTTGATCTCGTCGGATTCGATGCCGATGATGCCGTCGGGATCCTGAACGTTAGTGCCATAGTACTTCAGACGCCAGTTGTCCATTACGCACCAGTCACCTTCTTCTCTGTTATCGTCATGGTCCTTGACGATACCGATGGTGGCAGAACCGCTGTCTTCTTCGGAGATAGTAAATGCAAGATAGTTCTTGTAGAGACCGCAGGGGAAGTATTCCTGACCGGCCTGGTCGGTGGCGTTCAAAGGCTGGCCGTCATAAGTGCCGGGTGTACGCACGCCCTGGGCAGCCCCGTAGCCGATGCCGGGAACCATGTTGGCCTCGATGTGGATAGGTGCGAGCTGCTGCATCCTGCATTTGCTGCTGATACCGCTGATGCTCTGAGCTATGTTCAACTCTTCATCGGTAAGCAATGGGCCGGCAAAGATGAGGGCGCGCTGGGCTATGGGCGCATTGTTAAGAACCTTTTCAACATGTGTTCCTTCAAAGCCGTCGCGATAGTAGCCTTGTACCTCAACTACGTATGTGCCTGCAGGCAAAGCTTGACCTTTCTCTTTGGGCTTTATTTTCTGTGCCATCATGAAGGTGTCTTGGTTGAATGCCTCAAAGACAAAGTTCTGGTGGTCGCCGCCACGGCCAAAGATACTGCCGCTGCTGAATACCCAGTCGGAGACGCTGAGGCGCTGGTCGAAGCCTGGGTTCTGGATGAGGAAGGAGACATCAACAGGATTCTCCTCGCTTGCATTGGCAATGAAGCCGAGCAACTCCTCGCGAGTGATGAACATCCACTGGTTGGTCTCCATTTCGGAAGAGTGCATGTCGGTATCTACCACATAGAAGGAAGGAGCGTAACGGTTGTCGCCATTGCGCAGGCCGAGATACCTCCTGCAGCCGGGCTCGTAGGTGATGCCGGCATAGGTGGTCTCTGCTTCTGTGGATGCTGTGCCGTACTGGGCAATGTTATAGACATTCTCCTTGCCCTCAACAGGGATGAGCTCCCACTTAGAGCGTTCGCCAGTGTCAGTAAAGCCACCCCAGTTCATGAAGTCCATCTCGCCCATCTGGCCATTCGGACGGAAGGTCTCGATGATGACTACAGGATTTGCACCTTCTTCCGGTGCTGCCTCTCCTAAGTCTGCCTGGATGACCATCATCGGATTGGATATGTATTCGATAGCGAGGTGAGCGCCCCATGATTCGCCGCCGCCAAGGAAGCCCTTTGCGCCTACATTATATATATAATAGGTGGGGTTGTCGTACGTCGGTATATAATCCTCTTCATCATCATCCCATTCCATGTGTTGGGGATGTCCAATCTCTTCCTGGCCTACTATCTGAGGCACACAGCCTACATAATTCTCGGTGTGGCGCTCCATAGCGGTAGCCTTGCGGGCATTGCGCAGAGGATTAAGATACTTGTTGATGTCGCTTGCTGTGGCGCAAGTGTCGAGAGCAGCAGTGGCAGCGTCGAGAGCGGTGCCCCACCAGCCCTTGTCCTCCATCTTGCGGCAGATTTCCCAAGTCTCCTTAAGAGTCTTGACCGAGCTGCTGTAGCCTACAATGACATCGACTGCAGCCTTCATCTCCTTTGCATAGTTCCTCAGTTCTGCAGCGTCCTTGTTGGTGGCGAGCTCATGCTTGGCCTCGTCGATGATGGCCTGTATGTCTGCCTTCATCCTGTTGGTCAGGATAGCGTCAACATTCTCGGCGTAAGCGATGGCGTCCTTCACCAGCTGGGCGCACTCTTCGAAGTTAACCTCTATGACATTGATACCGCAGTCGTAGAAGTAGCCGCCCCAGTTCTGCTGGATGTAGGTGGCAATGACGTTCTTGCCGATGTTGAGGTACTTGGCGGGAATGTGAACCTGCACGGGAGTCTTGCCGTTGGTCCAACCCACATTCTTCTGCAGCAGATGGCCGTTGACGTATGTCTCGTAAACGTCATCGTGGCAAACATTCAGCTCGTAAGACAGACGTTCGTTAATCTTGTCAAGCTCGAAGCTACGACGAATCCAGTAGTTGGAACTGTATTCTGTAGCTTCCAAGACGCCACTGGGCCAGATGCTCTGCAGCTCGGGCATGTAGCCTTCGCTGCCGGTTGGCATCATCTGGTCGTCCCACATGCTGTCATCAAAGTCAGCCTGTGTCCAGGCCAAGGTCTCAACGCGGCCTTCAATCTCGGGAGCATCAGCTTCCGCGTAAGTAATTTCTATATCGCCATATTCAATGGCCTCAGCAATCTCCTCTTCAGTCCTTGCTTCTCTGTAGTCGCCTTCGCCGTCATTGAGAGTCTCGTCAAAATAGAAGTACTTCACGTCGCGCTTGTTCATCGAGATGAAGTTGAAGTAGTGTGTGCCTACCCACAGCTCCACGGCGTCTTCTTCATTGTCACCCTCTGTGATGTCGAGCAGGGACATCTCCTTGATACTGACAGTAGCGCCATCCTCGCCGCCTGCGAAGTCGAAGGCAACCTTGAAGTTGTTTACCTCTTCCCCGGTGAACTCCAGGCTAATGAGTGTTCCTTCGTAATCTTCTCCCTCAGTAGGAGCGGGAACCACCACCTCGTTGTATGCCAGCTCGATGTCGTCATCGTCGTTGTCGCCAAGTCTCACTGTAACCAAATTGAATTTCTTGTCGCTCTCCAGTCTAGCCTGGAATCTGTAGCTGTTGCCCTCGACAATCTTGATGGGAGTCTTGAACTGGAGCACCTCCAAATCTTGCCAGTCGTTGTCCTCAAGATCGCTGTGGCCAGGCATCGTGAAGGTATAGACATCGCCAGGCTGAGCTTCATAAAGTGCAGACCAGGGGTGCTTGGGGTTGTTGCTGGGAGACTGGAGGTCTCTGTTATAACCGCCAGTGTTGTTGAAGAGGACTTTGCCTTCCCATGGAGTGGTGTAACCCATGTCGATGCCGCCCTCTGCTTTGGTGTAGAGACCGCAGTCGGCAAGAGCACCGCCCCAGTTCTGGTGAACATGGAAGGCAATCAGGTTCTCCTCGCCGCCAAGCTTGATAAGCGCCTTCTGCTCGTCGGTCAGCTGGATGAACTCGCCATTGTTCCAACCGTCTGTTGCCTCAAATACAAGCTCGCCGTTGATGTAGTACTGAGCAGGAGCGTCGTCGTGTCCGCAAGCCAGATAGACAGGGCCGGAGAGCAGCTGGTCTGTCGTGAAGGTGCGGCGCACATAGATGTCGGCCATGACGCTGTTGGTAGTCCATCGATAGGAAGGACGGCCTTTGAATGTGGCATCAGTGCTGTAGGGAGCCGTCTGCATTTCCCAAAGGATTGGGAGATAGTTTCCTTCGTCGTCGAACTGGTCGGAGTTCACATCAAACTCTTTCGGCCCCATGTCGAAGTCCGGCTCATACCAGAGCCTGCCTTCTGCATCTTCTGCGGGTTCGCCGGTAATGTAGTTGTAACGGGAGTTGTTGGTGTTATCACCCTCACCGTTGTCGCCATAGGTTATCCCTGAGTTGTAAACCCAAGTCCAAGCCGACCATTCAATGTCGCCGTCCCAATAGCTGGAAGGCAACACGATGATGTTGGCACCGACAGCTGTTAGGCCGTCACCTGCGCTGGCTATCAAAGAGAATAGCGCAGCTGCACAAAAAAGTAATGCTTTTTTCATCTTGTGTGTTATTAAGTTAATACTAAAATGATAAATCTGCCTACAAATTTAGTGCTTTTTCCTTAATACTCAAAACAAAATCGTAAAAAGTTTGTGTTGTGTGACATTATTTTGTAAATTTGCATGGGAAATATAACAAAAAAGGATGAAATTCATATCACTTGGCTCGGGAAGCAGCGGCAATTGCTATCTTTTGCAGTCGGGCGGGACATCCATTTTGCTTGATGCGGGCATCAGCACCCGTACCTTGAAGAAGCATCTCAAGGATTTGGGTATGAGTCTGGAGGACGATGTGTCGGCGGTGTTTGTCACGCACGACCATGCAGACCACATCAAGGCCGTGGGGAATATCGCCTGCGAGTGTGGCAAGACCATCTATGCCACGCGTCTTGTGCATGAGGGCATTGCTTGCAACCGTTGCCTGAAGATCGATGTGCCGAATAACCGTATGGCTTTCGTCGAGAAGGGAGTCACTTTGGAATACGGCAACTTCCGCATTACGCCGTTCGATGTGCCGCATGACAGCCGCGACTGCGTGGGCTATGTCGTGGAGGCTGACGGCGTGCGTTTCTGCCTTATCACAGACATCGGACATGTTACAGAAACTATTCAGGAACAGGTCGGTCTTGCCAATTACTTGGTGCTGGAGGCAAACCACGACGTCAACATGTTGCTTATGGGAAAGTACTCGGCTTTCCTCAAAGAGCGCATCAGTAGCGACAAAGGCCATCTGAGCAATGAGCAGGCAGCAAGGCTGCTTGCCGAGTATGCAACCCCGCAGCTCCGTCATGTGTGGCTTTGTCACCTGAGCGAGGAGAACAACCATCCCGTGCTGGCACGCAAGACTGCAGAGGCTGTGCTTCGTCAGCACGGAATCATTCCGGGTGTGGACTTCGAGCTCGATGTGCTGAAGAGGAAATCCCCCTCGGAGTTCTATACTTTGAGTTAAAAAGTGAATGAGTTGAAGGGTTAAGAAAAGAGAAATCTGCCAGAACAGAAAAAAAAGTGGCAAAACATTTGGTGGATTAGAAAAAAGTTCATACCTTTGCAGCCGCAAACAAGAAAAGCGATGCGTCCTTAGCTCAGTTGGTAGAGCAATTGACTCTTAATCAATGGGTCCAGGGTTCGAGCCCCTGAGGGCGTACAAGGTGAAAGGGATGAACTGGATGACAGTTCATCCCTATTTCATACCCCCTAACCCCCTTTAGGGAGGATAAAGTATAATATGAATGGTAAAGGGTCTCCCCCTGAAGGGGGTCGGGGGGTCTAATATATATATTATAATGTATAGGACTAAAACATGTGGCGAGCTGCGTCTCGCCAACGTAGGAGAGAAAGTCACCCTGGCAGGATGGGTGCAGAGCATCCACAATCTGGGCGCACTCACATTCGTAGATCTGCGCGACCGCTACGGCATCACACAGCTGGCTTTCAACGAAGATGCTCCGGAAGCACTTCGTCAGCAGGCAGGCCGCTTGGGACGTGAGTTCGTCGTCCAGGCAAAGGGTGAAGTGGCCGAGCGCTATTCCAAGAACAAGAACATTCCGACGGGCGACATCGAGATACTTGTCACCGAGCTGAACATACTGAACGAGAGCCTGACGCCTCCCTTCACGATAGAGGAGGAGAGCGACGGCGGCGACGACCTTAGGATGAAGTATCGCTACCTCGACTTGCGCCGGCCCAATGTGCGCAAGAATCTTGAGTTGCGCCACAAGTTTGCCTTCGAAGTGCGCCGTTACCTCGACCAGCACGGCTTCCTCGAGATTGAGACGCCTGTACTGGTGAACAGCACGCCTGAGGGTGCTCGCGACTTCGTTGTGCCCAGCCGCATGAATCCCGGCCAGTTCTATGCCTTGCCGCAGAGCCCGCAGACCTTGAAGCAGCTGCTGATGGTGTCTGGCATGGACCGCTATTTCCAGATCGTCAAGTGCTTCCGCGACGAGGACCTCCGTGCCGACCGTCAGCCGGAGTTCACGCAGATAGACTGCGAGATGTCGTTCGTGGAGCAGGAAGACATCCTGCAGATGTTCGAGGGCATGAGTCGTCACCTCTTCAAGGCACTTAAGGGCATCGACATTCCCGAACTGCCTCGTATGACATGGGCAGATGCGATGAAGTACTACGGCAGCGACAAGCCCGACACGCGCTTCGGCATGAAGTTCGTGGAGCTGAAGAACAACCAGCCCGACAACGCATCCCACGAGACGGTGGAGAGCATCTTCCCTGCAGGTTTCCAGGTGTTCGACGACGCAGCCTACATAGGCGCCATCTGCTGCGAAGGCCAGGCTGTCTATAGCCGCAAGCAGCTCGACGAACTGACCGACTTTGTGAAGCGCCCCCAGATCGGCGCCAAGGGACTGGTTTATGCACGCGTCCAGGAGGATGGCAGCGTGAAGAGCTCGGTCGATAAGTTCTACTCTGCCGATGTGCTCGAGCTTCTCCGAGAGAAGATGAACGCAAAGGCAGGCGACCTCATCCTCATCCTCTGCGGTTCCGACGCCATGAAGGTGCGCAAACAGCTCAGCGAGCTTCGCCTGGAAATGGGCAGCCGCATGGGTCTCAGGGACAAGAGCAAGTATTCGTGCCTCTGGGTCATCGACTTCCCGATGTACGAGTGGAGCGACGAGGAGCAGCGCCTCATGGCCATGCACCATCCGTTTACCTCGCCCAAGCCCGAGGACATTCCTCTGCTCGATACAGACCCCGCCAGTGTTCGTGCCAATGCCTACGACATGGTGGTGAACGGTGTGGAGGTCGGCGGCGGCAGCATCCGTATCCACGACGCCAAGCTGCAGCAGAAGATATTCGAGATTCTGGGCTTTACGCCCGAACAGGCTCAGCAGAAGTTCGGCTTCCTGATGAATGCCTTCAAGTACGGAGCACCACCTCACGGCGGACTGGCCTATGGTTTGGACCGCTTCGTGAGCCTCTTCGCAGAGCTCGACAGCATCCGAGACTGCATAGCCTTCCCGAAGAACAACAGCGGCCGCGATGTGATGCTCGACGCACCTGGCCCAATCGACCAAAAGCAGATGGATGAACTCTGCATCAGGCTGAAGTAATATTTTTCGCCAAAAGAATACGCAAATCCCCACTGCGGACAGCCAGTCTGCAGTGGGGAATTTTTGTTTCTGTTGCTCTCCCCAATTGCTCTGCCACTAACGGGCAAATGCCTTTTGATGTGAGGGGAGTTGGCGTCATCGAAAAGCCCGATGAACAGGGCTCTTAAGGGGGGTGAAAAACGCCGCCTGCGGAAATGCCCAACGCCGCACGCGGGGATTGCCATCGCCGCACGCGGAATTTGCCATCGCCGCACGCGGCGTTTTTAATGCCCCTGAGAGGGGTGTTTTCATCCCCTATTTTTGAGGTTTTGAGAATGCCTTGAGCCAGCTGTCTCCACGGAAGCGGATGAGGAAGATGATGCCGCGGAAACAGAGCTCCGTTGCCATCGCAATCCAGACACCTTGCAGTCCCATTCGGGAAACGAGCATGTAGGCAAGTATGATGCGCACGAACCAAATGCTTGCCAAGTTCATCGTGCAGGGAATCAGCGTGTCTTTTGCTCCGACGAAGATGCCGTAGCAGACTATGCTGGCGGCGAACATCGGCTCGGCAAACGCTTCGATGCGAAGAATCTGTACCGTCAGCCTCTGCACGTCGAGGTCGGGTGTCATGACGCTCATGAGGGCTGGCGAGCAACAGTACATCACCACAGCCATTAAGGTCATGAAGGCTATGCCCATCGAGAGCGTGATGCGTCCGAAACTCCTTGCCAGGAAGCGACGGCCTGCTCCAAGGCTCTGTCCGACGAGCGTGGTGGCTGCGTCGGAAATGCCATAGCCCGGCATGTAGCAGAGGGCTTCTACGGTGATGCCGAAGCTGTTGGCAGCAATGGCAATCGTGCCGAGCGGCGCCACAATTATCGTGCTCACTATCTGGGCACCGCACAGGATGACGTGCTCCACAGCTATCGGCGCACTGATGTGGAAACTCTCGCGCAATGTTTTGAGTTGTGGAATGAATGTGCCTGTGTCCTGACGAAGCGAGAGTTCCTTGCTCCGCACAACCGTGAAATAGCACATCAGCAAAGAGCAGATGACGAAGGCAAGGGCTGTGCCCAGGACGGCACCTGCCACACCAAGGCCTGCGCCGGGAATATCCATTGAATATTGAATATTGAATATTGAACCTTCGTAGGTGCGGGAAGGGAAGATGAGGAGCCAGTTGAATAGGACATCGAGCAGACAAAGCCCGATGTTCAGGATGCTGGGGATGTGCATGTTGCCGCTGCATCGGAGCATGCCGGCACAGAGCGAGTTCAGCATCGAGAAGGGCAGGCACATGGAGAAGAACATGAAGTAGAGGCTTGCGTCGCGGCAGATGTCCTCGCCTCCGTCAAGCCAGTGCGGCAGATAGCTGCTGATGCCCACTCCGATGACGCTGAGCGCCAAGGCAAAGAGGATGCAGGAAATGAAGCTCTGCCTGAGCACTTCCCGCGCTCCGGCAAAGTCGTTGGCACCTATCTTGTGCGCCACCTGAACATAGAAGCCGACGCTTATCGCATGGCAGAGGCTGCCGAAGAGCCATATCGTGGTGCTGACCAGTCCGATGCTCGCGCTGGCCTGTGCCCCGAGGCTGCCCACCATGCTGGCGTCGATGTACTGCATCATGATGTGCACCAGCTGCGCCAACATGCTGGGTAAACTGAGCAAGGCGGTAAGCTTGACCTGTGCCTTCCAGTCGAGCTTGCCGCCTTCTCGTATGAGCGAGAGCAACTTGTCTTTACTCTGCGTGTATTTCATAATAGGTCAGACCCTCTCCCGACCTCTCCCTTGTAGGGAGAGGAGATGATACCTTCCTTGATAGTAACTGCTCCTCTCCCTACAAGGGAGAGGTCGGGAGTGGGTCTTGCTGGTGCCTTCTGGTTCTCGTCGATGATGAGCTCTCCGATGTGTCCCTCAACGCTGATGCTGCCGCTGGTGGGGTTCTTGATGCTGTGGACGTCGCCCTTGATGGTGGCATGGACGGTGCTGTACTCGAGCATGAGATTGGCATCGGCCCCGAAGGTGCAGTCCACCAAAGTCAGGTTCTCGCAGTAGCACAAAGGCTGTTCGCCTGTGATGTGGCAACGGATGAGCGTCAGGCCACGACTGTACCAGCCGAGGTACTCGCCGTTGATCTCGCTGTCGGTTATGGTGACATTCTCTGTGTCCCAAAGTGCATCCTTGCTGTTCAGGAGCGAGTTCTTTATCTCTACATTCTTGCTGTACTGGAAGGCATAGTTGCCCTCGAGGTGCAGGTTGTCGATGCGGATGTTGTCGGTACGCATACAGAGGTAGTCGGCATTCTCTATCAAGCAGTCCTTTATGCTGAGTCGGTCGCAGTCCCAGAGCATCTCCTGCCCATCGGTGAAATGGCAGTCCTGCAGCTCTATACCCTGCATCCTTCGGAACATCTTCGGGGCATCCACGAGGCAACGGACGAGCTTGCCGTTCTCGCTGTACCAGAGGGACGAGCGTGCCGATGTCTCAAAGTGGCAGTCTTGGGCAAGGAACCTTCGGCATTCCCAGAAGACATACTTGCCCTGGAAGGTGCAGTCGTATGCCTCGATGTTGCCGCTCTCCTTGATGCTCGACTCCCCGAGGTGTATCGTCACACGCTCCAGCCGCGCATCATGAAGTTTATAAAGCGGACGCTCGCCGCCGTATTCCTTATCCTTAATAACAATCATATTGTGTTTATTATGGGGCGAGGGGCAAGGGGCAAGAGAATACTTTTCTGCATGAACTTCTAAATGCTATCCTCTTGCTCCTTGCTCCATGCTCCTTGCCCCTTTTAATCCTCCATCAGCTTTCTGTATCTTATCCTCTTTGGCTCCTCCAGTCCGAGGCGCCTGAGCTTGTTGGCCTCGTAGTCGGTGTAGCTGCCTTCGAAGTAGAAGACGTTGCCGTCGCCCTCGTAGGCAAGGATGTGCGTGCAGATGCGGTCGAGGAACCAGCGGTCGTGGCTGATGACGACAGCACAGCCGGCGAAGTTCTCGAGGCCTTCCTCAAGGGCACGCAGGGTGTTGACGTCGATGTCGTTCGTCGGCTCGTCGAGCAACAGCACATTGCCCTCCTGCTTCAAGGCCATGGCGAGGTGCAGACGGTTGCGCTCACCGCCCGACAGCACGCCGCACTTCTTCTCCTGGTCCGCGCCGCTGAAGTTGAAGCGGCTCAGGTAAGCGCGGCAGTTGATGTCGCGTCCGCCCAAACGCATCAGCTCGTTGCCTTGGCTGATGACCTGATAGACAGAGAGCTCCGGCTTGATGTCCGCGTGGCTCTGGTCCACATAGGATATCTTGACGGTCTCGCCTACCTCGAAGGTGCCTGCGTCTGGCTTCTCCAGTCCCATTATCATGCGGAAGAGCGTCGTCTTGCCTGCTCCGTTCGGTCCGATGACGCCTACGATGCCACCCGGCGGCAGCATGAAGTCGAGGTCCTTGCTGAGCTGCTTATCGCCGAAAGCTTTGCAGACGCCGTGTGCCTCTATGACTTTATTGCCGAGGCGCGGGCCGTTGGGGATAAATATCTCAAGCTTCTCCTCACGTTCCTTTTGCTCTTCGTTGAGCAGTTTGTCGTAGCTGTTCAGTCTGGCCTTGCCCTTTGCCTGACGTGCCTTGGGCGACATGCGAACCCATTCCAGCTCGCGCTCCAGCGTCTTGCGGCGCTTGCTTGCCACCTTCTCTTCCTGCTCCATGCGCTTGGTCTTCTGCTCGAGCCACGAGGAATAGTTGCCTTGCCAGGGAATGCCTTCGCCTCGGTCGAGCTCCAGAATCCAGCCTGCCACATCGTCGAGGAAGTAGCGGTCGTGCGTCACGGCGATGACCGTGCCCTCGTACTGCGTGAGGTGCTGTTCGAGCCAGTCGATGCTCTCGGCGTCCAAATGGTTGGTGGGCTCATCGAGCAACAGCACGTCGGGCTTCTGCAGGAGCAGGCGGCAGAGTGCTACACGACGACGTTCGCCGCCGCTCAAGGTCTTTATCGGCTGGTCGGCAGGCGGGCAACGAAGCGCGTCCATGGCACGCTCCAGCTTGCTGTCGAGGTTCCAGGCGTCGGTGCTGTCGATGATGTCCTGCAACTCGCCTTGACGGGCAAAGAGCTGGTTCATCTTGTCCTCGTCCTCGTAGTACTCGGGCAGACCGAACTTCTGGTTTATCTCTTCGTATTCCTGCAAGGCATCCACGATGTGCTGCACACCTTCCTTCACCACTTCGATGACCGTCTTGTCGTCATCAAGCTTGGGCTCCTGTTCGAGATAGCCGACGCTGTAGCCCGGGCTCCACACCACGTTGCCTTGATATTGCTGCTCAATGCCAGCAATTATCTTCATGAGCGTGGACTTACCTGCGCCGTTCATGCCCACGATGCCTATCTTGGCGCCGTAGAAGAAGGAGAGGTAGATGTTCTTGAGGACTTGCTTTTGGTTCTGCTGGATGACCTTGCTCACGCCGACCATCGAGAAGATGACCTTCTTGTCGTCTGTCGTTGCCATAGCTCTTATTCCAGTTTGTCGTCGCTGAGCTTCATTGCCTTGTATGCCTGCTGAGCTGTGAGTACTGTCTTGAACTTTGCATACCATTTGCGGTTCAGGGCAGGCTCCTTGTCTTCTTGCTTCTGCTTTGCCTCAAAGAGCTGGTCGCACTGTGCTGCAGTAAGCTTGTTTGCATCGATGGCGTCCTGCAGGTCGTCCTTCAGTTTCTTGTAAGGGTCTTTCAGGTCGGAGAGTTCCTTGAGATAAGCGTCGAGCAGGGGCTTGAACTTCTCCTGCACGTCGGACTTGAGCCTGAGGTTCTTCAGGACGTATGCCACACGGGCATCTCTTTTCTTGCCTGCAAGGGCAGATGTGGGAATGACTACAGCCATGCTGATGAATATGGCTGCAATGAGCATGAAATGTTTCATAGATAATAGTAGATAATAGTGTTTTGAGAGTTAATGAAGTTGCAAAAGTGTGCTTATTTGCCTACAAAGTGACTATAGATGACTTGCATCTTGATCGGGTTAGCTTCTGTGCCGCGCACTAGCTTGGTGCTGCACAGGCTCAGGTCTTGGTTGACCGAAACCTGCGAGACATTGCTGTAGCTGTCGGTGGTAGTTGCAACGGTGACGGGGACAATTACCACATGATTCCAGTCGGGATGGGCTGCTTCCCAGGCTTCTTCTGTCATGTTGAGTGCTTTCATGCCTGCGACCTTCTCGTTATAACAATAAGAAAGGAGCCGGCTGATATTGTCGAAGCGATAGCAATTGTAGGTGCTGAGGAAATAGGTGGTAAAGGACTGTTGGGAGTCACTCACCTGATGCTGTTCGAAGAACTTGTTCAGGTTGTGTTTGCGGACGAGCAGCAGGTTGTTGGGCAGGTTGAAGGCGTAGTCGTCATCCTGTGCATCTTCGTCTTGGTTGTTAACTCGGAGAAGCGTTAAGGATGCACGGCTGATGCTGTCGTTCTCGTGTCCCTTGTAGATTTCGTTGACGGGCAGGATGAGCTCCGTGCAGATGCCGGCCGGAGTCTTGAGCATCGTGTAGCTCTCGTTGCCTATGAGCTTGTCGAGGTTGCTGCTCTCGAACTGTGTGCATTGTATGACTTCCGGTGTAGCAGCGAAGCGGCAAGTTGCGGACATGATGGAGTCGGGGTAGGCTTCGCTTTTATAGCGGAAGCTGAGGTTCATCGTGGTGACCTCAAGGTTGAGCATCGTGCCTGTGCCGCCCACTGTGCGGAAAAGGAAGCCTGCGCATACCTTACGGATGAAGGAATAAGAGTCGCGGAAAGCGTTGGGGTTGCTGTAGAACGTTTCCATGATGCTCTCGCCGTATTCTCTGGGGAGCACTATGCGCACATTGCTTGAATAGCCTTTCCTGGCTCGTTCTGCATCGCTCAGGATGTAGTCGGTGGCGGTGAAGACTTTTGTGGCGATGGGTTCTTGCCCTTCGTCCACGAATTGCTGCAGGTCGGTGTTGGTGTAGAGGGTTGTCGTTTCTTTGAGCAGCTTGTCTTCGTTCATGCTGAGAGGCAATATCTCAGCCTTCATGGGGTTGTTCTTGTCGCCGAAGGTGCTTTTGATGAAGAGGCGTATGTCGACGGAGTCGCAGAGGAAGCCGTCGTCAGTGCGGATGATGTTTTCCTTTGCAGGGAACGTGTAGCCTTCGAAGGAATGGAACTGTGCGGCGAAGGTGGCGGTGATGGCTTCGTCTGTCTCGGGGTCGATGACTTTGCCCAGGTAGCAGGTGGTGCTGTTGGCTGGCACGACGGCATTGAGCAGGTCGTTTGAGAGGACATTGAAGGATGCCGTCGAGGAGATGATGGCATCCTGCTCGGGGAAGACGCCCAAGGAGCCTGTGTTTTCGTCGCAGCTTATAAGGAGGAAGGCTATGGTCAGAATGATAGCGGACCATGCCCGAGAGGTATGTTTCATGTATCTTTGATATGCGTTAAGGGAATGTGGCCGGTTAGTTCGCTTCATCTTCTTCCACACGGCCGATGTTCCATATATCATCGTAGAAGGCGGGGTAGTAGATGCCGTATTCTTCAACGCTGACGGGTTGCAAACAGGGTTTGCCGAGTCCTGCTGCATAGTTCGAGAGTTCTTCGTTTTCTGCAAGGAAGCCGATGCCGTCGGCAAATTTAGTGCCCAGCTTGTTGAGCATGGGCACGAGCTTCTTCTCGCCCAGTCCTCTGGTGGCGGAGATGGTGGCATTCCGGAAGGCGATGATGCCGTCCATGTTTGCCGGGATGGGAGAGGTGAGTATCTGTGTTGAGGGAGTGAAGATGACCTTGCAGTCGCGGAAGGATGGCTCCTCGGCATAGGCCGTCTTGATGTAGAGCGGCAGGAAGCTGCTCATCCAGCCCAGACAATGGATGATGTCGGGCGACCACTTCAGCTTCTTGATGGTCTCCAGCACACCACGGGCATAGAAGGCTGCGCGTTCGGCGTTGTCCTCATATTCCTTGCCTTCTGCATCTACCGCCATGCTGCGGCGCATGAAGAAGTCGTCGTTGTCGATGAAGTAGATCTGCATTCGGGCTGCTGGAATGCTTGCCACTTTGATGACAAGCGGGTGGTCTGTGTCATCGACTACGATGTTGATACCGCTCAGCCTGATGACTTCGTGCAATTGGTTGCGACGCTCGTTGATGGTGCCCCATTTGGGCATGAAGGAGCGTATTTCCCGACTCTTTTCCTGAACTGCTTGAGGCAGGTATCTGCCCATCTGAGCCATGTCGGTCTCTGGCACAAAAGGCAGCATCTCTTGTGTGACGAAGAGTATCTTCTTGGCTTTGGTCATCTTTTTTTAGACTATAGTACCAGTGCAAAGATACGATTATTTGCGCACATGACAATGAAATTCTGCGTCTTTTCACACTTTTTAGAATAAAAATGAGGCAAAAGCTTTCACAATTCATAAAAACTATGTTACTTTGCATGATTTAATGTCTATGGCATGAAGGTAATAAACAACATCAATCAGCTCCGCGAGTGTTTGGCTAAGTATCGTGAGGAGGGGCGTACCATCGGCCTTGTGCCGACCATGGGTGCCTTGCACGAAGGACATGCCTCGCTTGTTCGCAGGAGTGTTGAGGAGAACGACATTACGGTTGTCAGCATCTTCCTCAATCCCACACAGTTCAATGACCCTAAAGACTTGGAGCGCTATCCTCGTACGCTCGACGCTGATTGCCGGCTGCTTGAGGCTTGCAAGGCTGACATTGCCTTTGCTCCGAGTGTGAAGGAAATATACCCCGAGCCGGATACAAGGCAGTTCAGTTATCCTCCCACCGACAGTGTGATGGAGGGGGCAATGCGTCCCGGCCACTTCAACGGCGTATGCCAGATTGTGAGCAAGCTCTTCATGTATGTTGAGCCCGACCGTGCCTATTTCGGCGAGAAAGACTATCAGCAGATTGCCGTCATCCGGCGAATGGTGGACGACCTTGGCTTCAAGCTCGAGATTGTGCCTTGCCCCGTTGTCCGCCAGAGCGACGGGCTTGCTTTGAGCAGCCGCAATGCACTTCTTTCCGACGAGGAGAGAATCACAGCCGCCAACATCTTCCGCGTCATGAACGAGAGCCGTTCGCTTGGCCTTACGGTGCAGCAGACGCGCGACTATGTCGTGGATAGAGTCAACAGCATCCCGGGCCTCAAGGTGCAGTACTTCAGCATCGTGGATGGCGACAGCTTGGCCGACGTCACCTCATGGAGCGATGCTCCGAGCATTGTGGGATGCATCACTGTCTTCTGCGGACCGAAGCCAATCCGACTGATAGACCATATCAGATATAAGTAAAGGACCTTTCCCTCTTCCTTCCCCCTGTGGGACGGAACTCGTACTGGGATATAAAAGTTTTAAATACTAAATTCGAAAAATGTTCTCCCCCTTTGGGGAGTTAGAGAGAGGCGATTATGATGATCGAAATTCTGAAATCAAAGTTGCACTGCGTCACCGTTACCGAGGCAAACCTCAACTACATGGGCAGCATCACTATCGATGAGGATCTGATGGATGCTGCGGGACTCATCGCCGGCGAAAAGGTGCAGGTTATGGACAATAACAATGGCGAGCGTTTCGAGACGTATGTCATTCGTGGCGAACGCGGCTCGGGCTGTATCTGCCTGAATGGCGCTGCGGCGCGCAAGGTGCTTGTGGGCGATACCATTATCATCATTTCTTATGCCCTTATGGATTTCGAAGAGGCTCGCACCTTCAAACCCAAAGTCGTCTTCCCAAGAGACAATCGTCTCTAAATAAAGAACTTACATGTATTGCCCGCGGCGGATTTTTTCCCTGCAGGCGAGGACGAAAAACGCCGCACGCGGGGATTGCAATTTCCGCGTGCGGCGTTGGTCATTTCCGCGTGCGGCGATTGCAATCCCCGCACGCGGCGTTTGAAACCTCTCTTTTGGGCTATTCTTCTCCCATCAGAATCTTCATCATTTCAACGGCAGAGTAGGGGACAGGAGTGCCCGGGCCGAAGATGCATGCCACACCTGCCTTGTAGAGGAAGTCGTAGTCCTGAGCAGGGATGACGCCGCCGGCGGTGACCATGATGTCCTCGCGGCCCAGCTTCTTCAGCTCTTCGATGAGTTGAGGAATGAGGGTCTTGTGACCTGCTGCCAGAGAGCTGGCGCCTACGATATCTACGTCGTTCTCCACTGCCTGACGCGCTGCCTCGGCCGGTGTCTGGAACAGGGGACCCATATCCACGTCGAAGCCGCAGTCGGCATAACCTGTAGCGACAACCTTCGCGCCGCGGTCGTGACCGTCCTGACCCATCTTGGCAACCATGATGCGGGGACGGCGACCGTTCTTCTTGGCGAATTCGTCGGTCATTTCACAAGCCTTGTCGAAGAGCTTGTCGTTCTTACTTTCACTTCTATACACGCCTGAAATAGTTCTGATTACTGCTTTGTAACGGCCCACGATGGCTTCGCAGGCATCACTTATCTCACCCAAAGTGGCACGATGGCCAGCGGCACGAACGGCCAGGTCGAGCAGGTTGTCCTTGCTCTTCTTGCCCTCGTTGAACTCGCGCACGCACTCGGTGATGGCCTCGAGGTCCTTCTTGACCTGAGCCTCGTCGCGCTTTGCCTTGAGCTGCTTCAGGGACTCTTCCTGCTGCAGACGCACGGCGGTGTTGTCAATCTCGAGGATGTCGATGGGATCCTCGTGCTCGAGGCGGTACTTGTTCACGCCAACAATGGTCTGTACGCCGCTGTCGATGCGGGCCTGAGTGCGGGCCGAAGCTTCCTCGATACGCATCTTGGGCAGGCCGGTCTCAATGGCCTTTGCCATACCGCCGAGCTTCTCGATCTCCTGGATGTGCTCCCATGCCTTGTGATACAGTTCGTAGGTGAGCTTCTCCACATAGTAAGAGCCGGCCCACGGGTCGATGTGCTTGCACACTTGCGTCTCGTTCTGGATGTAGATCTGCGTGTTACGGGCGATACGGGCGCTGAAGTCTGTGGGCAGAGCGATGGCCTCGTCCAGGGCGTTCGTGTGGAGGCTCTGGGTGTGGCCAAGCACGGCAGCCATAGCCTCGATGCAGGTACGGCCCACATTGTTGAAGGGATCTTGCTCTGTCAGCGACCAACCGGACGTCTGAGAGTGGGTACGCAATGCCATCGACTTCGGGTTCTTGGCACCGAAGCTCTTTACAATCTTTGCCCACAACAGGCGGCCTGCACGCATCTTGGCAATCTCCATGAAATGGTTCACGCCGATGGCCCAGAAGAACGAGAGGCGAGGCGCGAAGGCATCTACCTCGATGCCTGCGTTGATACCTGCACGCAGATAATCCATGCCGTCGGCCAGCGTGTAAGCCAACTCGATGTCGGCAGTTGCACCGGCCTCCTGCATATGATAGCCTGAGATGGAAATGCTGTTGAACTTCGGCATCTTCTGAGATGTGAACTCAAAGATGTCGGCTATAATCTTCATGGAGAATGCTGGCGGGTAGATGTATGTGTTGCGCACCATGAACTCCTTGAGGATGTCGTTCTGGATGGTGCCTGCCATCTCCTCGAGCTGTGCACCTTGCTCTAGGCCTGCATTGATGTAGAAGGCCAGGATGGGCAGCACGGCGCCGTTCATCGTCATCGAGACGGACATCTTGTTCAAGGGGATGCCGTCGAAGAGAACCTTCATGTTCTCCAGAGAGCAGATGCTCACACCTGCCTTACCTACATCGCCCACTACGCGCTGGTTGTCGGGGTCGTAGCCACGGTGTGTGGGAAGGTCGAACGCTACGGACAGACCTTTCTGGCCGGAAGCGAGGTTGCGGCGATAGAATGCATTACTCTCCTCTGCCGTAGAGAAGCCAGCGTACTGGCGAATGGTCCACGGGCGGAAGGGGTACATCATGCTGTACGGACCGCGGAGGAAGGGAGGAATGCCTGCAGCGAAGTTCAAGTGCTCCATCCCCTCGAGGTCTTCCTTCGTGTAAACGGGTTGAATGTCAATCTGCTCGGCTGTCTTCCAGTTGGCTGTGATACCATTCTCCTTTTGCCAGGCCTGGCCGTTCTTGGCCTCGATGCCTGCAAAGATGTCTATGTTGTTGAATTGTTTGCGTGCCATAATCAGATTCCGAGTTTAGCGTTGTACTCCTTCAGAGTCTCAAGCTGGTTAGACCTTACGTGGATAAAGTTCTCGATGCCTGCTGCCTTGAGGTCTTCCGTGCAAGCCGGTGCGCCTGCCACAACGTAGAGGGCGCGGCCGTTCAGATACTTGAAGGCAGGGATGGCGTACTCTGCATACTCGTCGTCGCTCGAGCAGATGACAACGATGTCAGCGCCTGCGGCAAGGGCTGCGTCAACGCCTTCCTCTACGGTCTTGAAGCCGAGGTTGTCTATGACCTGATAGCCTGCAGCGGCCAAGAAGTTGCAGCTGAACTGAGCGCGAGCCTGACGCATGGCGAGGTTGCCGATGGTCAGCATGAAAGCTACGGGCACCTTCTTTGCCTTCTCTGTCGTGAGGCGGAGCGTCTCGAAGTCGCTGGCAAGGCGGGAGGCCTTGATGGCCGGGATGGTGCTCTCGCAGCCACAGGTTCCGTCTGTTGCGTTGGCAACGCAACATACAGGACGGGGCTCCTTGCCTTCGCTCTTCTCGGTGAAGTTGGGGAACTGGTTGGTGCCGAGCAGGAACTCTTTGCGCTTGTCGGCATTGGCGTGGCGCGTCTTGTTTGTCTCGTTGATGGTGTTCTGCACCGAGCCTGCCTTTGCTGCTGCCAGGAAGCCGCCTTCTTCCTCAACTGCGAGGAAGAGCTTCCATGCCTGAGCGGCCAAAGCCGAGGTCAGCTCTTCGATGAAGTAAGAGCCGCCGGCAACATCCACCATACGGTCGAAGTGGCACTCGTCCTTGAGCAGCAGCTGCTGGTTGCGGGCGATGCGCTCTGCGAACTCTGTCGGCACTTCGTAAGGCTCGTCGAAAGGTGTTACGACGATGCTCTCCACGCCTCCAAGGGCTGCAGACATGGTCTCGGTCTGCGAGCGGAGCATGTTGACATAGCTGTCGAAGAGCGTCTGGTTGTAGGTCGTCGTGAAGGCGCAGACGTGCATCTTGGCGCTCTCCTTGCAAGCGGTGTACTGACTGACAATCTGTGCCCAAAGCATGCGTGCGGCACGCAGTTTGGCTATCTCCATGAAGTAAACGCCGTTAATGCCGAGGTTGAACTTGATGCTCTGTGCTGCGAGCTCAGGAGCCACGCCTGCCTCGGTCAGCTCTGCCAGGTACTCGTTGCCCCATGCGAGGGCGTAGCCGAGGTCTTGGTAGCTGTAAGCGCCTGCATTGGTGAGCTTGTAGGCATTCACAGCGATGGGGCGGAACTTGGGATAGGCGGCGAAGGTCTCGACGAGGGCCTTTGCGTTCTTCAGGGCTTCGGTGGTGTCCTTACCCTTCATGAGCATCTTCTCCAATGGGTCGAAGCTGAGGCTGCCCTCAACCTTTTGTGCGTCGGCACCCTTCTTTTCGAAGTAAGCCACGAGGATTTGAGCGAGCTCGAGCGCCTTGCATTGGCAAGTGCAGAAGTTCAGCTCGACGCAATCCACATAGATGCCTTCCAGCAAGGTCTCGATGTACTCTGCGCTCACCTTCTCCGAGGGAATGCAGAAACCGAGGCTTGTCACACCCTTGTTCAGGATGTCGAGTGCCTTGGCATTGGCCTCCTTGGGGCATTCACACTTGATGTCCTGACGGACATACCATTCATTGTCTGCGGCCTTGTTGCCGCGAACGTAGGGGAACTCGCCGGGGAGCGCATTGACAAGCGGCAGCTTATCCACATCCTCCTTCAGGTAGAAGGGCTCCATGCTGAAGCCTTCATTGGTTCTCCACACCATTTTCTTCTGATAGTCCGCGCCTTTGAGGTCAACCTCAATCTTGTCCCGCCATTCCTGACGACTGGGCGCAGTAAAATCAGAAAAGAGTTTTTCTTTACTATCTGCCATAAGTTGTTAAATAAAATATGTTGTTTGTGGTCTTTACACTTAAAAGCGTACAAAGGTACGCATTATTATGCAAACGACAAAACTTTTATCCGTAAATCGCACAATTCTTTTGCTTAAAAGCAAGTTTTGACTTCTCTGCGTTGCAACGAACGACATTATTTCGTACCTTTGTGCCGCGAATGAAGTGACAAATCGTAAAAAGTAAATTGTCAAATCACATATTTCATAATGGACTGGTTGCAACCCCTCTTCTTTTCGACTGATAGCGTAGCCCACATCGTTTTGCTTTATGCCATGGTCATCTCAGTAGGCATCGGGCTTGGACGCATCAAGTTTGGCGGCATCTCCCTCGGAGTCACCTTTGTGCTCTTTGCAGGCATCTTGGCCGGACACTTTGGCTTTACAGGTACAGGCGGCGTTTTGAACTTCATCCAGGACTTCGGCCTTATCCTTTTTGTATATTGTATAGGCCTGCAAGTCGGCCCGGGCTTCTTCGAGAGTTTCAAGAAGGGAGGAGTGCAGTTGAACGTTATGGCAATGAGCATTGTCGCGCTCAATGTCCTCTGTTGTATAGCCCTTTACTTCCTTGTCTTCTATGAGAGCGGAGCCTCTTCTGCGGCCAACTCCGGCAATCTTGCCATGATGGTGGGTGTGCTTTGCGGAGCCATCACCAATACGCCCGGACTTGGTGCGGCTACCGAGGCCAGCTATCAGGTGTTCGGAGCGAACGCCCCAGCCATCGCCAACGGTTATGCCTGTGCCTATCCGCTTGGCGTCCTGGGCATAATAGGAGCCACACTTGCCATCCGTTTCCTTTGCCGCATCCGATTGAAGGACGAACAGAAGCAGATAGAGGAAGAGCAGGCAGCCAATCCCCATGCCACTCCGCATCGCATGACGCTTGTCGTGAAGAACGCCTACCTCGCAGGCCGCACGATATTGCAGGTACGGCAGTTCCTCGGACGCGATTTCGTCTGCAGTCGTATCTTGCAGAATGGCCACGTCAGCATACCCAACAGAGACACCGTCATTGCCGAGGGCGACAAGATGTTCATCACCTGTGCACAGGACGACGCAGAGGCAATACGTGTCTTCATCGGACCGGAAGAGACCGTCGAATGGCAAGAACAGGATGTACCGATGGTGAGCAAGAACATCCTCGTCACACAGCCTTCCATGAACGGAAAGACCTTCGGACAGATGCACTTCAGCTCCGTATATGGCGTCAACGTGACGCGTATTCGCCGAGGCGACATGGACCTCTTTGCCGAGCGCAACCTAAGGATGCAGCTGGGCGACCGCATCGTCGTAGTCGGGCCTGAGGATGCCGTCGACCGCGTGGCACACAAGATGGGAAACAGCGTCAAGAGCCTCAATCATCCCAACCTTGCAGCCATCTTCATCGGCATCTTCGTCGGCATCATCTTCGGAGCCATTCCTTTCGCCATCCCCGGCGTACCCACACCCGTCAAGCTCGGCCTGGCAGGCGGACCCCTCATCGTCGCCATCCTCATAGGACGCTTTGGCTACAAGGCAAAACTCGTAGCCTATACCACCACCAGCGCCAACCTCATGCTCCGAGAGATAGGCCTCGCCCTCTTCCTCGCCAGTGTGGGCATCAAGGCAGGAGCAAGCTTCGTCAATACCGTTGTCGAAGGTGACGGACTGACCTATGTCTGGTGCGGCTTCCTCATCACCGTTCTGCCCATCCTCATCGTAGGAATCGTGGCACGTCTCTGCTACAAGATAAACTATTTCACCCTGATGGGAATGATAGCCGGCAGCACCACCGACCCGCCAGCACTCGCCTTTGCCAACCAGACAGCGGGTAACGATGCACCAGCCGTCGCTTACAGCACAGTCTATCCCCTCACCATGTTCCTCCGCATCCTGACGGCTCAACTTATCATCCTGTTACTCTGCGCGTTATAACGCCGGCAGCAACACCCCAAAACGCCGCCTGCGGCGATGGCAAATTCCGCGTGCGGCGATGACCAACCCCGCGTGCGGCGATTGCAATCCCCGCAGGCGGCGTTTTTTGTCCCCCCTAAAGGAGTTTCAGAAGGGCACTCGAGACCTCCCCGTTTACCTCCCCTGATATCGAGTCTTGCGCTTTTTTACAAGGGAATACCCTCGCGCGCGTATTATTATATATAATGTATAATGAAGAAAAAATAAGCGAAAAGAGAAAAAAAACTCGAAATGTTTTGTCAGTTTCAATAATTGCCGTACCTTTGCAACCGCAAATGAGGCTTATCCGTTCCTCAGGGACGGGTAGGGTTCTGATGCGCTCCGCTCGCGGAGAACGATCTTTGAGAAATTTACATAGACAGAAATTGTAGTACAAGAAGAAAAGCGAACCGTCAATATCCGACAAGGATAAAGAAAAGAAGTACAGGTTCCGACTCTTTACAATCAGACAAGTGTTTGCTTTTATTCGTTTCCATTACTATCAAATGGTAAATGGTAAATGTTTAAATGGTAAATGCAAAGATATTTGACGATGAAGAGTTTGATCCTGGCTCAGGATGAACGCTAGCTACAGGCTTAACACATGCAAGTCGAGGGGCAGCATGAGGGTAGCAATACCTTTGATGGCGACCGGCG